>Ga0308169_10000496_pt1 | contig 58021 bp, 54 predicted proteins | sample PhyBR1_2_FD_202139 | JGI IMG/M metagenome (GOLD analysis project Ga0308169, IMG submission 202139) | Phyllosphere microbial communities from UC Gill Tract Community Farm, Albany, California, United States - DLSLSB.R1 | ecosystem: Host-associated > Plants > Phyllosphere > Unclassified | place... | reverse complement strand
GCAAGTCGCGCTATTCTGGACCGTTCGGCTCTCGCTCGCTCAGGATCGACCAGTCGAGGTCCATGAGGCATGCTCGGCTGCCCAGGAAGCTCGTCTCGAAGGAACTGTCCGCCCTCGAGAGCAGGTTCAGGGTCGAGCAGGCCCAGGTCGTCGGCGCACGGACCTCTCTCGCAGCTTGTACGGTCTCAGAGCGTCTCTTGGTAGCTCGTAGGTGACCGTCGAGCAAGAGCGAAGGAGAATAGCGTCGACCGCAGCGCAAGCTTCGTCGTCTCGCACTCGACGAAGTCGACGCTCCATCGGCGAAAGGCTCTCCAGCTCCTTCCCTGCCCGAGCTTCGCAGCAACGCAGACTGAGAAGACACGTCAAGGTTGCAGGGAAGACATTGCGAGAGAACGAGCGGTCGTGAGCGGGCGAGGGGTTCGTGCGCGAGAGGGGGTGCAAGAGGACAGACGGCGACGAGAGAGGGAACGAGGGTGGGGTGCGAGAAGGGACGACGATAAGAGAGGGCACAGAGCGAGACGGAGGAGCGGAAGAGAGGAGGGAGGAGGTCGAAGAAGGAGGTAGGGCGAGCCCGAGATCTAGATGAACAGCTCGCGCACCTTGCCGAGCCCGGCATCCCCCTGCGCCGGCGCCGCACTCGCAGCGCCGCTCGTCCTCCTCCCACTGCGCAGCACGCGCCCCTCGTCACGCCCGCCACCGGCAACAGGCTGCGCGCTCAGGCCCTTGGCCCGCCGCCGCTCCAAGCGCCGCACGCGCGCGAGCTCCTTCTTCTCGCTGCTCGTCGGGCCGCGACGCTCCCTCGGGGGCGGCGGCGCGCGCGCGCGGCCTTTGCCGGGCGGCACAGGCTGCTGCTGCTGCGGTGGAGGCGTGGAGGAGGCGCCGGGAGCATCGGCGGCGGGCGACGCGCGCGAGCTCGACTCGCTCGCCGACGAGTCGTCCTCGGCCGCCGCAGCAGCCGAGCTCGCGACGCCCGTCGACGTACCGCTGCTGCTGCTGCCGCCGCTCCTGCTGCGGGTGCTGCGGAGGCTGCCGCTCGTCGGCGACGCGAGGCGGCTGCGCGTGCGCGGTCCGGCGCGGTCGTTGTCGTTGGCGTCGAGTTCGGCGTCGTCGGCGTCGTGGTCGGGGTCCGAGGTGGTAGGAGGCGCGACGGACGACGACGACGAGATGGAGAGGGGCGAGTACGAGCGCGGGTGCGACAGCGCGTCGGAGCGGTCGAGGAGGTGCTTGGGCGGGCGGGTCGTCGAGTCGGTCGGGGCGGGGCGGGGAGGAGGCGACGAGGCCGAAGACGAGGAGGGAGGCGAGGATGGCGAGGCGGACGAGTCGGACGGAGGGAAGACGGGGATCGCCGGCTGGGGCGGGATGGGTTGGGCGTTGCCGTCGTCGGCGGTGGCGGACGAGCGGGCGCGGGCGAGCGCGCTGCGGATAGCCGGGAGCGGGTGGTCGCTCGGTGGCGAGCCTCGAGGCGTGCGGCGAGGCTGCGGCGCGACCGTATCCTGCGACTCGTCCATCCTCGTGTCCTCGTCCTCCTCGACCGCGCGCTCCTCCTCTTCCTCCTCGTCCACGACATCCCGCGCGGGCGCACCGTCTTTCTCGTGCGCGTCCGCCCCAGCAGCATCGCCGTTGACCGCCGGCGAGTTGACCCGACCCTGCGAGCGAGAGAAGCCAGATTAGCCGAGCTCGCTCGAGGTTCAGGGGAGCGAGCGCGAGGACGCACAACGCGCAGACGAGGTGGCCCAGTGTGCGGCCCGCTGATGTTGCGCAGGCTCGAATAGTGCTCCCACGAGTGGTACCTGCGGGCGCAGGAAAGAGAGGGCGGCGTCAGCGAGGGAGTTCGCTTTCGGGATGGCGCGCGGGATAGAGAGAGCTGGACGACGCACACGATGCACAGGGGCGAGTCGTCGAATGGCTCGGACGCACAGGGCGCAGGAGGTGCCGCCGCTGCGTCGGGCTGCTTGCCCTTGCCCTTGCCCTTGGCGCCGAGCTTGTCCTGGCGCGCCTTGAGCCGCCGCTCCCTCGGCGTCAGCTTGTCGGCGTCGCCGGCTTGAGAAGCAGTAGGCGGTGGTGGAGGTGGTGGCGAGGACGACGAGGCAGTGGCGGACGGGCCCTTGTCCTCGACGGGCAGGACGTAGACGAGGTTGGGCTGGTAGACCTTGACCGGGCGGCGGTACCGTGCGACGAACGCCGACAGCTCGATGTTGGTGCCGTAGGTGCCTGCTCGGGCAGTCTTCGAGTCAGCAGGATGGTCGCGAGCGTCTGCGGGCGGAGCGAGGGAGAGCAGGACGCACCGTTCTGCCGCATCTCGCGCACGTGCCCGTCGAAGCCGCCTTTGACCGAGTCCTCGTCGACAAAGAGCCGGTACTTGTCCGGGTGCGCGGCAAGGTAGTCGCAGATCTGCGCGCGCGAGGGCGAAGCGTCAGCTCGACGAGCTCGGGGAGCGCGAGAGTGAGCCGAGGCTGAGAGGGAGGGAGCGCACCTCCTGGCGGATGGCCTGGTGCATGCTCGGCGAGCCATACAGCTGGTCGGACAGAGCACGGAACAAGCAGTTGCCGTCTGCGCGCGCGAGTGAGCGAGGCGTCAGCTCCCGCGCTCGGGCGCGTCGTGTCGAGAGCGCGAGAGGGAGGGACGCACCGCCGAGGATGTTGGCCGCGTAGAGCCCCGCCTCCTTGAGCTGGCTCGATAGGACCCTCTCCTCGAGCTCTGGGTCCTCGATGAGCTGCGCGCAGTTGGTGTGGAAGGTGTCAGCGCTGGCGAGATGAGAGCGGGGAGCGGAGGAGGAGGAGAGGGACGCACCCGGGGCTTGTCCCCCCTCGTGCGGTCGCGCGCCTTGCCGTAGGTGCGCTCACGGGCCTTGCCCTTGCCCTTGAGGTCGTGCCGCGCCCCCTTGGCCATGAGCGCGCGAGGGCGAGGCCGAGTCGCGCTGACGAGCTGACGGGACGCGACGGCGGCGGGGCTGGCGCGCAGGCGGGCGAGGCTGGGTGGGGTCTCTAGGTTGGAGAGGTGGTACTCGGTACAGCTGCAAACGGGTCGATCGAGCGAGAGGGTGGACGGCGGCGAGCTCGTCGCGCTCAGCTCCGCCCACGGCCTCTCTGACGCGAACCGTCTCGCTTCCTCGGCCTCTCTCTTTCCGCGAAAGCTCTCCAGCAAGCTTGCTCGTACTCGTGCCGGATCCGGACGCGCGCGCGAGCCAGTTTGTACACTGCATTTCCGGCGACAAAGAGGTCCGCCCGCTCGAGAGCTCGTCGCACGACCTCGTCGACGCGCACCTCCTAGTACAGCGCCTTGTTGAGCGCCGTCGACGACTTGACGAACAGGCTGAGCGCGATGACCGAGCCTGCGAGCGTGCGCGGAGCTCGTGTCAGTCGCAGGATGAGCGGGAGCGCACTCGAAGGGCGAGGAGGCGGGCTCACTCGCGAGCCAGACGAGGGAGCGCAGGCCGGTGTACTTTGCGCGGTCCGTCTTGATGTAGAGGACCTGTCGACAGCGCACGGAAGGAGCGTCAGCGTGTGTAGTGAAAGGACGAACGGCCAAAGCTGCGGCGCTTCGACCTCGAGGAGAGGAGAGGAGACGAGCGCGAGAGGAGGACCGAGCGACGCACACAGTACACCGCACGCAGCACGACGTACGCGCCCGTCGCCTTGTTGAGGAACGACGTCGGGAGCCGCGCCCAGTTGCCGCACAGGACGGCCGCCGCGTAAAGGCCCAACTGTTCGAAGATGTTGGTCTGCGCCGCCTCTGCTCGCAGGTATTGACGGGCGTCCTGTTGCACTTGCTCTGCGTCAGCGTTCGCTCGTCTGAGCGCGAGCCAGGGTAGCGGCGAGAGGGAGGCAAGGAGGGCAGGAGGGAGGGAGGAGGGGAAGGGAGGAGAGGGAGGGACGAGAAGGGGAGAGAGTGGACGCACAGCGCTCGTCTTGGCTAGCTGCGAGACACTGGCGAGGAAGGCGCGCGGTGCGCGGTTATCGAAGGCCGGCAAGTCCTTGGACGACGACGACAGGATGATGGCGTTCCAGTGCGCCGCCATGCCCAGGACGAACGTCGCCGGGATCGAGAGGAGCGAGTAGTTTGCGGTGGCCATGCCGAGCGAGCGGTGCTGTGCGTCTGTAGAGCGCGAGACGAGCGAGAGCAGGAGGTGGTCGAGAGCGAAGGGGAAGCCGGCCAACCGCGACCGCCCCACTTGCAGCCCCGCGGGCAAGCTCGCCCACTCTAGAGCCGGTCATTTCCCCGCTGACCTCGCGCAGACACTTAAGCAACGCTCGATCGGCTCGTAGCGCACCTGTCGATCCGACTCGAGCCGCTCTCTCGAGGAGGACAGGCTCTCCCTCTCGAGCTCTCTCGCACAGCAAAGCACTTTCCGACTGCTCGAATGCATACAGCTATGATATGAGATAGAGGAGACGGGCGCGCGAGTGGAGGGAGCGCGACCGGATCGTGCACGAGCGGGCGAGCGCTTACCACAGCGCCTTGTTGATCTGGTTCGACGTCTTGACGATGAGACTCAGCACGACGCCCGAGCCTGCGCGCACGTGAGACGGGTTAGCTCAGTGCAGTGAGCGCGCAAGAGCGCAGGGAGGAGAGAGAGAGAGCGAGGACAGGAACGGGACGCACTCGCGAACCAAGACGCCGAGCGCAGGACGGTGTACTTCTCCTGGTCCGTCTTGACGTACAGCATCTGCAGGCACCGCGCATCGTCAGCTCGAGAGCGGCATGCGCCAGATGAGGAAGAGAAGGGAGGGAGAGGGGACGCACGGCGAAGGCGATCCGGAACGCGACATAGGCGGCGGCGGCCTTGTTGAGGAACGAGATGGGCAGGCGAGCCCAGTTGCCTGCGAGGACGGCTGCGGCATAGACGCCGAGGCCTTCGAAGATGTTGAGCTGGGCGGCCTCGGCGCGGAGGTACTGGCGGGCGTCCTGCGAGCGGGAGGGCGTCGGCGCGCGTTCGCGGGCGGGGCAGGAGCAGGGCGAGAGAGTAGGGACGCACTGCGCTCTTGTCTGCGAGGGCCTGGATGCGGGCGAGGCACTGGCGCGGGGCCGTGTTGTCGAAGTTGGGCAGCTCGGAGCTGTTGGCGGCGAGGCGGACGGCCGAGATGTGGGTGGCCATGCCGAGGAGGTAGGTGGCCGGGATGGAGAAGAGCGAGTAGTTGTAGCTGTCGAGGATCGGCATCTTGGCTTTGCGAGGTGGTGTGAGGGGGAGAGAGAGAGAGAGGCGGACCAAGGGCTCCACCGTGACCAAGTGGAGGCGCGGCGGTCGACTCGGGCGCCTCGAGCGGCGAGTCCCGGCTCGCTCAGTGCGGCTGTAGAGTGTTTCAAGAGTGCTCAAGCCCAGCACTGCAGCACCACAGGGGGTGCGAAGAGCGAGACGAGGTGGTCGCGTCGCCGTGTCTCATCGCCTCGCGCCTCGCTCTCCTCCAAGCGGTCCTCCCTGCTCTGCACCCTCACGCGCCATGTCCAGCTCGAGCGCACCAGCACCAGCACCACCCAAGACGGTCGAGCCCGAGGTGTCCAACCCGCGAGGCGTCCCCAAAGCCGTCTTCCTCGTGCGTCTCGCTCCCCTCCTCGTCGGCCCCTGCACCGCGCCGCACGCTGACCCAGGACCCGCACCCGCACCGCAGGAGGATATGACCGAGTACATCGGCGGGCCTGAAGGCGACGCAGAGCTCGCCCTCAAGACGCTCCAGGACACGCTTGCGTGCGTCCCCTCTCTCTCTCGCTCTCCTCCCGCTCTCCTCCCGCCCGAGCTCACCCAGAGCACGCACGCACGCAGCAAGTACAAGTTCATGGAACAGTCGAGCCTCCAACGGCGAGCCGGGCTCGAGGAGAAGGTCCCCGAGCTGGAGCGCACCATCGAGATGGTCGACCTGCTCATCCGCAAGAAGGTGCGTAGTGCTCTGCTCCTCCTCGGTCGGCTGCACTCCGACAGGATGCCGTGACTGATCGTCGGAGCTCGGTCCCTCGCACAGGAGCAATCCGAGCCGTTCGAGACGACGTTCGAGCTCGCCGACACGTTGTACGCCAAGGGTAAGGTCGAGGAGGTCGAGGAGGTCTACATCTGGCTTGGTGTGCGTCCCTCTCTTTCCTCCCACTCGATGAGGTAGCCAGGCAACGAGGGCGACGAGCTGACCCGGATTCCTCTCTCCCCACATCATCCCCGCCGCCCTCCTCGTCGCCCCGACTCGCTCCCTCGCCATCCTCGCCTCGACTCTACTCGCCGCGCTCCCGACTCGCAGGCCTCGACCATGCTCTCCTACCCCTTACCCGAAGCGCACGCCCTCCTCACCTCGAAGCTCTCGAGCGCGCGCACCTCGCTCTCGACCGTCAAGGAGGACCTCGCGTTCCTGCGCGACCAGATCACCGTCACCGAGGTCAACGTCGCGCGCGTGTACAACTGGGACGTCGCACGGCGGAGGGAGCGGCGGCTCAGGGGCGAGGAGGACGCGCCGAACAAGGGCGGCGCGCGAGAGGACGACGACGAGGACGAGGATGACTTGGACTGAGCGTGCTCGCGCTCCTCTCGACTCTGTACGACCGTCGTTGCATCGCAGGTTTCTCTCTCTGTCTTTCGAGCTCTCCTTCCCGGCTCTCGAGAAGGTTGCGAGAGAGGGAGAACGACGACCGAGTTGCACGAGCGCGAACGAGGGAGAGGGGAATCTACGCCGCGCTTATACGCCGTCCGAGTCTGCTGTAGTCTCGACGGCCGACAGTCACTCCCCGAAGGAAGACCGCCAGCCTAGCAGGGAGGCACCTGAAGCGGGCGAGAGGGAGGTGTCGAGCGAGGGAGAGGAGGGAGAGGGGAGGATGCTCTCGGTGCTCTCGAGGCGAGGTCAGCTCTCGACGACGACGCAGGAAGATGTAGAGAAGGACCCTCGCATTGCACTCCTCCACCGAAACCGAACCAAGGGCCGCCGACGTCGAGAGGGAGAGCGAACCTCGAGCTCGTCCTCCTCCTCGCCGCCGACGAAGCCCCCTCCTTCTCGAGCTCATGACGAGGATCAGCCTGAGTACGAGCGCAGGCTCCGTAAACAAGGTTAATGGCGGCGGTCTGCGCCTGAACGCATCCCCGGCCCGACGAGCGCCCGCGCTGCTGGCCCAACCCCCTCGAGAGAGGGTGGTCCGGCGACGAGGACGCAGGCCGAGCGGGTAGTCGTCGTTCCGCCGGAGTATCATCAGTTGAGTTCTGTGTGGGGGGGCACGAGGGTCAGCTTGGGTGTGCAGGAGGTGCTCGAAGGAGGGAGGCGGCGCACATTAAACTCGGAAGGATGAAGAAAGAAGCCAAGAGGCGAAGGCGAGCGCGAGCAGCAGGTCGACTCGCTTCCAGGCCTCTCTCGCCGCACACGCACCTTGCTACGCTCAGCGCTTGTGCACAGATGCTTAACAGTAGCTCTCGCGCTGGCCTGGCCGGTCGACATGCCCGTGGGAGCCGTCCTCACCACTCTCTCCTCGTCGTCGTTGTTCATCTCCTCGGCCGCTTCACACTCTCTCTGTCCCTCGGGCGCGAGTAGGTGGCTCGTACAGTCGCTGGAGATCTGCTCTAGCTGCAGCCTGGCTCCCCCGCAAAGCGGCTCTCGAGCTAGCATGTGCCTCGAAGAACCTCTTCTGCTGAGCCAGCTCGCTCTCGGCTCTTTTCTGCTGGTCGAGCTCGCTCTCTCGCTCTGCTCGCGCACCCGAAGCGCACAGAGAGAGGACTGAAAAGCGAATCGATTCCTGGAGCCCTGTACAAGCTGCTCGTCAAGCGCACGCCCTCCTCCGCCTCGACCCGCCGCCGCCGCCGACGATGGCGCCCGAGCCGAGAGAGAGAGAGGGGGAGGTAGGGACGTCGAGTGAGGTCGACCTAGTCGGTGTTCTCGCCGAGCTCGCGCAGCTTCTCGCGCGCGTGCTCCTTGGCCTCCTCCGAGCGGTCGTCGCGGTGGAGGGTCCCCTTGTAGCCGCCGACGACGCTGCGCGCGAGTGGAACGAGGTCGTCAGACGGGTCAGGTCCTGCACATGCGACACACGACGAGCGAGAGGAGAGAGCGAGAGCGACGCACCGGTGCCTGTGGACCTCGTCCTCGTGCGTCTCGCCCTTGTGCTGCTTGTCCTTGGCGTGCGCGTGCGAGTCCGAGTGGTGGTGGCGCGTGTCGTGCGGGTTGTTCTCCTGGTCGTGCTGCTGCGCGTCGTGCGCCGCCTCGAGGTCGTGGCGGATGTGCTCGGCGTTCTGCGGGCGCGCGGCGCGACGAGGTCCGGGCGGGGTCAGCGCAGCGCTCGCGGCCGACGAGAGGGGGAATGCGAAGCGGGAGAGGGTGCGCACCTTGTGCGTCTCCTCGGTGAAGCGAGGGTTGTGCTCGGCGGCCTTGTAGCCGCGCACGACGTGGTCGTAGTCCTGCGCGCGAGGGATCGGGAGGGCGAGGAGGAGGGGGTGGGGTGGGGGGGTGCGAGGAGGAGGGTCAGCAACTGGAGTACCGTACGACCCTGCTCTAGCCGGCACCCGTAGCAGCCTCGAAGCGACTAGAGAGGCGAGCGCGACACGCACCTTCTCGGCGACGAGCGTGCCCGACTCGGTGCGCTCCAGGACCTTGTCGCCCTCGACCGACAGCTCGTGCGTTTCGGTGCCCTTGGTCATCTTGATCGAGTGGTGGTGCTTGTGGTGGTGCTGCGGGTGCGGGAGGGCGAGGAGCGGGAGCGAGGCGAGGTGGGCGGGGTGGGGGGAGGAGGGCGAAGGCGAACGAGGCGACGAGGAGGGGCGGGAGGGGCGCAGGTAGGTCAGCGTGGTGCGCAGAACGCGCTTCAGCATGGCGCAGAGGTGCTCACGAGGTGTTGAGGAAAGGCGAGGTGGGAGGAGGAAGGCAAGAGACGAACGAGGACGGACCGAGGAGGCGTCACCGTCCGCCGCCGCTCAGTCCCCTCCGTGGAGACTCCGCCGAGCCGCCCGCCGACCGGCACTCGCTCACAGTTGAGCACAGAGAGCGCAGCGAGCAGGCCTAAAGCGCGCAAGCAGGAGCAGCGAGCGAGCAAAAGCACAAACCAGCGCCGAGCGAGAGTTGACATCGCGCGCGACGACGACGAGCGAGCGCGAGAAGGAGTGAACGAGCGTCAGGGTGCGTCGGTCGATACAGACAGCACGAGAGGGAAGTCCTAAGAGGACGCTACAGAGGAGGAGGAACTGAAGGAGGGGAACGTAAAGGAGGGATGGTCCCCTCGGTACAGAAGAGGAGGGACGACACCTTTGCCGCTCGCTCCCGGCGAGACGGCTCACGAAAGACTAGGTACAGATGGGGAGAGGACGTCGTGGGCCGTCAAGGCGCGACGAGGACGGGCAGGCGACCATCCCGCTCGAGGTCGACCCCGCCGGCGGCGACGAGGCGCACCTCGCCGCTCGTTTTGCGCTGCGCCTGCGCCGAGACGGCCGTCGACGCCATGAGCGGCCACAGGTCCGGGTCGTGCGCGCACGCATACATGAGCGACGGCGACGGCGCCATGTACCGGCTCGTCGGGCGCGGCTCGTGCCGCACGGACCGCTCGAGCGCACCTGCGCGAGGGCTCGACGTCGGCGTCGTGCTGACCCGCCTCGGCTGCTTGAACGAGTCGACGAACCGGATCGGCTCGTGCGTCGCGCTGCTCTTGGAGAGCTGGCCCGTGACGAGGTGCTCGTAGTGGGTCGGGAGCGGGCGAGAGGCGGCCTCGAGCGGCGTTGGCGGCGTGCGAGGGCCCGACGACGACGACGAGATGGTCGAGACCGACATGCGCGACGACATGCGCGACATGCCGGACCGCCTCGTGCGCGGCGAGCACGAGTCGATGCCGGCGCTGCGCGGCGAGGGCCCGTCCTCGCGGTCCGACCACGACGGCGGGCGCGAGCCGCACGAGTTGGTCGACGCGACCGAGTACGACGAGTCGCGGTTGCGCAGGACGGGCTGACGCTCTGAGGAGGAAGGGGGCGCCGGGGGGGAGGAGGAGGGCGAAGAGGAAGAGGTGGAGGGGAGGGCGGGGAGCTCGCGCGAGAGGCTCTCGGCGGGGAGCGACTCGCGCGTGACGGTCGGGCGGCGGTCCTCGTTGTACGCCGGCGTGAGGCGCTTGCCGAGCTCGACCATCTCGGTCTCCTCGACGTCGTCGGCGCCGTCGTCCTTCTCGAGCGCGGCGACGGGGCGGTACGGCCTGCGCGCCGCAACCTCGTCGGCGCGCGAGTCGGCCTGGAGCTGCCGCGCGACGGCCTCGGCCGTCAACGGCTGCGGCTGGACGGGCGCGTCGTCGATGGCCATGCCGACCGCCTCGGACGTCGACAGCTTGCGCTCGTCGTCGACGACGGGTTGCAGGAGCGGGCCGAGGAGGCAGATGAGCTCGTCCTCGGTGAAGCTCAGGTCGAAGTTGAGGATCGTGAGGAGCTGGCGCTCCATGAGGTTGACCTCGGCGGCGGTGAAGAAGACGCTGTAGCGGACCCAGTGCTTGTTCTGCGGTGACGAGTCTGCGCGCGAGAGGAGGGAGGGGTCAGCTCTCGTTCGGCCGACCGACTCGTTCCGAGAGGCGAGAGGGGACGCACCGTTCAAGTACTTGGCGGCGACGATGAGGACGGCGAGGAAGACGCGATGCCGGGTCGTGTGGCAGCCTCGGGCGTGCGTCGGGAGGCGCTCGCGCAGGCGCTCGAGGTAGACGAGCGTGCACAGGAGCGTCGGGACGTGGCACCGCGACTTGCGCACGATCGACTTGATGAAGACGTCGAGAGGCGGGAGCGCGTCGAGCTTGTTGAGCGGGTACTCGGTGCCGGGCGTGAGGGGAGGAGAGGGGAGGGGTGCGGGAGGAGGTCGGCACTTGACGGCGGTCATCGTCTTCTCGGCGATGTAGGCTGCGCAGGTGTCGACGTCAGCTGTCTGCTCGGTACGGCGAGGACGTAGAGGAGGAGAGGAGGACGACGTACCGACCATGGCGTCCGTGAGCGGCATGCGCATGAGCTTGACGAGCGCCGGGTCGTGCGCGCTCTTGGGCAGGAGCGAGCCCGAGTGCCTGCGGGCCATCGTGCTGGTGGTGACTGCTGCTCGGCGGTGGTGCTCAAAGGCGCAGGAGCGAGGCGTCGACGAGGTCGAAGCTGAGGTAGATCGAGTCGAGGTCGAGCTGCCCGGTCGTCCCTGGCGCGCGGTGCGGGTCGGTGCAGCAGCGACGGTGGGCGTCGAGAGAGAGAACGACGAGTCGCGGCGGCCACAGGGGAGGGGAGAGAAGCCTTCGGCGGCCGGGACGGGCGGGCAGCAGTGCGGGCGGCGTGCAGTGCCAGCCATCGAGGCGCCGGCTCGAGCGAGAGTTCCAGGAGTGCCCCAGCGCAACCGAGCTGCCCTAGCGCGGCGTGCATGGGCACCAGATCCAGGCGGCGGGACCAGGCTGAGTGGCCGGACCTGGGGGTGCGCGAGGTCGACCCGAACGGGGCAGATGGTGTCGGCGTGTTCCAGACGCCGATCACGATCCGCCCTCACGAGCGATATCCGGCGCCGAGCGACGACCTCGTGCGGAGTCTGGTGTCTCGCGCGACGTCTCATCGGCGCAGCTTGTGCGCTGAGAGCGGACCTCGTCCCGTCCAAGCAGCGTCCTTGAGACGCGCTCTGCGGACGGCTGAGCGAGCGGCTGCAGCGACTCGACGCGGCCTCTGCACTGCCCAGCTGCACCGAAGCTCGACCCTGTTCCGGCGACGAGCAGCAAGCGCGAAGCGGGCGAAACAGGAAACTCGAGGAGGCGGGCGGCGCGGGGCGAGGCTGGACCTTGCCCCTTCGCTCAGCCCTGCATGGACTGAGCTGTGCCGCAGCTGTGCGCCGGAAGCGGACGACAGAGCTTCGGACCCGGCAGGGTGGATCCCGCCCCGCCCTCAACTCGACGGCGGCGCCTGCGCGGCCCGCCCCGACCGCCCGAGCCCTCCTCGGTGCAGCCACCGCTCTAGCCCGGTCTGCCGCATCTGCACGCGGCTGGCACTGCCTCTGTGCTAGCCGAGTGCGTCCCGGGGCTGCGGCCGGGACGAGCGTAGCTGGCGGAAGCTGGTCGGCGATGAGGGTCGGCGAGAAGGAGGAGAGGGGGAGCGGGTCGTCGCTGATGTCGGCATCGCGCTGGTGCGGGTCGAGGGAGAGCAGCTGAGCGTGGCTCGTGCTGAGCAGAGCGACGAGCCTGTACTGGTCGGCGGGAGAGAGAGTGAGCGCGCTCCTCCTCGTCGTCGTTTGTCGTCGTCGTCGTCCGCCGGCCGAGTCTCGCAATTCTCGCGCTCCTTTGTTCGAGCCTGTGGCTGCAGTGCAAGTCGAGCGATGCCCTTACACACTCAGCGAGCCGTCTACAGCGCCGCCCGGAGAGCGTGAGAGCACCGCCTCCCCCACCAAGCCTCCTCATCGCTCGACCACTCTCTCGCTCTCGTTCTCACTCGTCTCGAACCAGTCGAGACTGCGTACTTGCGTACCTTCCCCTACAACTCCTCTCGAAGCCATGGTGCGTTCTTCTCGCGCCCGCACAGCGTCCATGGGCCTCGCCGCGGCTTCACTCAGGTCGGCGGGGCTTGGCTGCACAACAGGACTCGACGACGGCACAGAGCGCTAATCTAGAACTGCCAACAGGGACTCGCATCAAAGCTTGCCGCCGCACAGTCCAACCAGGGCGCCTACACGTCGCCGTACCCGCAACAACCTCAACCTGGCGCGTTCGCTCCTCCTGCCGCCCCTCCTCCTCAGCAGCGTGCGTCCGCTTCTCGCTAGCCCTACACGGCTGCGCCTCCGCTGACCCTACTTGCGCAGAGTACGCCCCACCGCCGCAGCAGCCCGCTCGCCCTTCGTTCGACCCGACTCGCGACGTCGCCACGATCCTGCGCATCCTCGAGGACGGCGTCAAAGACCAGGTGCGTCCCTCTCTGCTCCTTCATCATCTCTAGAAGCAGGCCCTGACGGCGAACTGTCAGCAGAACCTGTCGCACTTCTACCCGCCCGGCTCGCTGCAACCGGTCGCGCAGCGTATCGCTCAGAGCGGCGCCATCTCGATCCTCGCCCAGGCGTGGCAGCTCCCGCTCGAGGTCGCCATGGACCTCGCCCGCATCGCACTATTCGACGTCAGTCTCCTGTGCGACGACTCGGCGAGCATGTGTGCGTCCGCCCCTCCTCCTCGAGCCTGTCGTCGCGCTCGAGCCCTTGCTGACGGACTCCTCCCGCTCGCAGCTTTCGCCGAGAACGGCTCGCGCATCGACGACATGCGCCTCGTGCTCTCCAAGGTGTCGCACGCCGCCGGGCTCTTTGACGATGACGGCGTCGAGGTGCGTCTCCTGCTCGCTCACTCTCAGTCCTGCCCCTCCCTCCCGCTCCATCTCGAGCTCGACACCTCGTACACCCTGACTGACGTCGACCGGTGTACAGATCCGATGGCTCAACAGCAAGAAGGAGGGCAACGGCATCAAGAGCGAAGCGCAGGCGATCGAACTCCTCGGCCGGATCAAGTTTAACCGCGCGACGCCGCTCGGCTCGTCGCTGCGCAGCAAGATCCTCGAGCCGCTCGTCTACAAGAAGGTCAAGAAGCACGCGCTCAAGAAGCCGCTCCTCATCGTCATCATCACGGACGGCGAGCCGACGGGCGAGCCGCGCGACACGGTCGTCAAGGCCATCGTCGAGGCGAAGAACATCTTGGCCAAGACGCCGTACACGCCCGACGCCGTCTCGTTCCAGCTCGCCCAGGTCGGCAACGACCAGGACGCGAGGGCCTTCCTCGAGTTTATCGACACGCACCCGCAGGTCGGCTCGCTCGTCGACGTGCGTCCTCCTCGCTCCTCGCTCCTCCTCTGCTCTCTCCTCCTCTACTCTCCTCCCCTTTCCAGGGCCTCGCGCTGACCTTGCTTTCTCTACAGTGCACGTCAAACTACGAGATCGAGTGCGACAACATGGCCAAGGCGAACCCGCCGTGCGTCCACGCTCGTCCCCCCTCCCCGCTCGGACCTCCCAGATCCGACAGCTGACTTCTTCCTCGAGCTCGCGCAGCGTCAACCTTACGCCTCTGATGTGGCTCGCCAAGCTTCTGGTACGCCTCACTCTCTCTGTCGCCCGGCCTCGTCGACCATCCTGCTGACGCCCCTCTCTTTCTGCAGCTCGGCCCCATCCACTCGGACTACGACGCAGCGGTGCGTCTCTCTCCCCCGCTCGTACTCGAAGTCTCTGCTACCTACTCGTGCTGACGCTCTCGCTCTGCCATGCAGGACGAGTAACGCTCGCGCACCACCTCGACCGCTTCCTGTACCACTCGAAGAACTCGCCGTGCCTTGCTGTAGCTCAGTCATGCAATCACTCCTTCTCCTATTCTCTCACCTCTCATTCTCGATGTCCAGAGAGATGCTGTGCGGCCCGAAACTGAAAGGTGCCTGCTCCACGACGATGAAAGTGCGCTACACCTCCCAGACCTCCCTCCGCTTCGACTCGCCGCCGCCTCCTGCTGTACCGCCCGGCTCGCTCCATGATACACTCCCACCCGGAAAGAAAGACTTGCCCGTCGGAGAGACGGGCGACGCACTCGTGCGCGCGCCGACCTCGCCCCGCTCGAGCTCGTCGCCGACCTCCTCCGTCTCGGTCACCTCGACGGCGACGGCGATCGCGCCGTCAAACTCGACGTGCGACGCCCTTCGCGGCGTCGACGATCCGCTGCCGCCGCCGCCGAGCGCACTCGAAGAGGGCGAGAGCCGCGCAAGCGATCCGAGCCCGAGGTGGAGGGTCCGTGCGCGCGCGCGCGCTTTGCCGCCCTCGTGCGCCTGCGACTGCACCTGCGCCTGCGAGTGCGACGGCGGCACCTGCTGCATGACGACGTCCTGAGAGAGCGCCCGCTCGCGGTACGGCGCGCCGTCGCCGCCGCCGTCGCCGCTCGTCGTCGCCGCGCTCAAGCGGCGCTCGCGCGCGTCGTACAGCTGCCCTCGCCACCAGGGCACGACGACGTAGCGGCACTCGACGTAGGCGTGGAGCGCCTCGCCGATGCTGATGCCGACGAGGCAGATCCAGAGCGGGAGCGTGAGGACGAGCTCGCGCTTGACCCACGACGTCCGAGCGAAGTTGCGCAGGACGTTCACCGACCAGGCGCAGACGACGCCGAGCGAGACGGCGATGATGATGACGGCGAGGCCGATCTGTGTAGAGAAAAAGGAGGTGAGATGAGCGTCAGCGCGAGCACAAGAGGAGGGAGAGGGAGAGCAAGCGGTCCGAGCGACGCACGACGAGGAGCTCGCGCTCGGCCTTGATGAGCGCTGCGATTCGGCCGGCGAGCTGGCTTTCTGGAAGGCCGAGCTTGGCGGCCTCGACGTCGTCGGCAAGCTCGAGAACTTGCGCCCGAGTCGGGAGGACGCGCGGAACGGGGAACTTGGCGCCGGTGAGCGGGTCGTGCGTGAGGACCGGCGGCGAGCAGATCGAGAAGCCGCGCGTCGTAGGGTACGAGGTCGTGGTGGGCGAGGTAGGCGTCATGGAGGGGAGCGCGATGAAGCGAGTCGTCGGCGAAGGCGAGCTGTGCGGCGACTGCGAGTCGCGGCGGATTGAGAAGTCGAGGTTGAGCTCCTCCTTGACGTCGTCGTTCTGCACGGCCTCGTCGACGCCTTGCAGCGCCGGCACGGTCGACATGACGCGCGCTTGCGGCGCCTGACCTGCGACCGACGACCTTGCGCCGCGCGAGAGACCCTGCAGCGACGGCAGCTGGGTGATCTGAAACTTGATGTGCCGCCGAATCGTCCAGACGAACGAGAACATGGCGAGGTTGACGATGACGAGCAGGACGGGCAGGACGGCGGCGCCGATCGAGAGGTTGGCCGATGTTCTGCGGGCGGAGGAGGGTCAGCCGCGCTCTCGCTCGACAACGGCGAGAGAGAAGTCGAGACGCACCGGTAGAAGTGCGAAGCTGCTTTCGAGTAGTCACGCATGAGCGAGAGGAGCGTCACCGCCGTCGACGCCGGCATGGGCCCACCGGTCCACGCCGCCGCCTCGCGCTCGAGGACCGTGTTGAGCTCGCGGTACTGGCGCCACTGCTCGGTCGACGCCGCAGAGCCGATGATGGCGAGGGTCTGTGGAGAGATGGACTCAGTCGCAGGTCAAGGGCGACGAAGAGAGAGAGAGAGAGAGAGAGGAAGACGCACCGTGTGGGTCGCGACGGTCGCGAGCCCGCCGCCGATGAAGAGCAAGTTCTCGAGCCATGCCGGCATGGCCATCCAGCTGCGCCCAAAGACTCGAGTCGCGCCGCCCTCGACCTGGAGGTACGACTGGAACGTGGCAAAGCTGTTTCGGCGCGAGGAGAGGAGGTCAGTGCGGCTTCTCTCGGACGAGCAGAAGCTCGAGATGGGCGCGACGCACCTCAGAAGCCATGCGACGGCGTACGCGACAGGCCACAGGGCGAACGTCCACTTGGCGAGGTGCTCCTCGCCGGCTCCGTCGCCTGGAGAGATGGTCGAGCGCCAGAGCGTGTGGACGGTGCCGAACAGGACGACGAAGAGGGACAGGCCGCCGAGGGTGCTGAGAAGGAAGTGGTTCGAGATGATGTGCCTGTTGAGGAAGGGCGTCAGCCAGGTCGAAGGGGGAGGACGAGAGCGGCGAGTTGACGAGGAAGAGGACGCACGATCCGCTGTCGCGCTTGGCCATCTTGAACAGCCATACTCGTCGCCGCTTGGCGTGGTACCCGAGCGCGTGCACGACGAAGTTGGCGAGGCAGGCGACGAGGAGGAAGGCGCACAGCGCGTAAAGGACGATGAGGCGTGCGCGAAACCCGGCGGGATCCGACGGCGACAGGACGGTGAGGCGGTGGAGGATGTCGCCGTAGAACTCGTACGGGTTGGCGCCCTCGGGCGGAGAGGGGAGGTCCATCGTCGAGCTGAGGAGGAGGCTTGCCGACGAGCGAGGACGGCCTGGAAGACGGCGACGAGGTGGGGCCGGCGGCGGGGGAGGGAGGTGCTCGTCGTCGTCGCTCGCGGCGGCGGCGTGCTTGGTATGGCGCTGCTTGTGCGCGCTCTTGTGCGAAGTAGAGCTGCGCCCACCTGGACGGCTCGAGGGTGCGAGAGGGCTGACGGCGAGGCGGCCGCGCTGGCCCTTCGACTGGGTCTCGCGAGGTCACGGCGCGGCGAGGGGCGACAGGCACGCGTCGGGTCGTCTGCCTGCCTGGGGCAACCTTGTGCGCGAGGCCGTGCGAGCAGTCGCAGCGAGCGCCTGCGCGGGCGGGCGAGCGTGGGTGAAAAGAGCGAGTGAGCTGCTCGGTTCGCGACGCTCGGAGAGCAGCCGCAGCTCGCAGGCTGAGCAGGGTTCCGCCGGCTCGGAGACTGGCCGTGCGACTCGAGGCACTGAGAGCACGGCATGCTCGGAGGCGATCCCTCCCTCGAGCGGAAAGCGCGACCGTTCGGGGCCCAAGCCGGAGTCGCCGCGGAGGATTGCGCTCTGCGGCTCGCGCGAAGGAGGCCTGCTCTCTGAGAGCTTGTCGCTCGACAGCGCATTCAAAGATGCGCGAATGCAGCGCGGCGAGCAAGCTCTGGCCTCTGAGCCGCGGCCGCCCGCGCGTGTCGGTGGCCGAGGCTGGGCCAAGCTCTTACCGGCGAGGTCCGCTGCGCGGACCGGTCACGTGCAGTTCATTTCGCTAGCTCGCCTCGCCGCCCTTTGCGGCCCGCCCGGCGGATCGTAAGCACACACCCGCTCGAACCGCGCTGCAGCTGTCGACGAGCGCACCTCAGCAGGGGCTCGAGCGGACAGGCCTTGCACGTGTCAACGCTCTGCTCTGCGCGGGATTCGACCGGCCGATCCGTGCAAGAGCGTGGACGCCCCAGCTTCTCAAGGCCGACCCCGCCGCACAGTGACAGCAGCACGATTTGATCGAGCGCCGCCCGAGGAAGGGAGGGGGAGCCGCTCCCCCTCGCTCTCCCCTCCTCACTCTCCACTCGCGCCCGCCTTTTCTCCTGCCACCCTCCAGCGTATCAACCAGCATGTCGCTCCACCCGGACGCCGCCGCGCAGAGCCAGGCCCAGCCGAGCGCCAACGCGCCCAAGAAGACGACCCTCGCCCTCTCGTCGCTCCCGCCCAAGCAGCACGGCTTCGGCACACAGCAGGTTAGCTTCCAGGCGTTCCTCTCTCGAGCTGTGCGGGGCGACTCGGCGTCGCAGCGGGTGTCGAGGGCGGCGTGAGGAGGCGTCGGCCGAGGAGAGGAGGAGACTCGGGTCATCTCGGCAGGCGGCTCTTTCGTTGCGGTGACGGTGTGGGCTGTCTCTACGGTCTATGTGCGACGTCTGGACCCGCAGAGGAGCGGCGCAAGGCAGTGCTCGCCGTGTTGCAGACGAGCTGACACTCCTACCTTCTCCTCTCCTGCCACCGCCTGCAGTACCCTCGCACGCCGTCGCGCGTCGACCCTAACAACCCGCCTTGGCCAGCATTCAGGGGCTACCACGAATTCTCGTTCGCCCATGTGCGTCTCGCTGTTCTGCCAGCGCGAGGGAGCCGTTCGGGAATCGATTTGACCTTCCCAATCCCGCGCGCAGGCTACGATGGGCGTCCGCCTCCCGACCATCCTCGGCAAGGCCATCGACGACGTCGTCAAGACGCTCAACGACGAGCACGACGAGGAGCGCATCGTCGACCTCACCGAGTGCATCTCGCGCCTCGAGGACCTCCTCGACGACCTCCAGGGCAACAGTGTCCTGCGCCCGATCATCGACGACGGCGAGGGCGACATCCCTCTCTGGAACAAGGCCATCGCTCGTTACTTCCGCGGCAAGCACTTCATGGACGCGCCCTGGGTCTTCGCCGAGGCGTACAAGTACCGCCGCCTCCACGAGGCCTTCTCGCTCTCCAAGTACTGGAAGGACTACGACGTCTTCTTCCGCCAGAAGTGCGAGACGTTCGCGCGCTCGTCCGACGCCGTCTTCGAGCTGTCGATGCGCTTCGCCGAGCCGCTCAAGCAGGCCGAGGGCGCATCGGCCGACGAGCTCCTCGAGGCCAAGCGCCTCCAGTTCCACGAGCTCACCCAGATCTGCCTGTGGGGCAATTCGACCGACCTCTCGCTCCTCATCAACGTGCGTCGCTTCTCTCTACTCGTCGGGCTCAAGCTCTCGAAGCCGTTCCTGACCTCGTCGTCTCTCGCTCGCAGATGACCGAGGAGGACATCAAGAAGCTCCAGTCGACCGGTGGAGACCACCTCGCCGCGACCGAGAAGAACATCCTTGGCAACGACATGACCAAGATCTGGGACTACGTGTCGTCGGACCGCTTCGGCACCAAGGAGAAAGGCGGCCGCCTCGACTTCGTCCTCGACAACGCCGGTGCGTCTTGTTCTCGCCCCGAGTCGAGCACGAGTACCTTTCCTGACGTTCCACGCGCGCAGGCTTCGAGCTCTACACCGACTTCGTCTACGCCGACTGGCTCCTCCAGAGCGGGCTCTGCAGCCAGATCCGCTTCCACGGCAAGGTGCGTCGAGCTCCTCCCTCTCTCGCCCTACCCTCTCTCCTCATACTCTCCTACGACCTCGAGTTGCGTTCGAGGCGGCGAGGAGGACGGCAGAGCGGGAACTGAGTGCTCGAACCCGGTGCTGACCTCGCAGACGCCTCTCTCCTCGCAGCGCTTCGCCTGGTTCGTCTCGGACGTCACGCGCAAGGACTTCAACTGGCTCCTAAACTCGATGATCTACGGCCACCGTGCGTCCCGCTCACTCGAGCTGTCGACGCCGTCGGACTCGCGCACTGACCCCTTCCTGCGCCTCGCCCTCTCTCCGCGCAGTCTTCCCAAACGTGTCCGACGAGGAGCTCGCCTCGCTCAAGAAGCTCGGCATGCGCTGGAAGGAGTACGTCAAGGAGGGCAAGATCATCTACGAGGAGCACCAGTTCTGGGTGCGTCGTCGCCTCCTCCGGCTCGCTCGAAAGTCTCTCGCTGACGATCCTTTCTTTCTTCCTCCATCTTCCAGGTCTCGGGCTTCAGCTTCTGGGCACTCGCCGAAGAGGGTGCGCTTCGAGCGGTCCATGATGCATCGTCGAGCCATCGCTGACTTTGTCGCCTCGTCCCGCCGCAGCGCCCGACCTGTTCCTCCACCTCGCCGAGAGCGACCTCGTCATCTTCAAGGGCGACGTACGTCTCTTGTCCTCTACTATAGTGTGCGCGAGGCGCGAGCGTCGTCGGGCGGGTCGCTGACTTTAACTCTCGCTCGCAGCTCAACCACCGCAAGGTGCGTCGTGCTCTCGCCGGTTTTGCTTCTGGGCTTCGCTGACTCTATTCCCTGTGCAGCTAACTTATGATTGTCAAGCCCCGCCTTCAACGCCGTTCGACGTTGCGATCGGCCCGCTCGCTACGCTCGCCGGCGCGCCGCCCATCGTCTCCCTCAGGACGATCAAGGCCGACATCGTTGTCGGTGTACCCGCCGAGAAGGCCGAGCAGCTCGACCGCGACGAGCCTGGCTGGCGCATAAGCGGATCCTATGCCGTCGTGCTCTTGTCGGACGGGCGCAAGGGCGAGCGCGTCACCTTCTAGCCTCTTCCTCCTTCTCCTCACATTCGCACTGTCGCCTCTGACGCCCATCATCGGTTTACTTTGTCACCTCATCCTCGTTGTGCAAGCTACATGTGTCTCCCGCCCGTCTCTGAGCCCATCGCAGTCCGACAGAGTGTGGAAACCCGCTCTCGAGGAGGCTGTGCGCAGTCCGAGAGCATGCTTGGAGGTGCAGGAGCTATACGAGGGTCTCGAGCGCTCTACACGAGCTAGCATACATGTAAGGGGAGGCATGAGAGCCCAAAAGGAAAGCCGCCCCTGCCAAAGAGCGGCGAGGGGAGCCGGTTGCGCACTTGGGAAGGTCAACTCGTCAGCAAGGGCGAGGAGCTCAAGGCGTGAGCGGGTGCCTTCTGCACCTCGAGAGTAGCGCGTGAGCAGCTCGTGAGGTGCTCACAGCATAGGGAACGAAGCGCACGTGCTCGAGAGCGACGAGCGGACGACGCTCCGGGCAGCAGGTCCGTGCGCGAGCGAAGAGAGGTCACGGCGAAGCGGCGCCGTGAGCCGTCGCCGGCTCTCGAGCCGACAAACAAGCATCGTCGGCCTGAGCTTGTCATGGCGGGAAGAGGTAGGTACCGCACAGGGTCGGCCCTTCGTCGCCTCCTCCTCGCCTCCTCCGCTTCCCTCTCTCGCTCCTCTTCCGCGCCGAGTCCTTCGTCGCTTCGATTGCTGCTCGGCGACGCCCTCAGTCTTTCGGACACAAAGTGCTGTCCGACGGATGGAGAGACGTGCGTCGTCGCCCACCGTCGCTCTCGAGCCGCCGTTCTCCTGGACGGCGCACGCTCCCCCCGAGCCTTCGCCGGCTCGTCGCTCGGTCGGCTTCTCCTCCTCATCGCCGCTCGCAGGTCATGGCCTCGCTCGCAGCGTGTGTGTGCTGTGCATCTCTGCTTTCCGGAGCACACAGTCGACCAGCATCATGTCGCACCACCTCGCGGCCGTTCCGCCCGCGACTTCGTGCGGCTCGACCACCTCGTCTCGCCCGTCCACCTCGGCGTCGTCCTTCTTCTCGTCGAACGACTCGACGTCGACCGCAGAGTCGGACTACGACCTGTCGCCCCGCCCCTTGCCCATCCACGCAACCCTGCCGCCGCTCGACCCTCGCGCCAAAGCCGGCACCATCCGCCTTCCGCTCCAGCTCCCCGCCCCGCCGACCGACCTGAGCGAGGTCGACGTTTCGGGCCTCATCGTCGACGACGAGCTGCAAGGAGCGCCGGTCGGGTTTGCTCTCGGACGCCTGCGCCAACTCGGTGCGTCGCTCGAGCCTCTCCGTCTCAACGACGACGACGACCTCTCGCTGACTCTCTCTTCTCTCTCTCTCACAGGTGCAGAGCTCTTGACGGCGACGACGGCGACGTGCTTGCACATCCCGCCGGGACCGACCCTCGCGCCGTACCTCCAGGTGTCGCTCCCGCCCTCTTCGCCGCAGCAGATCCCGCACGTCTACCTCCCCTCGCACGTCTTCGCCATCCACTCGACCGACTCGCCCAGGACGCTCCTCCTCCCGGTACATGGCCTCCTGTGGGCGGCGTCGTCGGCGCACCTCAGCATCCTGAGCTCGCGGCCCGAGAAGCAGCCGGCGCACCCCTCGCTGCCGACGCAGGCGCGACCGCCGCACGGCGGCGTCGACGGCGCGATGCACCTGCCCGTCATCGAGCTCACGCTCCCGTCGTCGGCGGCGTTCCCACTCCTCCAGGGGTGGGTCTACCTCCGTTCGCCGAGCGTCCTCCTCTCGTCCCTCCTCCCTCAGCCGCCGTCCCCTCCCGCCGCCGCATCACCTTCCCCTCAGCCCTCCTCTCTCTCGCACCTCCTCAACCCCACCTCGCCCGAGAAGCGCCCCCCTCCACCGCCCGTCCCCGCCCCGACTCCTCAGCACTCCCCCTCCGACTTCACGCGCGCGCTCGCCTCGCTCTCGTCCGTTGTCCTCCTGCGGCACGTCCACCTCGTGCACGGCCTGTGGCAGGACTCGGTCGCGCTCCAGGTCGGCGACGAGGACTTGTGGCGCGCCATGGGCGTCGCCTGGCGCATCCTCGTCGCCGCGCTCGCGCTCAAGGAGCAGGAGCGCGTCAGGAGGGCGGCGAGCGGCGAGGCGGGCGAGGACGAGGCGAGGATGGCGTGAGCGAGGAGAAGACCGAGGACATGTTGTTGTAGCACCGACCGCTTGAAGCGTGCGTAATCCGTTTTTCGTCGACTCGAGGTCCGTGCACGGCGACGACGAGCGAGCGAGCAAGAGACAAAAAGCAAGCTGCAGCCTCTCGAAAGCAGCAAGATGAAGCGCGAGCAGCGAGAGGCCACCTCGAGAGCCCATCGGGAGAAGCACGACTTGCGCGCCGCCGTCCGATTCTCTACCTCGCCGTGACGAGCGCCCAGAGCCCTCGGGCCCTCTGCGCAGCGTCTCGCCCATACACGACCCTGATGAGCCCCTGCACGAACGCCCACGCGCCCTGTGCGCTCGAGATCGGGTACGCGAGGAGCGGCGGGATGCCCGTCTGGACCCAGCCGTGCAGGCGGTCCTCGGTGACGGCCTTGAGGTTGCACAGGCCTCGCAGGCCCTCGGGCCCGGCGAAGCGCAGGGCATTGCCCGAGGCTTTGGCGCCGCCGAAGGGGAGCGACTGGTTGAGGTAGAAGACTGCGCGCGGGCGAGCGAGAGAGGGAGAGAAGGTCAGCGACGAGCGCGCGGCGTGAGATCAAGATAGCGAGGGCGGACCGCCAAAGTCTGCGAGAGCGTCACCAGAAGGGTTAGTGCAAGCTCGAGAGAGGGCGAGCTCGAGGAGGGGAAGCTGGACGCACCGTTCGAGCACACCATGCCGCACTCGAGCCGGTCCATGACGTACCGGCACTCGCTCTGCTTGCGCCCAAAGACGGCCGCGCCGAGGCCGTACCGCGTCCCGTTGGCGATGTCGACCGCCTCGTCGAGCGTGTCGTACTTGAGGACCGTCATGAGCGGCGCAAAGACTTCTTGTTGCGAGATGGCCATCGAGGGTGTGCTGCGGCGCGAGAGGAGGGAGAGAAGGTCAGCGCCGCAAGCTCCACGTCTCGAGAGTAGTCTGGGCAAGGAGAAGGTGCAAAAGTGAAAGAGCGGGACGCACACGTCGACGAGCAGCGTCGGCTCGAAGTAATGACCCTCGCCGACGACGCCCTTGTCCGCCCTCCTGCCGCCGACGAGGCACCTCGCGCCCTCCTTGACCGCCTGCGCAACGAGCTCCTCGAGCTCATCAAAGAGCCGGTCCGAGATCATGGCGCCGACGTCGACCTGCTTGTCGACCTTCGACGGCGAGAGGACGTCGCCGAGCTCGAGGCGCGAGATGCGCTCGCGCATGGTGGACACGAAGGCGTCGTACAGCGACGAGTGGACGAGGAAGCGCTCGGTGCCGATGCAGTTCTGGCCGCCGGACTGCGAGCGCGGAGGGAGAAGAGGCACATCAGCTTTCCGAGCGTCGGGGAAAGAGCGAGACGAGAGCGAGCGAGAGAGGGAGACGCACCTGGAACACGCCTCGCATCCACGTGTCGGCAAAGTACTTGAGGTCGGCCGACGGGCAGAGGACGGCCGGGTCCTTGCCGCCGAGCTCGAGGAGGACGGGCGTGCCGACCTCGGCCGCCTTGAGCGCGACCTTCTTGCCGATTTCTTCTGAGCCGATCTGCGCCGAGAGAGCGAGGGAGAGTTAGCTCATGCGATGGACGAGTGGCTCGACTTGGTCGGGCGGCGCTGAAGGAGGAAGCGGGAGGACGCACAAAGGTGATGTGCTTGATGCGCTCGTCGCCCGTCAGCGCCTCGACGTTCTCTGGCAGCGTCACGGCGATCTGGACGAGCTCTGGATCCTGCATGGCACGAGACGAAGCTTTAGCGACCGTGTCGGGCGAGAAGAGACGCAGCGAGAGGGAGGAAGGGAACGCACTTCGCCGCACGCAGTCAAGCAGTCTCGGACGGCCTCGACGAAGATGAGCGACGACCATGCGACCTGCTCCGACGGCTTGACGACGATGGCGTCTCCTGCGGCGAGCGCGGCGACGATCGGGCCGAGGAGGTTGTGCAGCGGGTAGTTCCACGAGACGAGGGCGGCGACGACGCCGAGCGGCTCGTACACGACCTTGGAGACCTTGTGAGCGAGGAGGAGGTTGGTCGGGCGGTAGTCGGGCTTGAGGGCCTGCTCGGCGTTGGCGACGAGCCAGCGCAGCTTCTCGCACGTCGTGAGGATCTCGCCGAACGCGGCGTCGACGAGCGTCTTGCCGCTGTCGCGGCTCGCGACCTTGCTCAGCGCCTCGGCGTGGTCGACGGTCCACTCGAGGAGGCTGCGGAGCACTCGGCGGCGGCGGGCCCACGAGCTCGAGCGCCACGCGCGCTGGGCGTGCACCGCCTTGCGCACGCGCTCGCGGACCTCGTCGCCGTCGAGGGCCGGCACCGTCGCGAGGTGCTGGGCCGAGGCGGGCGCGTAGCACGTGATGTAGGCCCTAGTCGGGTCGGCGAGCGAGTCGGGCGACGAGGGGAGGAGGGACGGGTCGGCCTTGTGCGAGTGGATCGAGGGCGAGGAGAGGGTACGCGAGGACCACGTCGAGCTGCGTGCGCGTGTGCTCGAGGGTCAGCTTGGACGTATGGAGAGGCTGTGGGAGTGGACGCACCTGATCTCGGGCGGTGCCGTCCAGGCAAAGCGGACCGCTCGCTCAACCGCCGGGGTGTGGACGAGGCGCAGGTAGAGCCACAGCGCGGCGAGAGGGACGGCCCCTATGGCGAGTGTGCGCAGAGCATGCTGGTCGACGTGTGCGAGGAGCACGTCCAGGCGAGAGCCGACGGTCATCGAGGACGAGAGCGAGGAGGCGAGGCGCGAAATGGCGCGCAGCAAGTCGAAAATCGGCTTCATTATTTAAGCTGTATGGGTACGTTTGATTCCGCTCGCTGTCACAAGCAAAGGTGTTTTGGCCGAGCGGTCTAAGGCGCTAGCTTAAGGTCACACGTTGATCCGCTAGTCCGAAAGGGCGTGAGTTCGAATCTCACAGACATCATCACTCTTTTGCTGCCGCCGCATCTTCTACAGCGCAGTGCAGCCTCTCTCCTTTTGCTGAACGTGTCTACGAGGAGCAACTCGCAGCGCAGAAGCCGTCTGCAAGCCGCCGGGCCGAGTTGAAACCTCATCGCCCGCTCGCGTTGGCACGCGTCCCTCCTCTCGTCCTCTTCCCTCCTCGACAACACCCCTGAGCGCACCAGCTGCAGCCATGGACGACCACGACACGTCCTTCTCGCCCCTCGCCTCGACCTCGTCGCCCCTCGACGCCCCCTTCGACCACCTCTCGCTCGGCGCCAATACCCGACCCGCGGCGACCGCCCGGCGGCCCTCGTCCTTCAACCTGCAGGACGAGGACATGAGCTTTGCGCTCGCAGGCGGCGACGACAGCCTCGACTTTGAGCAGGGCGGCGGCCCGGCGGCGGCGGACGACGAGACGGTCCGACTCGCCGGCGACGCTCGTCAACAAGCCGCCGCGGGGGCGGGCTACGGCGACAGCAAGGGCAAGGCGCCCCTGCGCGACACCGACCTCTTCTTCGGCGGCTCGATGGCGTCGTCGTCCGCCGTACCCGCCTCGCAGCGCTTCGCCCCCGCCGGCCTCCCCCCCACGGCGAGCTCCTCGGCGCACGACGACGGCGAGGGCGCGCTCGGCGCAGGCGAGGACGACGATGCCGACATGGACGGGCTCGAGGCGTACACAGAGGACGAGCGGGCGCGGATCGCGAGCTTGAGGAGCGAGCGCGACGGGCTCAGGAGCATGAACGGCGTGCTCGACGACATGAAGGGCGCGCTCGCCGGCATGGAGGGCAAGATGCAGGTGCGTCCTTGCTCCCTCTCTTTCTCTTGAGCGGGCGGCGAAGCGCTGCGCAGGCTGAGGTAGAGCTGACCCTCTCGCTCGCTTGCACGCGCACAGGCCTTCGAGTCGACCATCGCGACGTCGCACCAGCTGCTCGACCTGTACACGCGCATCGCATCGCAAGCAGAGCACACGAGGGAGCTCTTGCTCGACCGCGAGTGGGAGGGCGTCACCAAGGTGCGCCTCGTTCTCGCTCTCCCTCCTCCTCCTCCTCTCCACCAGGCTCCCCGCCGCCTTTACCTCTTCCCTCCCCGCCGTCTTCCACTTTGCACACCGATAGCTGACACCGTCTTCTTCGCGCGCAGGACCACGCTCTTATCGTCGCGCGCGAGGAAGCGCACGCCGCCGCGCTCGAGCGCCAAGCGCTCGCCGAGGCCGAAGCGGCGCAGCGCGCCGAGGAGGAGCGCATCCGGGCGGAGCAGGCGGCCGAGGACCGCCGGAGGAGGGAGGAGGAGGCGGTGCGGGCGCCGGCGACGAGGGGGAGGGGAAGGGGACGTGCGTTGCTCTCTCTCGCTCTCTCGCTGCGGATCTTGCGGGGCGCGCGTCGAGGACTCGACGGCGTGCTGCTCGTAGACCTTGGTGACGAGACTGACTCGTTGCACCCACCCTCCCCTCGCAGTGCGCGGCGCCGCCTCGTCGTCCAACCTGCGCGGCTCCTCCGCCCGCGGCTCGTCCTCCCTGCGCGGCAGCGCCCGCCCTCCCCCTTCGACCAGCTCTCCTTCGACCTCGACCTCGTCGGGCATCCCGACGCGCGGCAGCGCCCCGGTGAGCGGCGTGCGCGGCGTGCGCGGGCTACGGAGCAGGGTCGCGACTGCGGGCGCGAGGGGCGGACGGGGGAGGGGCGCGGCCGAGTGAGCTAGTGCGGGCTGCGAATGACGATGAGTTGCTCGAGGAACGCCTGAGACTGAGTGCGCGAGAAGAGGAGAAGCGAGAGGGAGAGCGGGAGGCTCGAGAGGCTCGAGCGCGAAGCGAGAGAGGCTGGATGACGAGTCGTTGCAGGGTCCACTGGGGCGAGAACTAGACTACGAAAAGGAGAAGTAGATCGTGTAGGAGGAGACAGGCGAGCTAGTACAACGAGGAGAGAGAGAGAGAGAGGCGACCGAGAGAGGGACGACAAGGACGGGATGGGGAAGAAGATGCACGACGACAAGGAGGGCGAGAGCGCTAAAGGGGTGGTATCGAGAGAGCCGCATCGGCTCGAACTCAGCACGCGCAGCCGTCCGTCATGCTGCCGCTGCCGCTGCCCTGCGTGAGGTTGACGCCGCCCCGGCCGGCGAGCGAGGCGCCTGCGCGAGACTTGGCCGCCGCCGTGTCGATCGGCATGCGCTCGGCTGCGTGCAGGTCGACCGGTTACAAGCTCGGTCAGCCTCTCGACCGACCGAGAGAGGATGAGCAAAGGAGCGAGAGAGCGACGCACCGATCTGCTTGAACATGGCCTCGACGCCCTGGGCCGTCTTTGCGCTCACCTCGGCGAACATGAGGCCCTCGTCGTCGGCAAACTTCTGGGCCTCGTCGGTCGAGACTTGTCGCTGACCGGCCTCGGCGAGGTCGAGCTTGTTGCCGGCGAGGCAGACGACGATGGACGGGTCGGCTTGGCGCTGCAGCTCGGCGATCCACGAGCGGGCCTTGACGAGAGAGGCCTGCGAGGGGACGGGCGTCAGGACCTGCCTCGTCTTTGACGCCAACTCCACGCCTGATCGCCCTCGTCGTGACGATGCCGAAGGAGCGGCTCGACGGAGAGAGAGGCAGACTGACGGCGCTCGTGATGTCGTAGACGACGACGGCGGCGTGTGCGCTGCGGTAGTACATGGGCGCCAAGCTCTTGTAGCGCTCCTGCCCGGCCGTGTCCCAGATCTGCGGGCGAGGGTGTCACCGGGTGAGCCACCGCTCAAGAGGCCGACGACGACGACGAGGAGGAGGAGCGAGGACGGACCTCGAACTTGACAAAGTTGCCCGACTCGACGGGGACGGTCTGGGTGAGGAAGGCAGCGCCGATGGTCGACTCGCGGTAGTCGTCAAACTGGCCCTTGACGAACTGGAGGACGAGCGAGCTCTTGCCGACGGCGCTCTCGCCGAGGAGGACGAGTTTCCGGGACGAGGTGACGGGCGGGGAGGGGGCGACGGGGGCGGCCATTGGTGCGGGCTGGATGTGGCTCGGAAGGGCGGGCTGGACTGAGGGGAGAGGGGAGGAGGCGGTGCGGCGGTCGGGAGGCGCGAGAGGGGGAGGAGGGAGCGAGGGCGGAGGTGGCGCGGAGCGAGCTGGCGGGTGGCTCGATAGGGTGTCGGTGCCGGCTAGAGTGGCTCTGGCTCGAGTCGCTGTCGTCTGGCTGAGCAGGGAGCGGTGGACGAGAGCGAGAGATCGACTCGTTCGTCGTCGTCGTCGGCGGCGCAGCCAGAGACAGCCCAGCCTCGGCTCGCGCTGTAAGCACAGCTGGACCTGCGAGTACGCTGGGTACACCCTCACAGATACTAAGGCCAGACTCAGGGAGCACTGGGCGAGGTTGCGTCTCTCATCACGCGCAGGCGAGCAAGCTCTCCTTCTCGCGCTTCTCCCTCTCGCTTTTGCACCAGCTCGGCCCCGCTCCGAGCCGCTCAGCCTCGCCATGAGCAACCAGTACAACCACTACGGCGGCTACAACCCCTCGGCCGCACCCTCCCGCCCCGGCCCCGGCTCTGGCCCTCCCCCTCCTCCGCCCTCCTCCTCGTACGGCGCGCCCAACGCACCCTACGGCGGCGGGCCTCACCGTGGCTACCAGGCCTACGGCGGCGACCGCGACGCGCGCCGCCCGGGCCCGTACGACGACCGTGAGCGCGGCGGCGGCGGCGGCGGAGGGTACGGCGGCGGCGGGCCTCCCGGCGGCGGCGCGCGCGACAGCGGCTGGGGCGCAGGGCGCGGCGGCGGTGCACCCGGCGGCGGCATGATGGACGGGAGGCGGCGCAGCGCGAGCCCGGACTACAGCCGCGGTGGGGCGGGCGCAGGTGGGCCGCCTGCGAGGGGGTACGGCGACGACCGCGGCGGGTACGGCGGGTACGGCGGTGGGCCTCCTCGGGGACCTCCTGCTGGGTACGGCGGCGGTGCAGGCGGCGGCGGGAGCGCGTATGGTCGGCAGGACCTGGGCGGTGCGTCTTCCCACCTCTTGTCCCTCTCTCTCTTGCCTCGAGGTTTCGTTCTCCAGTCGCGCACGTTCTACGTGCTCGGTCTTCGACTCGCAACGTCGTACTCGTTCCACGTCGTCGCATGTCGAGCGTCGAGCTATCAGCGATATCGGGCGAGCCACTCGGCGAGTGCGAGCGCGAGCGCGAGTGCGAGCAGGCCAAGGGCGCGCGCAAGGTCTCGCTCGAAGCAGCGCAGCGGGTGCTTCGGCAGACGGCGAGCTTGGGAGCACGAGTGCGTGTAAGGAGAAGCGCAAGTTGTCCACGACCGCGACGCGAGCGCGAGCGTGCGGCAGCTGCGAGCGAGCTCGTCCTCATCGCCGTCCTCTCGGCCTCGCTCGCCCCTTCGCGGCCGTCTCGCAGCGCTCGACGTGCAAGCACCTGTACGAGCCTCGCGAGCGCAAGCTGACTCCTCTCGAGCCCGTCCCCCCGCCTCGCACCGTCCTCTTCCTCGTCCTCCTCGCGCACAGACCCCTTCGCCCGCGGTGGTCCGGCGCCCGGCGAGCGCGACGAGTCCGAGGTCATCCGGCAGCGCGTCCTGCGCGAGAGGCCGTGCCGCACCCTGTTCGTGCGCAACCTCAAGGTGCGTCGGCGCGCTCGCTCTCTCACCTCGCGCGCTCGACAGGGCTCTTCCTCTTCGAGCGCGCGTCGTTGCGATGGTCGCCCTCTGACGCTCTCGCCCTCCTGCAGTTCGGCCTCATGCCCGAGGACGTGCGCCGGCCGTTCGCCGAGATCGGCGACATCAAGACGTTCTTCGACCTCGTCGAGAAGCGCGCCATCGCCTTTGTCACCTACGTGAGCTCCCACTCTCGCTCTTGCACTCCCTCGACGTCTCGTGCACCTCGCTGACGTTGTGTGTGCGCGCAGTACGACGCCCGAGCGGCCATGATGGCCAAGGACCGCATGCACCACTTCCCGCTCATGGGGCGGCCCGTGCGTCACTCTCTCTTTCCCCCTCCTTCCTCGCAGCGCCTCCTCGCAGCGCATGTCGACTGACTCGAACTTGCTCACGCGCGCTCGCAGATGGACGTCCACTACTCGCTGCCGCGCGACGCCGACCTCGCCAAGGGCTGCGACCGCGAGACGGGCCAGGTGCGTTCGGGCTCTCCTCTCCTCGACCTCCTCTCCCTCTCTCTCTGCCGCGTCGAACTGACCCTCACGCCACCGTACGCAGGGCACGCTCTCGATCAAGGTCCGCAACGGCCCGCCGGGCATGTCGTCGGCGCCCTCGGACCACGACATCCACCAGCGCTTCGCCCCCTTCGGCGACATCAAGCTCGTCTTTGCCGACCCGCGCCGCGACGACGTCAAGTACATCGAGTTCTTCGACTCGCGCGGCGCCGTCAAGGCGTACGACCACCTCAACGGGCGGCCGTGCGGGCCCGCCGGCGGCACGTTCGACCTCGCGTTCGAGTGGGACAAGCCCGCGCCGGTGCCGCCGCCTGCCCCTGCCGCACCGCCGCATGCACAGCATGGAGGCTACGGCTTCCAGCAGCAGCAGGCGCCCGGCGGCGCGTACGGCGCGCCCGCCCCTCGGGCCGGCGCGTCGCCCTACCCCGGCGGACCCGGCGGCGCCTCGCCCTACCCCGGCGCGCCTCCTCCTCAGGCCGCCATGTCGCCCTACGGCGCCGCTGCCCCTCCCCCTCCCCCGCCTCCCGCGCCCGCCCCGCACGGCGTCGACCACGCCAAGAAGATGCAGGACCTCCTCGCGTCGCTCGTCGCCAACAACCAGGGCGCGCTCGGCCCGCCGGGCGCTCAACAGCAGCAGCAGCAGCAGCAGCCGCAGTACGGTCAGGAGCAGTATGGCGCGCCGCCGCCGCAGCAGCAGCAGCACAGCAACGGCTACCCGTCGTATGCGCACGGACCCACTCCGGCGCCGGCTCAGCCCGCCGCGCCCTACAGCGGCCGGTCGCCGCTCCCGCCTGCCATCGGCAGCCCGCTCGGCGCTGCAGCGTCGTCGTCGTCGTCCTCGGCGCCGGCACCGTCGTCGAGCCTTCCAGCGGCGGTGACGAGCCTGCTCGCACAGGCGGGCGGCGCGCCCGCTCCTGCGCAGGACGGCGGCGCGACGCCTCAGCAGCAGCAGCAGCAGCAGAACGGCGGGTACTCGCCTGCGCCTGCGCCCGGCTCGGGCAGCGCGCCGGCGTCGCCCGAGAAGCAGGGGCAGGCGCAGGCCCAAGCGCCGGCGCAGGTCCAGGCGCTGCTTGCTCTCCTTGTGCGTCACGCTCTCTCTTGCTCTCTGGCTTCCTCTCGTGCTCGAGTGTGAGCTTGAGCGCACACTGACCCCTCGACGAACGCGCGCAGGCGCAGCAGAAGCAGGACTGAGAGCGAAAAGGCGAGTGCGGGGCGAGGGTCCGTGCATCGTCCTCGGGTCGAACGGTCTCAACTGCTGTAGCAGCTCTTTTTATCTCTCTACGTCTCGGCAATGTTATCCTTCTCACGCACGAAGATGTAGCTCTCGCTCTCTCACAGGCTCAGCCGCGAGACCGTGAGCAACATCTCTGGATGCAGCCCGCACAGTCCTCGTCCTCCTCTCGCCCGCTCGTCGCACTGCCACACCTGCGCGCACTACAAGCCCGCGAGTGCGCCCTCGACCGCCTTGCTCCACACCTTCTCGCTCTGCCCGACTGCGCGCCCGAGCTGCCGCTTGAGCCCCTCGACCTCGCGCTCGAGGTCGGCCGCGCGCCTTCGCTCGCGCTCGAGGGCGTCGCCTGCGCCTGCTCCTGCTCCTGCTCCTCCCGCCGCTCCCGCTGCACCTGCTGCCGCCGAGAGAGAGTACGACGACAAGCCCGCCGCCGGCGCGAGCAGCTCGCGCACGTCCTGCGCCCGCCCGATCCGCACGTCGACCGTGCGCGCGCCGATCCCGCCGCGCTCGCGGTCCCCGGGCGGGACGACGGTGCGGCCCATGCCCTGGGGCATGATGGTGCGCTGCGGGAGGTCGGGCGCGCCGCCGGCCGCGGTCGAGGTCGAGTTGCTCGACGACGAGGCGGCGCCGAGCTCTGCGGGGCGCAGGAGCGAGGCGAGGGAGGTGATTGGGCCGGGCGAGGTCGAGGAGGGGGGAGGGGCGAGGATGCGCGAGGCGAGGAGCGAGGGGAGCGAGAGGACGTGCGTGTGCGTCGACGAGGTGCCGACGAGGAGGGTGGGCGAGTAGGGCGATAGGTGCAGCGCCGTGATCGTGTCACTGCGGGCAAAGGTGCAAGTCAGTGTCATGTCGACATAAGAGAGATAAAACGAGCGAGAAAGAGCGAGAGAGAGCGACGCACGGCACCTCGTAAACCTCTCCCTCCTTCGTGCTCTCCTCCCCAGCTCCTCCACCAACGCGCTCCGTCTCGCCCCGCCCACCGCCGCCGACCGGCTCAGCGACCTCGATCCCGAACTCGTCACGCCGCTTGCGGTACAGATTGACGCGCACGACGCGGCTGCCCGTCGCTGCTGGTGGTGCGGCGGCGTCGCCGGCCGAGGTCGACGTCGACGGCGCCGTAGAGGAAGAGGAGGCCGCGGACGGCCCAGCGGCGAAGAAGAAGCGCTCGAGCGCGTCGACGGCGACGTGCGTGACCGGGTGCGGGAACGAGAAGGTCGAGAGGAGCGAAGCGGGCGAGGTCGAGAGGTCCCAGATCTGCGAGCGCGCGCGGTGGTCGGGCGTCAGTTTCTCGTTCTACTACTGGCAGAGCGCACGACGGCCTCGAGCGAGGCCGCGCATGTGCCCAGAGCGAAGAGGGACAGTGAGCGAGACGCACCTTGACGGTCGAGTCCATGCTGGCCGTCACGACCCGGCAGTGCGGGAACGTGCCCATGCCGACGGCGACGTCGGTCACGGCGAGCGTGTGGTCCGACAGGGTCGCGAACGGCGCGGGCGGGTTCATCGGCGTTGCGGCGAGGAGGCTGTTTGCGGCGAGGGGAGGAGGGAGTCAGCAGTCGCTCGGGCTGATGATGAGCGCGACGCAGAGCGGGACAGGGAGGAGGGCCGAGACCGAGGAGTTGAGAGAGGAGGACGCACCGCCCGAGAGCCCACACCGAGACGCCGGCGTCCTCGCTCGCGCTGACGAGCGCCGCGCCGTCGTCCGAGAACTCGAGCGCGCTCACGGCGCGGTAGTGCGCGTCGACCGTCACGAGCAGGTTGCCGCTCGACATCTGTGTGTGCGAGGAGAGGGGGCAGGTCTCGTCAGCTCGGCGTGGGCGCGAAGGAGGAGAGAAGGAGAGGAGGAAGGAGGGGGGAGACGCACCTCCCACAGAAAGATGCGGCCGTCTGGGGTGCCGCCGGCCATGTACAAGCCGTCGCGGCTGACGGCCATGACCGAGAGGCGCACGGGCGGGATCAGGCGGCTTTGGGTCGTCTCCTGCGAGCGGGTTGTCGAACGGGGTCAGCACGAGGAGGAGGAGGAGGGGGACCACCTCGAAGGCCAGAGAGAGGAGTAGAGGGACGCACTCGGGTAAAGTTCCACACGTTGAGCGCTGCCCTGCCGTCCTTGCCGCCCAAGCCAGCGATGAAGCCGCCGGTGCCGTTGGCGCCCTCGACGACGGCGAGCGTCCTGCGGCCCTCCAAGCTCTGCTCGGGCTCGTCGGCCGCGCCTTTGCGCTTGGCGGGTCCTCCAGCGGTCAAGGTGCCCGTGTTGGCGGTCGGTGCGCGGAACGAGTAGACGAGTGCGCCCGTGAGCGGGTTGTGGAGCGAGAGGGTCGGGAGGGGGGACGACGAGGCGGTCGAGGACAGGACGAGCTCGGTGAGGGGCGCCGTGGCCGAGTAGGGTGCCATGGCTGTCGAGTGGGTGCGCTCGCTGGGCTGGCGAGCTTGTGTGGAGAGCGAGAGAGCTGCCCCAAGGCGTCGAGCGGGAGATGAGCTCGACCACGCTCAACGACCGCCTGCACCGCCCACCTCGCACCCTGGGCGTCCTTCTGGGCACCGTACAGCTCACTCTCTCGATACAGCTGGCTCGCACTCGGGCGCGAACGGAGAGAGCCACGACGCCAAGCTCTCGGTCCCTCTTCTCTCGCTCGACTCGGACCCGCTCAAGGACAAGGCGAACACGACTCGTCGCAGCTCGAAGAGCATCTCCACCTCGTACACTACACACACATGTCCATCACAAGAACAACAGCGAGCAAGTCTCTGCGAACGAGGAGGATCTGCGAGACGAGGGAGAGAGCAAGGTCAGCGGCCGTCGCTCGCTCCTCGTGTCCTGCTCGTTGCGCGCCGCCAAAAGCGGCTCAGTATCCTGTTAGGTGTATCGACATTCTGCCCCTTGCGACAGGGGTAGATGATCCGACGGAGAAAGAAGACATGAGGAGATGTGGTTGTCGTCGTTGCGGCTCGGAAGGGGCGAGGGGGAGCGACGAGGAAGGAGGGAGAGCTCACCAGCTGGCTCGAGGAGTGTCGTTGAGGTGCGTAGCTGTAGGCGAGGCGGATGAAGCTGCGAGCGGGCTGCGAGAGCGCGAGCGCAAGAGAGAGTCAGCGTCCATCCTCGTCGTCGCTCGAGCTGCTCCTCCTCCTCCTCACGCCCTGCGCCGCCCAGGCCGTGGCCAGATGAGCCCTTAGATACCGTTGTAGTTTATATGGTGTGTCCTCGTGGAGAGTTGCGGGCGGGGATCTTACTCCCGCCGCGCATCGGCCGTGAGATAATTGCGTCATCATGGGGCAGCCCGACTCGGGCGTGCTGGGGCGCAGGGCGTGCAGAGAGGGGAGCTGGAGAGAGTAGACGTACGGAGTGAGCTGGCTTGAGGTCGAGCGGCCGAGTTGATGCGCCGACGAGGTGCGGCGAGGTCGAGCTGGTGGAGCTTGAGGAGCGCCTGCTCGGGGCCCTGCGCCGCGCCGTGCTGGAGCAGTCGACGTGCTCGCTTGAGCTGGACCGTGTCGGCGTCGCGCCGGGCTGGGCGGGGCAGCTGTCGCAGGTCGGCGAGGCGAGAAAAAGGTGCGGGTCGAGGGCGGAGCTGGAGCAGCGTAGGGCGAGGCCGTGTGCGGTTGTAGAGCCTAGTGTCGGTGCATAGCTGCTCGTGAGCGTGCTGAAGAGCTCGCTCGGGCGGTGGGAGCGAGCGAGGGTGAGGAGGAGGGAGGAGAGGGAGACGGCCGCGGGCGCGAAGGCCCAGACCCGTCCGCGCCTGGCGTCGCCTCCCCTGATCTCTCCGCTCGAGCTTCATGCCCTCGCTCGACGAGCCGCACACGGCTTGATCGCACCGCCGACGAGCCACTGAGTAGCCGACCAAGCCCCAGCTTGCTCTCGCTCTCGCTCTCCGTCGTACCGAGCAAGCTCTCTCTCCCTGCGCTTCCAGCTCGACCCTTGGAGAGGAACAGCTCGCACTGCAGCCCCTCGCTCACTCGACTGAGCCGACGAGCAGAAAGACAACCTCGGCCTCCTCGACCGCCCCTGCCTGCGCGAGCACGGCGAGCCGCCCTGCAGGGACGAGGCTGAGCGCAGGCGCGCGCTCGTCCTGCGCGGCGCCGAGGCCGAGGACGCGCTGCGCGAGGGCATGGGCTGCGTGCGACGGTGAAAAGGCGCGAGTCAGCTATGCTACTGTGGCGCAGGAAGGATAGGGAGAGAGAGAGAGCGTAGAGAGAGAGAGGGACGCACCCTGGGCGGCCGAGCCGAGGTCGTGCCGGTAGAACGCGCGCACTTGCGCGAGGCCGTGCCGTGCGATGCCGGGGAGCGGGTGCGGGTCGTGCTCGTCTGCGTGCGAAAGAGGAAAGAGGGAGAGAGGCGAGTCAGCGTCGGGCTCGTCGTTCGAGGGGCGCGCGCGCGCAAGAGGAAGGGTGCGCGCACCGAGCGAGCAGGCGAGGACGGCCAAGGCGCTCCCTCGAGCGTCGTGCGCCGAGAGCATGCTCGAGAGCGACGGCGTCGCGGCCGAGCGGTGGTACGCAACCGGGCGCGCGGTCGTGTTCGAGACTGCACGCGAGGAGGTGCAGGGTGCGTTAGCTCGTGCTGCTGCTGCACAACGTCGCGGCTGCGTCGAGGAAGACAGAAGGAAAGAGAGACGCACCAGTCTCCATGCGCACGCACCGCCCATCTTCCTCCCTCCTCTTCTCCTCCGCCGCCCTCTCCCCCGCACGGCCCTCTCCCTCTTCGTCGCTGCTCCCCTCCCCCTCCCAGTCCTCAACCCGAACCCCACCGCCGCTGTACGTCACCTGCCACTCGACGCTCGCGCCGCGCGGCAGCGCCGCCGCCTCGACAACGACGAGCGGCGGGACCGCCTCGTCGTCGAGCGGGTCCTCCTCGGCCTCGTCGTCCGAGGGGTGCTCCAGGTCCGTCTCGTCCTCGCCTTCCTCGTGCTCCTCGTGCTCCTCGTCCTCGTCGAGCGCGCGCGCTGCCGCAGCCCGCCACACGGCCGCGCCCGCCGCGCCCCTCCTGCGCCACTCGTCCTCGTCCCGCACCGGCGCGAGCCACAGCACGCCGCCCTCCTTCCTGTGCGCCCTCCCTCGGGCCGGCAGGGACGCGGCGGCGATGCGGTGCACGTGCTGCATGGCGAGGGCGGCGGCGTGCGCGAAGCCATGGTCGGGCGAGGAGGGAGGAAGAGAGGGTAGGGTGAGCGTCGAGGGGAGGAGCGGGATCTGGCCGGCGGCGAAGAGGCGGTTGGCCGTCTGTGTCATGAGGCAAAAGAGGGAGGGGAAGAGCGGGAAGTCAGCTGGGCTCGCCGGCGAGGAGGACGAGAGCGAGAGGAAGAGGAACGCACCAGGATCGACTGCGAGTACGGCCCGATGTTGGCCGGCGCCCAGTAGCTGAGCCCCTGGACGTGCAGCGCTTTGCGCTCCTCGGTCGCGCCGACGCCTGCGCCGGGCAAGCGCGCGACGCCCTCGAGCTTGACCCTCCAGGCGCTCGAGGACGACGCTGCGGGACCGGGCACCTCGACGCACGCGCGCGTGGGCGGCGACGTGCCGAAGTAGGACGAGTAGACGGCGTTGATGCGCGGGAAGAGGGCCATCGTGCTCGACGACGACAACGAGGAGGAGGAGGACGGCGTGCTCGAGAGGTAGACGGTGAGGTGGGCGAGCGAGAGGAGGGTCGCGCCGTGCGAGGCGAGCTGGTCTGCGAGTACAAGGGAAGCAGCGTCAGTAAAGTGCGCTGAGGCTGTCGGAGGAGAGCGGGGAGGGAGAGAGCGACGCCGACGCACCGACGAGCTCCTCGAAGCACCCTCGCACCTCGTCCTCGATCTCAACCACCTCACCGCGCCTCGGCTCGGGAGCCACCACCTCCGAGACGTACAGCCACCCGTCGCGCGTCGCGCATGCCGACGGGCCCAGCGCGCCGTGCGCCGCGGGCTCGCCCTCGCTCTCGCTCGGGCCCGCTCCTGCTGCGGCTCGTCGCTGACCCTCGTCCCGCCGCACGCCCGCGCCCGCGCCCTCGCCCTCGTCTTCGTCGACTCGCACCCGCTCGCGCTCGCGACGCCTGCCCGCCCTCGCCCAAGCCCTCATCGCACCCTTCTCCCACCCCCTCGTCTCGGGCGCCTCGACCCTGGGCACCCTCACCCTCTCCTTGCACAGCTCCCTCGCGCGCTCCCAGCGTGCCGCGCCGTGCTCTGCGCCGGCGTAGGCGGGCTTGAGCGGCGAGAGCGAGAGGGCGTCGAGGTGCCAGTGGGCGACAGGGGCGGTCGGGTCGGGGACCGAGGTGACGAGGGTGGTGGCGTCGCTGCGGGGCGTGAGAGGGGTCAGCGACGTGAGCTAGGGGTACTCGAGAAAGCGGCGAAGACGACAGGGGAGGCGGAGAGAGCGAGAGGAACGCACAGCTGGACCCGCCGAAGGAAGAGCGGGGCGTCGAGCGTGAACGTCTCGTACTCGCCACCCTCGCCGCAAGGGTGCGTGTCGTACATCTTGTTCTGCGTGCGAGCGTACCTGGTCAGATGGGGCCCGAGGGGAGCGAGAAAGAGAGGCAGAGGAAGAGGGAACGCACGAGCTTGAGGAGCGTCGGCTGCATCTGCTGGAGCGACTTGCCGAGGTGCTCGACGCCGAGCCCTGCGCCGGCGACCTTGACGAGGACGCTCTCGATGCCGGCGTGGACCATGTCGGCGAGGAGGTCCTTCTGGTCGCGCTCCCACAGGTAGGCGAGCGGGACGAGGCCGAGGCGCGCGCAGACGTGCTCGACGCGCACGCGCTGGTAGTTGGAGAGGATGGCGCCGACCGTGATTGCCTCGACTTCGGGGTGGGCGAGCTGCGGGCGGGCAGGCCAAGGGGGAGAGGGTCAGCTGGGAGTGCGGACCGGGCATGTGGGGGAGGGAGTGAGGAGGAGGAGGAGGAGGAGGAGGAGGAGGAGAGACGCGGGACACACCTTGACCTTGACGAGGAGGTCGTACAGGTCCTCTGTCTCGTCGCCGTGCTCGTCGGGGGTCGTGGCTGCGGCGGTGTGGCGCGAGCCGTACTCTGCGCGCTGGTTCCTGGCGGTGCCGGCGATGGTGTGGGTGACGAGCGGGAGGGCGAGGGCGGCGGCGAGGGTGGCGAGTCCGGATGAGCCCACGGTCTGGTACATGAACGAGTCGAGCTCGTCGAGGCCGCGGGCGGGGACGAGCGACGCGAGGGCGACGGGGAGGTGGCCCTCGACGACGGCCGCGTGGAGCGTGTAGACCGAGTCCTTGCCGCCGGACAGCAGCGCGCACACCTTCATCGCTGGCGTGGCCTCTCGAGCTGGCAGTGCCGTGGTTCGAGCGAGCGAGCGAGGCTCGGAGATGACACTCGGCGGCAAGTCCGCGCTCGACGAGGCGACACGCTCCCAGCTCGACCACTCGCTCGCCGGGCTTGGTTCTTTCGGTAGAGTCACTGACTCGAGTCTGAGAGAGGCGTTCACCGAGCCAGAACGAGCGCACGAGGTGGTTGGGACGAGCAGAGGCGGCCGACGGCCTTCATCTCCCTCTGAGCCTCGCTGGTCGTTGGTCGTCTCGCTTCTCTCGACCTCGGCTCAGCTCGACCAGGCGCGCTCCCACCATGCCGCCAAAGAACAAGGTCGCAGCCCTTCGCGCAGCAGCAGCAGCCCGCGCAGCCGCAGCCGCCCCTCCTCCCCCTCTGCCTCCTCCCTCCTCCTCCTCCTCGGCCGCTCCTCCGCCCGCACCAGCCGCCGGCAACAACAAGGACGACTCGTCCGCCTCGCCACCAGCAGCAGGCCCCGTCCCCTCGTCGTCCAAGCAGCCCGCACCCAGCGACCAGGCCGCCTTCCCGCCCGCCGCCGCCCTCCCCTCCGAGCCCATGGAGCTCGACGAGACACAAGAGACGGGCGAGGGCAACGACACCGACATGCGCGACGCCGGCACCGAGGTCGACGTCAGCCGGCCGCACAACACGGTCCCGCCTCGCTCGGCCACCACGACCAAGGCGGCACCACCTCCTCCCTCGGCCAAGGGCAAGGGCAAGGCCAAGGCGCGCGACCAGGGCGCCGAGGCCCACATGGCGGCGCTCCAGGACGTCGCAAAGGACCCGCGACACCTCGCCCAGGGCCTCGAGGCCCTCGGCCAAGAGACGTTCAACGGCAAGAGCCTCACCGACCCGATCAAGTCCGTCACGGTGCGTCCCTCTCCTCCTCGTCTTCCTTGAGCTCGTGAGCGCACAGTACGCTGACTCTGCACCCTCCTGCAGGACAAGTGGGACCTCCTGCCGGCCTTCCTCGCCGTCAAAGGCCTCGTCAAGCAGCACATCGACTCGTTCAACTACTTTGTCGACGTCGACCTGCAGGCCATCCTGCGCGCCAACGCGCGCATCACGTCCGACGTCGACCCCAACTTCTACCTCGAGTACACCGACATCCGCGTCGGCGCCCCCGAGCGGCCCGACGACAACGCGGCGACGAGCCAGATCACGCCCCACGAGTGCCGCCTGCGCGACCTGTCGTACTCGGCGCCCGTCTACGTCTCGGTGCGCTACACGCGCGGCCGCCAGGAGGTCGTCAGCAAGGGCATCCGCATCGGCCGCCTCCCCATCATGCTCCGCAGCAACAAGTGCATCCTCACGGGCAAGAGCAAGGCGCAGCTCGCCGAGTACAACGAGTGCCCGCTCGACCCGGGCGGCTACTTTGTCGTCAAGGGCACCGAGAAGGTCATCCTCGTCCAGGAGCAGCTGTCCAAGAACCGCATCATCGTCGAGACCGAGCCCAAGAAGGGGCTCGTCCAGGCCTCGGTCACGTCGTCGACGCACGAGCGCAAGTCCAAGACGTACGTCCTCACCAAGCACGGCAAGATCTACCTCAAGCACAACTCGATCCACGAGGACATCCCGATCGCCGTCGTCCTGCGCGCGCTCGGCATCGTCTCGGCGCGCGAGATTGTCCAGCTCGTGTGCGGCAACGACGACGACCACCGCGCCGCGTTCGCCATCAACATCGAGGAGCTCGACGACCTCAAGACGAAAGCCGGCGCGCCCATCCCCGTCCAGACGCAGCAGCAGGCGCTCGACTACATCGGCCACCGCGTCAAGGTGATCCGCAAGACGCCCGGCGCGCCCGGGTCCGGCGGCGGCTTTGGCGGCGGCGGCGGCGGCGGCGCGTTCGGCGGCGGCGGCTGGGCGCCCAAGCGGCCCGCGAGCGACGAGGCGCTCGAGGTGCTCGCGACCGTCGTCCTCGCGCACGTGCCCGTCGAGGACCTCAACCTTCGCCCAAAGGCCATCTACATCGCCAACATGGCCCGCAGGGTCCTCCTCGCCATGAACGACCCCAAGAACGTCGACGACCGCGACTACGTCGGCAACAAGCGCCTCGAGCTGTGCGTCCTCCCCTTTCTCCCTCTCGAGCCTCGCTCTTCGGCTCGCGCTCTCCCTCTCGCTCGCACCCCAGGCTGACGCACGTCTCGCGCTCGCAGTGCCGGCCAGCTCCTGTCGCTCCTGTTCGAGGACCTGTTCAAGAAGTTCAACCACGACCTCAAGACCAACATCGACAAGATCCTCAAGAAGGCCAACCGCGCGACCGAGTTTGACGCCATCAAGCAGTTCCAGCTCCACGGCGACGGCATCACGCAGGGCTTTGTGCGCGCCATCTCGACCGGCAACTGGTCCCTCAAGCGGTTCAAGATGGAGCGGGCCGGGATCACGCACGTCCTGAGCCGGCTGTCGTTCATCTCGGCGCTGGGCATGATGACGCGCATCTCGTCCCAGTTCGAGAAGACGCGCAAGGTGAGTGGCCCGCGCGCGCTCCAGCCGAGCCAGTGGGGCATGCTGTGCCCGAGCGACACGCCCGAGGGCGAGGCGTGCGGCCTCGTCAAGAACCTCGCCCTCATGACGCACATCACGACCGACGTCGACGAGGAGCCCATCTGGAACATCTGCTTCCTCATCGGCGTTGAAGGTGCGCTCAGCTCTCCCTCCCTCTTCGTCGTCGCCGTCGTCCTCCTCCTCCTCGGGCCGAGCTGACTCTCTTTCTCTCTCTCTCCTTCCTCCGTCTCTCCCTCCCTCCCTCTCGCCCGCCCACAGACATCAACGTCCTCGACGGCACCGAGATCTACGCCGAGGGGCACCTCGTCGTCTACCTCAACGGCAACGTCCTCGGCCTCACCCGCTGCGCGCCGCGGTTCGTGCGCACGTTCCGCCAGCTGCGCCGCGCCGGCCGCATCAACGAGTTCGTCAGCATCTACGTCAACCTGCAGCAGCAGGCGATCCACATCGCGAGCGACGGCGGGCGCATCTGCCGCCCGCTCATCATCGTCGAGAACGAGGCGAGCAAGGTCAAGGAGCTCCACATGAAGGTGCGCCGCCTTCTCCTCTTCCCCCTCGTCCTCTTCAGCTCTCTCATCTCCCCCCTGCGTAAGCTTTGGCCTGACGTTCTGCAACCTCTCTCCCGCACCTCCCCCTGCAGATGCTGCGCGACAAGGTCATGACGTTCGACGACTTCCTGCGCAAGGGCCTCATCGAGTACCTCGACGTCAACGAGGAGAACGACGCCTACATCGCCCTGTACGAGAACGAGCTCAAGCCCGACACGACGCACCTCGAGATCGAGCCCTTCACCCTCCTCGGCGCCGTCGCCGGCCTCATCCCGTACCCGCACCACAACCAGTCGCCGCGCAACACGTACCAGTGCGCCATGGGCAAGCAGGCGATCGGCGCCATCGCCCACAACCAGCTCAACCGCATCGACACGCTCCTGTACCTCATGGTGTACCCGCAGACGCCCATGTGCCGCACGCGCACGATCGAGCTCATCGGGTACGACCAGCTCCCCGCCGGCCAGAACGCGACCGTCGCCGTCATGAGTTACTCGGGCTACGACATCGAGGACGCCCTCATCTTGAACCGCGCGAGCGTCGACCGCGGCTTTGGGCGGTGCCAGGTCTTCCGCAAGTACGTCACGCTCCTCAAGCGTTACCCGAACGGCATGTGCGTCTCATTCTCTCTCTCTCTCTTTTCCTGCGTCTCGAGGAGGTGCGTGCGAGGATACGGCCGCTGACGAGCCCGTCGATGTTGCGCTCGCAGGTACGACCGCCTCGCCGACCCGCCCAAGAGCGAGACGGGCGACGTCCTGCCCAAGTACGGCATCCTCGACCTCGACGGCCTCGCGCACATTGGCGAGCAGGTCAACCCGGGCCAGGTCTACATCAACAAGCAGACGCCGTCGAACGCGCACGACAACCAGCTCCCCGGCTCGGAGCAGGGCGGCGGCTCGGGCGGCGGCGCCGGCGCAGGCGGCGACTCGGCGCCGTCGTGGAAGAACACGGGCATGACGTACCGCGGCCCGATCCCGGGCTACATCGACAAGGTGCTCCTCACCGACACCGACTCGGACTCGACCCTCGTCAAGGTCCTCATCCGCCAGACGCGCCGCCCCGAGCTCGGCGACAAGTTCTCGTCGCGGCACGGGCAGAAGGGCGTGTGCGGCTTGATCGTGCCGCAGGAGGACATGCCGTTCAACGACCAGGGCATCTGCCCCGACATCATCATGAACCCGCACGGCTTCCCCTCGCGCATGACGGTCGGCAAGATGCTCGAGCTCCTGAGCGGCAAGGCGGGCGTCCTGCGCGGCACGTTCGAGTACGGCACGGCGTTCGGCGGCAGCAAGGCCGAGGACATGAGCCGCGTCCTGATCGACGCCGGGTACAGCTACGCCGGCAAGGACTACCTCACGAGCGGCATCACGGGCCAGCCCCTCGAGTGCTACGTCTACATGGGCCCCATCTACTACCAGAAGCTCAAGGTGCGTCTCCTTCTTTCTTGACTCGCTCGGCTCGGGACGCGCTCGAGCCTCTTGCTGACCTCCTCCTTCTCGCCTCTCTCGCTCGCAGCACATGGTGCGTTTTGCCCTCCTCTCGCCTTAGCACATTCTCCTCGTGCTCTTGCTGACCTTCCCTCCTTGCTTTGTGCAGGTCCTCGACAAGATGCACGCTCGCGCTCGGTGCGTCTCGCTCCTCCCTCCCTCTCGACCGCTCCCCGGCCGAGCCTGTGCTGACTCGTCGTCCTCCTCCTCCTCCTCCTTCTTCTTCTTCTTCTTCTTCTTCTTCTTCTTCTTCTTCTTCTTCTTCTCTCACTCGCAGCGGTCCTCGCGCCGTCCTCACGCGCCAGCCGACCGAGGGTCGCTCGCGCGACGGCGGCCTGCGCCTCGGCGAGATGGAGCGCGACTGCCTCATCGCGCACGGCGCATCGCAGCTCCTCCTCGAGCGCCTCATGGTGTCGTCCGACGCGTTCAAGGTCGACGTCTGCCAGGAGTGCGGCTTCATGGGCTACAACGGCTGGTGCGCCAGGTGCAAGACGTCCAAGCGGGTCGTCAAGCTCATGCTCCCCTACGCCTGCAAGCTCCTCTTCCAGGTGCGTCACGCTCCTCTCTTTCGCTCTCGCACACGAACGTGATCTGACAATGCCTCGGCGCACCTCGCCCAGGAGCTCCTCGCCATGAACATCGCGCCTCGCCTCGTCCTCGAGGACGCTGTCTAGATCTCCCTCTTCCTCCTCCCTCGTCCTCGCCTCTCTCTCTCTCTCTCGCTCTGTCACGACCCACCTCGCTCGTTCGCAAACTCGCATTCCTGCTCCTTCCCCTCGAGATACCTACGTCCCTCCCTGACCCTAAGAGGCACCCTTGTTGCAACATTGTTCCTCCCTCTCGTCCGAACGAGCACTGTGAGAGAGTCCTGCTCGCTCGAGAAAGAGACTGAGACGTGCTACATGACACAACACTCCACGGCGACTCCTGAGATTCTACAACGAGCGCACGATCCCCTCCCCCGCTCCCCCTCCTCGAGGAGCCGCCCCCCCTCCGCCGAGCCCGACGAGCCCCTCGTCCTCGAGCCAGTCGAGCACGCCGGCGTAGCTCGTCAGAGCGTTGAACGCGATGCGGTCCCACCGGGTGCGGAAGCGTGACTCGAGCATGTACGAGACGTGGCGGTGGAAGAGCGGGAAGATGAGGCCGTGCGCGGTCGCGAGGCGGACGAACTCCTGCGAGCGAGTCGAGCTAAACGTCGGTGAGTAGGACGACGAGGAAATGAAGAGAGAGAGGGCGCACCTGGACGGCGGGTGTGGGCGTCTGCGAGTGGCCGGCGAAGAGAGCCTGCGAGGAGGAAGAAGAAGACGAGGTCGTCGACGACCGTCAGCGCGCTCCCCCTCTCGCCGCGCGAGAGAAAGCTCGACGCACCGGGTTCGCAAGCAGTCCTCGAGCGCTCATGACCCCTCGCACGCCCGTCTCGGCCCTAAGCTTCTCGCCGTCCTCGCGCGAGAAGACGTCGCCGTTCGCAACGACGGGCACGGCGCCCTTTGCGCAGCTCGTCGCGAACGCGATGCCCTCGGGGCTCACTGGGTGCCCCTCGGACGACTGGTGCCGTGTGCGGCCGTGCACCGTGAGGATGTCGGCGCCGCCGGCGAGCGCCTGGGTGACGAGCTCGTTCGTCCGTCTGCGCGCAGGTCAAGATCCTCGTCAGCGCGAGAGTGGGTGAGAGAAGCAAGAGAGAGAGCGAGGGACGCACGTCGGGTCGTCGTCGATGCGGATCTTGACGCTGACGGGGAAGTCCCACCCGAGGCGCTGCTTGGTCGTCCGGACGAGGTCGCGCACGAGATCGGGCTTGCGCAGCAGGGCGCAGCCGATGCCCTCGTGGTACGCCCATTTCTGCGGGCAGCCTGTGAGACCTGCATCAGCTGCTGAAAAACCCGAGAGCGGGCTCGAGGAGAGAGAGAGCGGACGCACCGCAGTTGAGGTCGATGCCGTCGACGTACGGCTTGGCGAGCTCTGCCGCCTCTGCGAGCTGGACGGGGTCGTTGGCGGCGAACTGGAGCAAGAGGCGGCCCTTGACCTTGCGCATGCGCTTCGAGGAGGCGTGGATCCCTCGAGACGGCTCGGGCGACGGGTCCCACTCGGCGACGGGCGAGGCGGCGTGCGCCTCGGGGACGAAGAAGGTGCCGCGCTCGGTCGTCGATGTGCTGAAGTCGCTGTCGCGTGCGATGGCGGATCGGCTGAACTCGGCGGCGCTGTGGAGGAGAGCCGGATCAGCTTCAAGAGGAGGAGAGCGGACGAGCGGGAGGAGGACGCACAGCATCATCGGGGTCCAGACGAGGTGCGTCTCGTACTGGGCGACGAGTGCGCGAAAGGGGAGCTTGCCGTAGCGGACCATGGGCGCTGCGTGCAGTAGAGGCGGCGCGGGTCAGCTTCATCAGCTCGAGGTGGGGGAGGAGGAGGAGGAGGACGCACCACACGCATTGATGCCGTCGAAGTCGCGCAGCAGATCTTGTGGCAGTAGTTCCTCGGCTTGGTCGTCTCGTGCTGGCTGTGCGCTGCCCCTGGAGCTGTCGCTCATTGTCCGTGCTCACGCGGAGCGCCTGCTGGGCTCGCTGCGAGCCGCTGGTCGGGGCTCGTGGTCGGCAGAAGGTGCAGAGCTGGTTGCAGCTGGTGCAGTGCAGCAGCGCAAGCGGTCGGCGCGAGTCGTTGCGAGATCGAGCAAGCCGCCCAGCTCGTCCGTCGCCGGCGCGCCGCCGCCGGGCGCGGCGAAGGTGGGGAGCGGCCTCGCCGTCCTTGCTCACGCTCAGCTGAGCCGCCTTCATGGAGTCAGACAGCTTGAGCTCACCTGCCTCTGCGCCAATCAAGTCAGGCGGACGCCACGAGGCCAGCGAGGTGAAGCGACTCGCGCGCGCGCACGGTTCCTCTCTCGCTCTCGCGACGCTCTCGAGACGACAAATTGGTGCGTAAGCTCTTTGCAGACGACGCAGCCATGAGGATGAAGGGATCTAAGAAGCAGTCCTGTATCAAGGAAGCTCGAACTAAGAGGGAGGCACAGACAAGGAGGGCGAGGTATCTACGAGCAGGGGAGGAGGGAGGACGGCGCTGTATAGACACGGGCAGGAGGGAAGCGTATGCACAGGGCGGCAGAACAACGAGGAACGAGGAAGGATGTGGGTGCGAAGGGAGGTCGCTCCGCAGCGCGAGACATAGGCTGCTGCCCGGGAGGAGGACTGGAGGACGTCGACGACGACGATGCGAGGTGGAGAGGACAGGGTGCCGCCGGGCATGCTCATGCACGTTGAGCCTATGCGACGTTGTCGCCCATGGCCGATTGAGGGCGGTCCTCGTCGCTGAGGCCGAGACGGCGCCACTCGCCCTCGATCTCGGCGCCGGACAGGCGCGGCATCTCCTTGGCCATCTTGACGTACCACACCTTCTCAATGTAGCCACGCGCAAAGATGACGTCGATCTCTGCGCGCGAGGAAGGAGAGGGAGGGAGAGGTGGAGACGAGTCAACGACGGGCTCGACTTGGACGAGCGAGGCTCGTGCGACACTCTTGCGATAGGGGAGAGAGGGAGGAAGGTGACGCACCCTCGAGGGAGCGGCCGGCCGTCTCGATGTAGTAGAAGTGGATGATCGGGAGGAAGCACAGGTTGATGGCGCCGAAGAAGGCGAAGCAGCCGACGGCCGACGAAGCGAGGAACGGCGGCGTGAACATGACGACGGTGAAGCTGTAAGGATGAGGGTGAGTGCGAGGGCGAGAGAGTGGGAGGCAGGAACGAGGTCAGCTCGGGAGCGACGACGAGAGAGAGGGAGAGAGGGGACGCACTTCCACAGCCAGTTGTTGATCGTCGAGACGGCGTTGGCGTTGGTGCGAGTCTTGAGCGGGTTGATCTCGGCCGGGTACAACCAGGGGAGCCTGTTGAATGGCGAGCGAGTGAGAGGGGAGGAGGAGGAGGAGGAGGAGGAGGGGGAGTCAGCTCGACGAGTTCCGAGTACAGGCGCGACGAGCCAAAGACGGGACGCACTCAAGCCACGTGAAGCCGAAGAAGGTGAGGAACAGGAAGATGCTGCGAGGAGAAGCGAGAGAGTCAGTTTGAGAAGGTCGAGAGCGGAGAGGTCCGAGCGGAGGGACGGACCCGACGACGGCGCCGTTGACGGCGTTGCTGTCCTTGCCCGGGATCAGGCATGCCATGATGAGGAACATGGAGAGAGCCTGGCCGATCGTGCCGATGAAGTAGAGCTTGCGGCGGCCGACCTTGTCGACGAGCGGGAACGAGATGCACGCCGAGAGGGCGTAGACGGTGGCGAGGACCGAGCCGAGGATGAGGGCCATGTTGCGGCTCTGGCCGAGGTACTCCTCGAAGATGGGCGTCGAGAAGTCTGCGGGGAGAGAGAAGAGAACGAGGTGGGTCAGTTTGGGAAGGTCAAATTGCGGAAGGGCGAGAGGGAGGGAGGCGGGACGCACAGATGACGGCGTTGCAGCCACCGATCTGCTGGAAAAGCTGCGAGGACGAGCCGAGGAGCATGCGGCGGAAGTGCTGGGTCGGGCCGTTCGTGATGAGGTCACGCTTGCGCTGGCGGAGCTGACCCTCGAGCGAATCGTGGATGACCTTGGTCTGAAGGATGACGGTCTCGCTGTCGAACGGTGCCGGGTCGAGTGCGGCGACGACGCGCTGGCCTTCAACCATGTGGCCCTTCGAGATGAGCCAACGAGGCGACTCGGGGAGCCAGATGAGCATGACGATGAGGCCGATGGCGAAGATGCACTGGAGGGCGATGGGCACGCGCCACGAGACCGACGAGTCGAGGTACGAGAAGCCGAGGTCGACCCAGTACGAGATCATGGTGCCGGTCGAGATCCTGCGAGCGACGAGAGGCGAGGTCAGTGCACGCTCTGCACGTCGTCGAGTCGCCCTCGAGGGGGAAGGGCGAGACGCACATGGCGGCCTCGATGAAGACGGCGAAGCCACGCGAGTGTGCCTTGGCGCACTCGGCGTGCCAGGTCGGGATGGTCGACGTCTCGAAGCCGGTGCCGAGTCCAGTAACTGCGAGCGAGCGAAGGGGGAAACGGCGTCAGCGCTCGGACCTGCAGGTCTTCGAGCGAAAGCCGAATGGGACGCACCGATGCGACCGATGATGAACTGGCCACCGGCCCAAGAGCCGCGGAACGCAGTGATCTGGATGATGACGCCGAGGATGAGGATGACGGCGCCGGTGAACATCATCTTGCGACGGCCGAGGCGGTCGCCGAACATGAGGGCGAAGATGGCACCACCTGCACGAGGGAGGAGGAAGTCAGTGCGAGCGCGAGGCGAACGAGAGGGCGAGGAGGGACGGACCGAGGCAACCGATCTCGTAGATGGCGACGTAGAAGGCCTGGAGGACCGAGGCTGCGAGCGAGGTGGAAGAGTCAGGGAAGTGTTCGTTCACTCACGAGGAGGCAGAGCGGGACGCACCCTTGTAGGTGCCCTGCTGAGCCGGGTCGCAGGCGGGGAAGACGCGGATGAACTGCGGCGCCGAGATGATGCCGGACCTGCAGGGGTGTTGCTCGAGGTCAGCTCGACGGTCGCAGCGAGGTCGCGCAGGAGCATGCGGACGTACATGACACCCTGGTCGTATCTGTGAGGCGAGGGAAGAGCGACGAGGTCAGCTTCTCGGCCCGGTCGGCTCGTGACGGCGAGGAGGGGACGCACCCGAAGAGGATGAAGCCCATGGACGCGCAGATAGTGATCAAGGCGCCGAGCTTGTCGCCGCTCGCGCCCATGTAGGTCGGCACGCCGGCGGCGTTGACGCTGCAGACGGGCAAGGGTGGAAGAGAGGGAGCGGGGAGGAGGAGGAGGAGGAGAGGGAGTCAGCTGTGCACGGCGCACATGCAGGCTCGACGAGTGGAAGGCTGGACGCACGCAGTGCCTTCAGCCATGGTGGCGCCCTGGAACCCGCTCTTCTTGCGGGCCATGGCGCCGTCGTGAGAGGGCGTGGGCGACGAGTGCGCGAACTCGCGCTTCTCGGCAGCCTCTTTGGTGCGCTGCTTGTCGTTGACGAGGCTCATGGTAGAGGTCGTCTCCTAGATGTTGGGAATCGAGGGAGAGGAAGGAAAGAGAGAGAGCAAGAGCAAGGCGAGAAGCCGGACGAGAGCGAGGACAGCTCCCCGGCGGCTCCCCTTTTGCCCCCGCAGTCTCTGCCACCTTTAGCGTCTTGCCCGCGCTCGGTCTCCTCGTCCGCCCGCGCTTGAATGCGAGCCCCCTCGCTCGCCCACGCTCCTCGTCCGTGGTCGCCGCAGGGCCCCTCCCTCTCTTTTCGCCGGTCCAACCTCGTCCGAGAGGGCGCGAGGTGCACGGACCCGCCCGCTCGACCGCCTCGTCCTGCGCGCCGGCGAACTTGCTTTGGCTCGCCAGTTTCGCACGCTCGCTGCTCCGTCATCGACCGGGCAAGCTGGCCGAGCTTCTCGCATGACGCTCGCACCTGGCCCTGAGTGCTGCTCCTGCTCCCTTGCCCGTGAGCGCAGAGGACGACTGCTTCCCGGCGTGGGTGCCGCTTCTTGGCAGGAAACCGAGCGCAGGTGGGCGGCCACAGTGCAGACGCTAGAAACGGGTCACGATGACGTAGTGAACAATCGCGAGGCAAGCCAATCAAGGCAACCCGGCGCGGTTCCCGACAAGGTTGCTCGTGAGCTTCGAGCCCGCTCCGCCGGTCCCTTGCAGCTCTTCTCGACGAGCAGCGCGCGTTTCCACTGTTCCAGCGTCCTCTTAGGCCGAACTGGTCGAGAAGAAGCGTGTCTGACCATGACCCTGTCTGTCTGCGAGAGCGCCGAAGAAGGTGCGGCGTCGTCGCCGCCGAGCCTCTGCTCCTCCTTCTCTCCGCGCACTCTGCTCGATCCTCTCGCCGCCTCGCGGTACGCGCGCACCTCTCACGCAAGCTCCCCTTCCGAGCCCCCACGTCCAAGTATTTGTCCACTCGCAGCCGCTCGGTTTGCTCCACCCCGGTTGCCGGGTCGCGAGCCGGTCAACGTGCTGCCGCGGTTCGACGAGAGCAGGCTCCTGCTGAGGAGCGTGCAGCGAGGCGGCGAGCGGAGCGATCCGACGGTGGAGGATCGTCCGGGCTCCGCTCGGCCGGGCCGCCTTCCTGTCGGAGTCCGCTTGCGCCACGACGAGCCGTGCGACGGCTTCTTGCTCTTGCTTACTGAGTACGCTCAACTGAGCTAGACGCACTGTTCACTGCTTGCCGTCCTCATGGCGCACCTTCTCAGCGAGCGCTGTGCGACGGATTGACTTCTCGGCGCACGCGTCGTTGACCTTCGTTTGACTTTCGCTCGCTGCAGCCGCAGAAGACGAGCAAGCTTGGTTCGACAGCGACGCTGATTTCTTGCGACGTTGAGCTATGTTCATGCCTGCGCTGCAGAGAGACGCTCTATGGAGGACAGAGGAGAGAGAGGTGATCCGTGCGTCGACGAGTCGAGCGCGCCCGAGCAGCTGGAGCTGCTGACGACGACGCTCTCCCTTCCGCGCAACATCGTCGTGCACAAGTTACGCCGTCGATTACGATGAGAGCCAACGAGAGCTAAGCGCTCCAGCGCAGCGCCAATTTCTCTGCGAGCTTGACCTCGCGAGCCAAGGTCGAATAGGAAAAAGATAAGCGATTGACGCTAACCAGAGCTTAGCCGGACTCGTCACGGGCTAACCTTATGACGCTGCTAATCCGGGATACAAATCGCTTGACTCGCGTTTGCCGGATGGCTCGGCTGTGCTCGACTCGCTCTCTCCGCGCCGCGAGCTTCTAGGGGCGCAGCACAAAGCCACAGTCTCTAACGCACATCTCGCTAAAAGTTCACGCCCGAGCAGAGCCTAGCATTGTTACAGCAGCGAGAGGATGAGGAGAGGAGAGATCCGCGTCGGCGAGCTCTACTGCTCGCCAACCGCCCGCTCGACATGCTTCCTTCTGCGCATCCGCCGCCCAGACACCAGCCTCGACGACTCGAGGAGGCCATCTGCGCTGCCCACTGCGGGAGGGGGCCTGAAGACGGGGCGACTGGAGCGCTGAAGCAAACGCACCGCTCTGCTGCCTCGTACAAGGATCGACCGCCGATCTTGCGCTCGTGCAGCTCGCACACAGCGTCGCTGATGAGGCTCGTCGAGTCGGTATCGTCGTCGAGAGGGTGTGTGGTGGGTTCGAGTCGGCGACTGATGAGGATGGCGAGAGGGGGAGAGGCTGGTTGACGACAGCGAGCGAGGGCGCAGGACGAGGGCGACAGGTGTCTAACGAGGTTGCTGACGTGCGCTAGCTGTCCAGCAGGTGCGCCCAGCTGGGTGCGAGAGAGCGGGCGGCTCAAGCCAGAGAGCGAGGCGAACGTCCGAGCCTCGTCTGCTTCGCTCCGCCCATCGACAGCCTCGAGCTGCGCCAGCACACCACCAGACTAGTGCAAGCGCACCTGCGCACCCTCTCCGACCCGCCGCGCACCCGCGCAACTCTCTTCCGCCCACCCTCTTTGAGCAGCACCGCCTCGCCCCGCCATCGCCATGAACGACCCGCTCCCGCTCGACAGCCGCGCGTTTCTTGTTCTCCACGCCTCGGTCACTGGCACCGCCATCGACACGGCCGAGCGCATAGGCCGCAGAGCGAGGCGGGAGGGCTGGGCCGTCACGGTCAAGAGCGTCGCACAGTTCAACCAGGTGCGTCCTGCGCTCTCACGGCTGTACGAGGCTCGCCGCCGCATCGAAGCTGACTCCGAGTCCCAACAGGCAGAGCTCCTCGAACACGGCCTCGTCGTCTTTGTCGTCCCGACCACCGGCAACGGCGCCGCTCCGCCTCAGTTCCTCCCGCTGTGGACCGCCCTGCTCCACCCAGGCTTGCCGCCCGACTTCCTCGAGGACCTGAGGTGCGTCCACTTGCTTGCGACTGCTGACAGCGATCGAGCAGAGCTGACCCCGCCCACACGCCCCTGCAGGTACGCCGTGTTCGGGCTCGGCGACTCGAGCTACGGCAAGTACAACTGGGTCGGCAAGAAGCTGTCGCGGCGACTCGACGCGCTCGGTGCGCATGCAGTTGTCGAGCGAGGCGAGGGCGACGACCAGAACGAGTGGGGGTGCGTCCCTTCTCCCGTTTCCTCCTCCTCGCCTCGGGCGCAAGCTGACCCTCGAGTGTACGCTCGCAGCGTCGAGTCGACCTTCCCCGACTGGCTCGACCGCTTCTTCGCCGCCATCGACCCGCTCTTCGCCTCGCCACCCGGCTTCACCAAGCTCCCGCTCACGGCCACCCCTCCTGCGCGCGTCCGCCTCGACAAGGTCGGCTCGCTCTCGTCACTCACCCCGCCGACAGCTGGCAGCACGCCGCCCTTGTGGAGCGACGACGCACGATGGGCACGGCTCGTACGCAACGAGCGCGTCACGAGCGAGGGCTGGTACCAGGACGTGCGTGAGGTCGAGCTCGAGGTGGAGGGCGTCGAGCCGGGCGAGCGGAACCGGCTGTGCGTCGCGCTCTTCCTCCTCTCTCACCCTTGGAGATCAAGGTCTGACGATGGTACACGCAGGTACGCCGCAGGAGACGTGCTCGAGATCCGGCCGCAGAACTCGGCCGCCGAGGTCGAGCGGTTCCTCGGCTCGGCGGGCTGGACCGCCATCGCCGACAACGTCGTCCTCGTCTCTCCAAGCGACCCTAGTGCGTCCTTCCACCTCTCGGCTCTTCTGCGCAACCGTGCTGACATGCCTCGCACGCCCCTCCCGCAGATCAGCCCCTCCCGCCTCACCTCCCAACCCCGTTCCGTACCACCCTTCGCCACCTCCTCACGCACGAGCTCGACATCTCGTGCGTGCCGCGCCTGTCGTTCTTCGAGTGGCTCGCGGCGTTCTCAGAGGGTGACATGGAGGAGAAGCTGAGGTGGTTCTGCGAGCCGGCCGGCCAGGTGCGTCTCTTCTTCTTCCTCTCTCGCCTTCTGGGCTCACAGCTGACTCGCTCGTCGACTTTGCGACGCAGGACGACCTCATCGACTACACGCTGCGCCCAAGGAGGACCATCAACGAGGTCATGTACGAGTTCCGGGCGGCGAACGTCCCGCCCGAGTACGTGTTCGACCTCTTGCCGCCGATCCGGCCGCGAGGGTTCTCCATCTCGTCGTCGCCTGCAGTGCGTCCCTCTCTCTCTCTCTCTCTCTCTCTTTGCTCGTGCAAGCCGCTCGAGAGCTGACGCACGTCCTCGTGACCGCAGAGCCACGACGGCAAGGTCGACCTCCTCGTCGCCGTCGTGCAGTACAAGACGATCCTCTCGGTGCCGCGCCAAGGCCTCACGACGACGTACCTCTCGACCCTCCCCGTCGGTGCGTCTGTCCCTCACCCTCGCCCCCTTTCTCGCCCCACCTCGAGCTGACCTTCGCCCTCGTGCTCGCCCTCGCAGGTTCGCGCCTGCCGATCCGCTTCGACACGTCGGGCCAGCTCAAGCTCCCCGTCGGCACGCCGCCGCTCATCATGGTTGGCCCGGGCACGGGCGTCGCGCCGTTCCGTGCGCTCATGGAGGAGCGAGTGCGCGCCGGGGCCAGGGGTGCGTGCACCTTCCTCCTCCCTCGAGCCCTACATCCCTGCCTCGAGCCCAAGGGCCCGCTCGCTCACGTTCGTCCCATCGCACGCAGAGAACCTCCTCTTTTTCGGGTGCAGGTCCGAGAAGGCCGACTGCTACTTCCGCTCGTACTGGAACGACCTCGTCGAGCGAGGGTATCTCACGCTCAGCGTCGCGCCATCACGAGACCAGGTGCGCCGCCCTCCTTCTCTCCTCCTCGAAGCCGCTCTGGGGGAGGCGAGCTGACGCTGCCTCTGCGCGCGCAGGAGGACAAGGTGTACGTGCAGCACAAGATCCCCGAACATGCGGCGCAGGTGTGGGACTATGTGCAGCGCGGCGGGTGCCTCTACCTCTGCGGGTGCGTCTCCCACCTCACTGCGCTCCTCTCGCTGCCCGTGCGGGTCGCTGACACTGCCTCGACTCTCCTTTCGCGCCTCGCTCGCAGCTCGTCGACCCAGATGCCCAAGGCGGTCAAGAAGGCCGTGCTCGCCGTGTTCCGGGACCAGGGCGCGCTCGACGAGGTGGGCGCCGAGAGGGTGTGGGACGCGATGGAGCGGGAGGGGAGGCTCGTCGAGGAGACATGGGGTTAGACGTAGCGCGGCTCGAGGCCCGAGGACGAGAGACGAGCCCGCACCCGGCACTTTACTTGTTTGCGACGGCGCCATAGTCTCTTTGATGCACTCTAGAGCAACCAGACGTCGAGCTCCAGTCCGTGCGCAGAGAGAGAGGCCGACTTGGGCTGCGCCCGCTTGCCCAGCTCTCGGCAGGCTCGCTCTCGACCACACACCGGCATCTCGCCATGCCGCGCTGATGGGCTCCTCGTCCGACTACGGCTCGGAGCTCGACTTCGCCGACGCCGACCTCGAGGCCCAGCTGCGAGCTGCCGAGCTGCCTCGAGTTGAGCGAGCTGCCCAGGTCGACATCGCTCTCGAGGAGCCGCAGGACGAGTCGCAGGCCGCTCAGCAGCACGGCGTACTACCTCTCGAGGATGCACTGCTCGTCCAGGCGCAAGCGAGGCAGAGTCTGTGGTGCGTCGCCCTCCTCCTCCTCCTCCTCCTCCTCCCCGCCCTCCTCGACGCGAGCCTCGCTGACACACACTCCCCCACCTGCAGGGACCGCTTCCGCAAGTCGCGAGGCTGGGGCGCTCTGAGCGTCTCGGACCTCACCGGGCCCTCGTGGTGCGAGTGGCAGCACTCGTACCGCCTCCTCACCAAGCCCCACCTCCCGCCGCTCGCCCGCCCGGCCACCATCACGTCCGCCTCGGGCGCCACCATCGCCGTCGACACGGCGCGCACCGTCAAGCGCGAGGGCGTCCTCGACCGCGGCCGGGCCGTCCACGCCAAGATCGAGCGCGAGGTCATGGGCCCCATCGAGGAGGTCAAGGTCGAGGTGCAGGGCAAGGAGGAGTGGTGGGCTCTGCGCATCCTCAACACGGCAGCGTGTGTCGAGACGCTCCTCGAGACGGGACGAGTCGTGCGTCCGCCTCTCTCCCTCTCGCTCCTCCACTGCTCGCGCTGTCGAGCTGACGCGAGAACCTTCTTGCAGCGCGAGGTGCCCGTCGTCGGCTGGATCGGCGAGTTCCTCGTCTTTGGCGTCTGCGACGAGATCGAGCGGCGCGAGGTCCCGCCGCCCTCCTCCCCTCCTCTACCGACCAAGCGCGACCTCGCCAATCCGTCCGACGCTCCCCGACCACCGACGCCGACGACACCCAAGAAGGACCAGCAGCCGACGCTCAAGCAGTTCTTCTCGCCCATCGAGTCGCCTTCGAAGCGCCCCGAGGGCAAAGAGCGCTCGGACAGCGTCGTCGACCTCACGGTCGAGCAGGACGAGGTCGGCTCGTCGCCCGAGCCGAGATGGCGCTTCGTCCTGAGCGACACCAAGACTCGGTGCGTCTCTCTCTCTCTCGCTTCTCTCATCTGTAATCTTAACCACCGTACTGACGTCTCGCACCGGCAGGTTCAACCGCTCCATCCCGGCCGAGGCCGAGTCGCGCGCCGCCCGCCTCCAGCTCATGCTGTACCACCGCCTCCTCCTCTCCTTCCTTCGCCCGTCCCTCCCTCCATCCTCTTCCCCCTCGACCTCCTCCAGCCCGGCGCCCTTCTCCTGGGCCCGCCTCTACGCCCACCACGCCCTCGACCCGTCCAAGCCCCTCGCGCCCGCCTTCCTCGCCTCGATCACGCCCCTCCTCGTCGGCGCGCCCATGTTCGCCGGTGCGACATCGCTCAACGACTTTGTCGCCGTCCTCGGACGGTATGGCGAGCTGCTCGGCGGCGAGGGGTGGCTCGCGGACGAGATGGAGATCTCGTACCGCTTGCGGGACGACGAGGACGGCGGCGAGCCCGGCGGGAAGAGGAGGAAAAAGTGGAAGGGACGCCGAGGGGCAAATAAGCGCGAGAGGGAGGATGGGTCCGAGCGAGGGAGCAAGCGCAGGGAGGAGGAGGTGGCGGTCGAGCGGGATCCGGGGAGGGCGACGAGGGAGGCGGACGAGGAGGAGGACCTGCGGCTCGCGATCGAGCTCAGCTTGCAGGACGCCGCAGGGTCCGACTCGGTCGGAGAGGGGTCCGCCGGCGCTTCCGGCGACGAGCCGCCGACAGACGTCGTCGCCGTCGTCGACGAGGCGGACCTTGACGACTCGCAGCCGTCCTTCCTCGCAAACCCGTCCCTCCCTCTTCCCCTCCCACCACCGCCCGCCTCGTCGTCCCTCGACGCCGACGTCGACGACGGCGCAGCAGCCTCGCCGCTGTTCGGCCTCGCCGACGCCTTCGCGCTCCCGCTCAACTCGCAGGCCGATCCGCCCGCCGCACCAGGACCCGCAGGGCGGTACAACCTCCGCAGACGTCCCGCCGTGACGTCCTCCTCAACCTCGGCGCCGACGCACTCGGCGCAGGCGCCGTCGGCATCGCCTGCGACCCCGGACGCCGTCTCGGCGCCGCTCGGACCTCTTCCGCCTTCGTCCCCTCCAGCTCTTCCCGCTCCACCCGCCGACCCCGAGCGCTCGCCCGAGCCGGTCGACCCGTCCTTCATCGGCACGACGGCCTTCCGCAACTCGCCGCCCGAGCTCAGCAGCTGGCTCGCGAGCGCCCTCTCGTACTGGCGCAGCGAGCGTCTCCCGATCGGCGTCTCCCCGAGCGAGACGGGCCGGTGCAGGACGTGCGAGTTCGAGGACGGGTGCGAGTGGAGGGCTGAGAAGGCGAGGGAGGCGGCTGAGGGTGCGAGGCGGAGGAGGGAGGAGAGGGACGCGCGCAGGCCCGGTGGGACGGTGTGAGGGGCGGGGCGTTTAGCCGGCTTGTTTTGTAGCTGCTGCACGTCATGGGAGCATTTGTCAGTGACCGTCGAGCAAGAGCGAAGGAGAATAGCGTCGACCGCAGCGCAAGCTTCGTCGTCTCGCACTCGACGCAGTTGGCTCTCGAGGCGAAAGGTCGCAGGGCAAGTCGCGCTATCCTGAACCGTTCGGCTCTCGCTCGCTCAGGATCGACCAGTCGAGGTCCATGAGGCATGCTCGGCTGCCCAGGAAGCTCGTCTCGAAGGAACTGTCCGCCCTCGAGAGCAGGTTCAGGATCGAGCAGGCTCAGGTCGACGGCGCACGGACCTCTCTCGCAGCTTGAGCTCCTGCCCTTTTCCCCCGACGCGCGGGAGAGATAAAAGCACGAAAGAGCGAAGGAGAATAGCGTCGACCGCAGCGCAAGCTTCGTCGTCTCGCACTCGACGCAGTTGGCTCTCGAGGCGAAAGGTCGCAGGGCAAGTCGCGCTATCCTGGACCGTTCGGCTCTCGCTCGCTCAGGATCGACCAGTCGAGGTCCATGAGGCATGCTCGGCTGCCCAGGAAGCTCGTCTCGAAGGAACTGTCCGCCCTCGAGAGCAGGTTCAGGATCGAGCAGGCTCAGGTCGACGGCGCACGGACCTCTCTCGCAGCTTGAGCTCCTGCCCTTTTCCCCCGACGCGCGGGAGAGATAAAAGCACGA
>Ga0308169_10000493_pt1 | contig 58337 bp, 74 predicted proteins | sample PhyBR1_2_FD_202139 | JGI IMG/M metagenome (GOLD analysis project Ga0308169, IMG submission 202139) | Phyllosphere microbial communities from UC Gill Tract Community Farm, Albany, California, United States - DLSLSB.R1 | ecosystem: Host-associated > Plants > Phyllosphere > Unclassified | place... | reverse complement strand
CGTTATCCAAAGCCTAGTGTCGAGACAATCGTGTCAGCTCCGCAAGCGCGGAGATCTAGAGAAGCAGTAAACTGACCTTTCGTTCCTCTTCCTCTAACCGTAATCGTTCAGCTTCCTCCTTCTCCTGAATCTTTTTCTTGACAGCACCTTTGTTCCTCATTGATCCGACTGCGGCAGGGTTGACAGGAGTTTTCTTTGGTTTATCGTCTTCAGACTCGGAAACATCCCAATCATCTTTCACATCATCATCGTCTGAAGCGTCTTCATCTGCGAATTTTGATTTCTTGGGTGCGATAACATGTTGAGTGGCTGCTGGAGTAGGAACAGGAGCCGGTGCGGTCTCTTCGTCGGAGGATGCGTCTGTAAGATGAAAGGGAAATTTCAAAAAGGTGAGAAGAGCCGAGGAGAGCGAGGAGAGTTGCGATGGGAGCTTACCCCAATCACTAGGCATGATTCAAACAAGCTGAGTAGGCTTCTAGGTAAACAAAGTGACGAGTTGAAGAGCAAAGAATTTCATCTCGCTTGATTTTGATCTCCTGTTTTGTTCGCCCTTTCTACCAACACCTCTGATCGCTCTACTTTTACCTGAATCGTATTTTCAGCTATCTATTTGGCCGTTCAGACTCCCCTCAACTTCTCCTTAGCTCTTCCTCGCGTTTCCCCTCTTACCGATTATTTCCCGCCTTTCCTTCTTTCCCGCCTCTCTCCTTCTCTCACCCTCTCCTATAAATCATGTCAAACCTACCAGGATCTCCTCTAGCCAACTCCTCTTTCCACCGTAGACGTGATTCGTCAAAACCGACTTCGATCAGATCTTCAGCCTCGAGTTACGACAAAGATGGAGTAGAGATCACGACAGTAGGGGGATTAGGTGAAGATCAAGATGGGGCAGTACCATTGGAACTCGTAAGTAAGATTGCGATTTGAGATGAAAATCCCTCTTCGATTTCGCAGGCAAGGTCAGACGACTTGCGAAATCGCTTTCCTCTTGACTGATCCTCGCACCTTGTTGTGCTGACAGCTTCAATCAGTATACTACTCCAACCCACTCTCACCTCCTCCCGATCAAATCTCCTTCGATCACTCGATCACTCCAACTTCCCTCGTTCATCCTCGCACGAGTACACCTCCTGTTTCCGGTTCTCCTCTCCCTTCTTCCGCTTCCTTCTCACGGCATTCTCGAGAAACCTCCTTCTCTTCCGATCGCTACTCTCCACATCAAGTACCGGATTGGCCTCGAGCCGTCAGCTTCACGACTCGAACGACTTTTCCTCCCGTCAAGAAACTGTCGAGGCAAGCGAGAAAGAGGATACTAGTGACGGGTGGAGCAGGATTCGTTGGGTCACATCTTGTCGATAGGTTGATGTTCATGGGTCATGATGTCGTTGTGTTGGACAATTTCTTTTCGGGAAGCAAGACTACTTTGGCTCATTGGGTGTAAGGCTTTCTCTCTCTCTCTCAATCGCGAGGCATCGAATTGACAGCTACGATGTACAGTGGACATCCGAACTTCGAACTCGTACGAGGAGATGTCGTCGAACCTCATCTCATCGAAGTCGATCAAGTACGTCTCAAACTCTGCTCTTCTCACAAAGGTCTCGAACTAACATCTCATTTCCAGATCTATCACCTCGCCTGTCCCGCCTCACCGAAAGCATACCAACAGAATTCGATCAAGACGCTCAAGACTTCCTTCATCGGCACGATGAATTGTTTGGGATTAGCGAAACGAGTCAAAGCGAGGTTCTTGCTTTCGAGTACTTCGGAAGTCTACGGATCACCACTCGTACACCCTCAACCAGAGACGTATTTCGGAAACGTGAACCCGAACGGACCAAGAGCGTGCTACGATGAGTGAGTTCCGAACCATCTCTCAAGTTCGATTTCGTTCTGCGAGCTGGTACTCTTTTCGAGCTGGCACAACTGACTGATCTGTTTTCACGATGCGCAGAGGTAAACGAGTGGCAGAAGCGCTAACGTATGGCTATGCGAGACAAGATGGAGTTGACGTTCGAGTTGCTCGAATCTTCAACTGTTTCGGTATGCTCATACAGGTCTCCTCGAGTCGACAGGGAAACGCTTACTGACGATATTGAGTCAAATGAAGGCCCGAGAATGAGCACGAACGATGGGCGTCTTGTCAGTAACTTTGCCGTTGCAGCGCTCAAAGGTGAACCGATCGAGATCTACGGAGATGGACAGTTCACTCGTTCTCTCATGGTATGCTCTCCCATCGAGATTCTCCTGTAATGCCTGACAGAAGACAGCTGACCTTAACGTTGTGCTGCTACAGTTCGTGCACGACCTCGTTTCGGGTTTGATCGCTTTAATGGAGTCAGATTACTCTGAAACGCCCGTCAACATCGGAACGGAAGAAGAAGCGACTGTCGAGACTTGGGCAAGAACAATCCTCGGCCTCGTCAGTGAGATGCGTCAAGCTGGTTCGGTCCCTCCTTTACCCGAGGGGAAGAAGGAAAGTGAGATCGTTTTCGTCAATGAAGTTGTCGATGATCCTCCTCGACGACGACCTGATACGACATTGGCAAAGGATGTGCTCAATTGGGGACCGAGATGGACTGTCAAGGCTGGATTGGAAGAAACGATTCGCTATTTCGTGACTGTCTTGCAGGAAGGCGAGCACTAGGAAGAAGGAGAAAGAGGACGGATCTAGGAACCTTGTTGTTGTTCATACTTGTTACAGTGAAAATGTATTGGAGCGAGCGTTTTCTGACTTTTTGATGCGAGACTTCAGATTTCTTCGCAAGAGTCGTCGAATTCTGAGAGCCGTTCGTCGTGTGCAAACGTGCTACACTGAGCCTTATCGTTATCGACAAAGGAGATCGGCAGCAGCTTGCCGAAGACTCCGTGAGTAAGCTGCGCAAGGGTCACGAACGTGGGCTTTCGCATTCAAGCAAGGGTTTCTCCAAGTCGCCCGACACGCTCCATCCTTTCGACCATCCACTACGACTTCTACACACGATGACTGATACAACGAAACAAGTTGATCAATCATGGCAACCTCCCACTCCAACCTCGACTCAAATCGCTTTCCATTCTCCGAATCTACCAGTCGACCACCTCGTTCTTCTTCCCCCACCTCTCGTACCGACTCACAACAGCCAGAATCGACGACGTTCCACCTCGGACCAGGATCAAGTGAACCGATTCTACCCTTCTCAGCTTCTTCCCCCTCTCGAACTCCCTTCGCAATCAAGTTCGACCTCTCACGTGCAAGCCCAAATGAGACACTGCTCGCCTCCGACTATGAGCTGGGAAGAAGAGTACACAAAGCCCCCGAGGAGGTCTGCCGCAATCGCAGCGGCTCGTAACATTCCCCGAAACCCTTCCCCTCTCGAACTCGATTCGGACGACGGTTCCTTCTCCCCTCCTCCGCTCGTCGTCCCATCTTCAGCCGCCAACTCAGCAGGTGCAGCTTCGAAACGGAAAGTATCTCACTCCTTAATCGAACGGCGACGAAGAGAAAAGATAAACGATTGTCTTGCGACGTTGAAGGAAACGGTACCGAATTTGAAGGAAGAGGGAGAGAAGAAGATTGCAAAGGCGAAGGAGCGAGGAAGAAAACGAGGGAGGGGAGACGACGCAGGGGAAAGGGGAGGACTGCACAAACTGGAAATTCTTCAGGTCCGCCGACGCCGTTTCGCCCGATTTTGCCAATGAGCTGACGTTTTGATCGGCCTTCAGGGCACCATCGAGTACATCACAACGCTACGAGCTCGTATCGAACAGCTTGAAGCAGCGACGACGAACGAAGCGCGATCGCCAGACCTTTCCTCGCCTTCGTTCAAACCCGCTTCTTCCGTCAGCAGCCAAGTCTCATCGACCTCGTCGACCACGACCTTTAATCGACTGGACTCCCTCGCCACTTTCGACAGTTGCGGCTCGAGTACGACAACGGAGGATGCGAATCCATCGCCAATCATGTCCAGAGAAGAGGCAGACCACGCAGCAAACATGCTATTGTACTTCTCGACGTCTCCTGAGCTACGCCCGGTCGTTGTATGAAGTTAGGTGGATATAGCTTGACGAGACTTGATATAAGCTGGCTCTTTCGTACTGGTTATAGACGAGCTTTTCGAATTTGTACACTGTCGTAACCCTTTCACCTATCCATCCTCAGCCTGTTCGCTCGACGCTGAGAGATCCGAATAGACGCGAAACTGAATCGAAACCTGCGATGCAAGAGAACGACTCGGTAGAAAGACATACAAGATTTCGTTTGAGTAAAAGCTACAGAACCGTCCGAGAAGTAAGTAAAGTAAGGGTAAGTATGTGATAGTAGTAAAGAGTGGGTAGTAGTGGTATCAGGTGAACAGAAAAGCGCAAGAATATCACAAGAAATATCGTACATCCTTTGTTTGACACGAACTCAATCGATACTCATTCGAGTTTGACTCCTTCCCATTTCGCTTTCCCTTCGATGTGGAGAAGAGAGGAGTTGCATATCCGATGGTCGTCGTCCACTGAGCTTGATATCGTCGTAACCTCCATGTTGTTTCTGTGGTGAAGAAACAGAGTTTGAAGTTGGAATGAAAGATTTCCCTCCGTTGAAAGCGTATCCCGGTACTGTTCATCGCGCAAATCGGATCGTCAGTACCAGCGCAGAGTAGTGAAGGAGGTGGACGCTCTACTGACTTCTCTCTTTCAACCCTTTCCCGAAATTAGACATGCAGAGTCCAGTCAACACGAATGTGGCGACCAACATCAACAGACTGATAATTGAGAAGATGGTGAGAGTAGCTTTGGCCGTAGAATATCGAGGACCTGCTTCCTCTGAATAGATTCTTGCCAATTTGTAGGCGAAGTAAGCCTGAGGAACAGAGTCTCAGTTCAGGAAAGAAGGGACGAGTGTAGGAGAACGATGAGACTCACCATTCCAGCAGCTTGACAGAGTAATGAAACGTAGACTCCTATCCGAGACTCGATTCGAACGACAACCTGTTCGAGCGACATGATTAAGGGACGTCCGGATTGCACAGAGAGGAAGTTCGAGGGTGACTCACTGCAGTGAGAGCAAGTGCGATCAGGATGATCGGAAGGGAAACGATGGTGAGAACGAATTCCGTTGTCTTTGTCCCGGTTACGAGAACGAGGAACTGAATCTCGAACTGCAAGAAACAACATGAGTAATCTTATACTTCATGAGAGGGTTGAGAAGTGGTACTTACTCCCAGGAAAGCAAACGCGTCGAACTTGAGGAGAGCGACAAAGATCTGGTAAAGCTTAAAGCATTTTTTGATCTTGATATCAGCACCGATTCGCTTGAAGACCTGTTTTCCGAGTTCGATTGATCGACGAGTCAGTTCTAAGTGTCCGTAGTAAAGTGCAGTCGAGGAGGACGTACATCCCAGCCAAACTCTTCGTAAAGTCTCCAGCAGAGAAAGGTGAAGATCACAGTGCAAGCGCCAATCACACAAGGAATGACGACAGCGTAGATGTGAACGAGGTGGTTGACTCGAGGAGTATCGGCATTCGATCCATCGAGCGCCTGGGAGAGCTGTCGAGGGAGAACTGAAGAATAGATCAACATCGCGATTTGGAAGATGACGATGCAGACGATTCCGATAATGTTTTTTGCTTGGCAAGCATCAAGGATGACCAGAAGTTCGAATACGCTGTAAATGCGCAGTGTCAGATCAGTTTCGAGAGTCAGAGTAGGCAAGGGAGAGCAAAGGAGAACTCACACCGCGAGGATGAAGAGAGAAACGTATGTAGCGACTGATTCGAGCTGAGGATCTGCTGCTAGCAGTTCTGATGTTCTCAGGTCACCAATATTCTAGCCAACAGGGCAAAATAGCGAGGTTAGCGAAGAAAACACAGGATCAATCTGTTTCCATCGCGAGGTGGTGCTCACATTGTGTATCGTGATATATATTAGCAGAATCATCGCGAGGACAGCGCAAGCTTGTAATCCGAAAATCCCTAGGAACGCCAACTGAGAGGAGTACGATTCGAACGGAAGGGAAATGAGAGAAAGCGAAGATTTGTCAATTCAGCGGTGCTATTTCACAACGAAGAATGGAGCTCACCTGGTTCTTTGTCTTGTATGTTGCCCAGAAACTTCTCCATCTTGATTTCGGAGGGACAGAGGTGGTTGGAGGAGGGAAAGAGAGAGGATCTGAGGGTTCCAGCCAATTCGACTTTGCAGGAGACGTTATCGACGCGTTGTTATAGCTCGAGTAGGATTCCATTGGATCTGTCGACATTGCATAGACATGTGGAGGAGTACTGGGTGCTGAGTGATCGATAGGAAGAGGTCGAAATTGAGGAGAGGAATGATCGGAGACTGCCGCAGAGGGAGGAAGGCGAGCAGCGAGATGGGAAGGGTAAGAAGGTGCATAAGGATGCAAATCGAACAAGGGGTGGCTCGTCGACATTATGTTGTTGGTTGGCGGGCCATGAGTTGACGGAAACAAGCGAAGAAGCGACCTGACTTGCTCCCTCTCTCACTCTCCAAATCAGATATGGAACACGCAGATCTATACGTAAAGAAGAAGTTGGCAGCTAAGAAGGGAGGTCTACTCAAGGTAAGCCCACTCTCTCTCTCTCTTCATCTCGCTTGGATTTCCCCCGCTGACACCCGCTTGATCAATTCGACAGCCTCGTCGATCTCACTTCTTTTATGGATTGATTGTAATCTGGTAAGCACTCTCTTATGGTTCTGTTATCTACCGTAGCTGACCCTCTATTAAACAGTGGTTGGCTGTTACCTCCTCTCGCAATTCTCGTCCGATTCGGTGTAGGGTCAGTCGCAAATCTTCTCTCTTCTTTCCCTCAACTGATCTGGAACTCGGTATACAGATTTGACTTCTTCCTCAATATACTGCTCACTATATGCGGTTATATACCTGGACATGGTCACAACTTTGTACGTTCTCCTTTCCCAACGAAAATACTTCGATTTCGGGCTGGCGAGCGGGGCTTCACTTTCCCCTTAAGAATTCCCTTCTCCGCTTCAGAGGTAGTCGTGCTGACACTTTCCAACGAGATATGTAGTACTGTCAAAACATTCGCAACAACAAGACGAAAGCGAGAACTCCGAAATGGGCAGTGAGAGCTGGATTGATCGAAGTCAAGGATCCTCGAGGTGGAAGGCATCAATGGGCACATCGTTACGATGGTACGTACTCCTTGAGATCTATTCGTTAATAAGAGGTTAGGGGACTGACAAATACCGCTTGACTACCACATTTTCACTCAAATCCGACTCTACCCTTTCCGAAACCCTCCTCGCTTACCTGCTCCCTCTTCGCTCTCGACTTTTCCGACGTACACAGAACGTGGCGCAGATGCTGCTATTCCAGGTCAAGAGTGGGATGGACGCGGTGAAGAACCTGCTCGAGCATCTGGTCGACTCAAGAACTCTCGAGGATCGAAACAACACCACAGTCTCGCCCCATGGGACAACGTTGTCGACGACGATGAAGTCGAGGGAGAACCTGAAGGAGGATTATGGAGGGACGATGAGAACCTCGCTCCAGTCGATGCTCGAGGAAACCGACCGAAGAAGAAGAACTCTGCCGATCCTCTCAATAACGAGCAATTCTACCCTACTGCCGGAGACTCTGGATATGGAGGATCAGGATCAGCACTCGGAAGGACTACGACGAGGGGTTCGGTCGGAAGTAAGAAGAAGAGTAAAATCGGTGGATTGTTGGGCAACCGCAGAGACCGTTACGCGGCCGAACCTAGTCCCGGTACTAGCTCGTCAGAACTCGCTCAGAGGAGGGACAGCTACCAGGATGACTTTGAGCGGGAGATCAACGAAGGTTTCGCGGCTGATCAACCGTCGTCGAGAAAGAACGAGAGGTTCGACACTTTCGAACAAGAAGGACCCGAGGATGCTTGGGCTTCGTCGAGACCTGCGCCAGCTGTAGGATCCGCGCGAAGGGAAGATCCTATCCCAGCGAAGAAACCGAAAGACGATTGTAAGTCGCTCTCCTCTTCGCTTATTTACTTCGCAAGCTTATTCATGCTTCTCATCACAGTCCTCAACCATACCTTCTAATCCTCTCCTCTCCTTCGAACTACTACTACACCATTTAAATAATGCTCCTCTGCGAATCGACGACGATTTATACCTTTTTCCCCTCCCCTTCGACTCGTCTTTACTCTAGCTTTGCATATCCCCTGTTCCGTTCCGCTTGTACTACTCGGCTTCTCTACTCTCTTACGACCTCCTACTTCTTTTTTGCACGTGTACAAAGGGAATTGCTCTATTATTCATGCTTTCGAACGTTTCTCTTCGTGCTTTCGTGCGAGAGCCTCGTCGAGGGAACTCTATCTCCATCGTTCGAATACGCCGTGCTATTCTGAGCCGCGTGGAGGGGTGCGAAACGTTGACTTTTCTCCCGACATGCGGTGAGAAAATTGAGCTTTTCTTCGAGGAACGGAGGAACGTGCGCGAGTGACTTCTTTCTCCCTCTCCCTTTTCCCTCGCACTTTCCTCGACCTGTATCAGCCTGAACTTCGCTGGGCACCCTCGTTTCTATTGTACGCTAAAAGAGCTAGCTTCGTAATCCCCTCCCTTCAGTACGGCTCAATTTGATTTGGAAATTCTGCATCGGAAAGTTTCACCACACGTTGTCTTCTGCGATTCTCGAACGTTTGGAATGAACGCCGTATGGGCCAAGAGATGCCTATCATGACCTAACGAGCGGATTGGTTTGACTTTGACTTTGAATCAATTTCATTTCGCCTCTCCTCGTCTTCCACCCCTCTTTCTCATCCGAAACTTCTTCTCTGCTCCTCCCACACCACACCTCCTTGATCTGTTGAGATCTCGCCAACTCCAAGCAACGATGGGCGTCAACAAACAGCGTATCTCACTTTTCGCAGTCGTCGGAACTGCTCTCTTCGCATCGACCTCCGCTCAAACTTTTCGTCGGAGCGCCGCCTGCCCTGGCTTAGGTTGCATCTACCCTCCTAGTCAGGTCGATTTCATAGCAGGTCAAGCATTCGATATCCGTATCGAAGTTCAAGCTCCTGTAGGAAACGTTTCTCAATTTTCGCATCATCTCCAGCGAGAACTGACATCTCCCTTGGAATTTAAAGCTCAACGGAACGAGACCTTACAACGATGGTGTTCCTTCACCTGACTTCTCCGTCGTCATTGGTCGCAAGGAGGACGGTTCCGACGCGAAATCGGTTTCCGAGTACTTCAAACTCGACAAGCCAGCTGTGGATTCTTACAACTTTACCTATTATGAGGATCTCTTCTATCAGGATAATAACACGGCGACTTTCGTGAACGTCCTCTCTCAAGATTGGAGGCATGTGAGCACAGACAGATCATCTTCGTTCGCTCGTTCTCACGACGATTCTGACTTTTCTTCGTTTGCAGGTCGCGCTTTACGAACCTGGAGACTACTTCGTCAAACTCACCTACAACAACGGAATGAAGAACGTAGCCAAGTGGACTGTGCTCGACATTCCTAAGAAACGCAAGGCGAAGAATGTGATTCTGATGATTGGTGATGGTATGGCTCCGACGATGGTCACTGCTGCTCGAATGATCGGACACAAGACTATCAACGGCAAGTATCAGACACGAATGGCTTTGGATACGCCCGATGCTTTGGGAATCCAAATGAGTGAGCATTTTCCCTCGTTCTCGTATCGCCCTCCGAGCTGATTCTGTCGTTCTCAGCCCACTCTCTCGACTCGTTCATCACCGACTCGGCCAACTCTGCTGTGAGTTTATCTTCGTAATCGAGGTGAAGTGTTCCCAACTGATCGCGATCGAAAACTCCGAATCAAGACTGCTCTCATGGCGGGACAGAAGAGCACCGTCAATGCCCTCAACGTCTACACAGACTCGACCGGCGACGCCTTCAACAACCCGAGATTCGAATCGGTCTTCGAACAAGGTCGCAGAATTTACGGAGCTCAAATCGGAATCGTGAGTTTTCGTTTCTTTCGCTCTCTTGCGAGGAGCTCTTGATCTCATTCCTGTCTGTCCTTCTTCCTCAGGTCTCGACCGCCTACTCGTCGGATGCTACTTTAGCAGCAGTTTGCACTCACACTTCGCAACGCAGTCAAAGCGACTTCATCATCTCTCAATACTTGGACGGTATCAGTGCGAACCACTCCTGGACTCACTGGTAAGTCGGCATTTTTCGTCTCGGCTCGATCGTATCGCTTTCTATCTCGAAACTCACGATCTTTCGACGACAGGGATGGCCCAGATGTTCTCTTCGCCGGAGGAGGAAGTGACTGGCTTCCTCGCGAGTCGAACGGTAACGTCAGTCAGATCAAGAAGTGGCAAGATCGAGGATACAACTTTGTTCACTCAAACACAACGCTCAACGAAATCGGAAACGACGAGCGTGCGCTCGGTCTCTTCTCGACTTCGACTATGCCTACTTGGTTGGATCGTCACGTCTTCCAGGACAACCTTCAGAAGCCTTCGTTCGCCGCTTACAACACCGAGAATCAAACTTTCACTGCGCCCAACACCGACTCGCCTGGTTTGAAGGAAATGGCTATCAAAGCGATCGACATTCTTCACAAGAGATCTCAAGACAAGGATGTACCCTTCATGACTATGATCGAAGCTGCCTCAATCGACAAGGCTATGCACGCTGCCGACATGGAGCGAGCTATGGGTGAATTGCTCGAGTTCGACAACACAATCAAGACGGTTCTCGCTCACTTGAAGAAGGTAAGCTCCCCTCTCTTCCTCTCTGCTTCTCTTACTCTTACTGACAATCCTCGAGTACGTGTATAGCTTGGAATCGATGAAGATACGCTTGTCGTTGCGACCGCCGATCATGGATACGCTCTTTCCCTTCTCTTCCGCTGCTTCTACCTCGAACTAATATCCCGCCTCCGCTAGATACGCATGGCTTCGATGTATTTGGAAGCGTGTAAGTCGCCGTCTTTCTCTCCCTTCGTGGCATCGTTGACAGCTCGCTAACTTTACACCTTTCTTTTTTCGCAGAGACACCGTAAGTCGTCGATTTTCCCGATTCGAATTAGTACCTCTCGACCTCTGACGTTCTAACTTACCACCATATATAGGCCTACATGTCGATGCAAGAGTCGAACGCAGGTAAGAGAAGGGCTATCGGAACTTGTAAGTCGTCGCTTCTGTTCCTCCATCTCTCGGCTTCTCGATTCCTTTTACTCGCTCTACCTGATCGTACTGACACGATTCATGTAAGCAGACCAAGAGTCAGGCTTGAGTGGCTACCAAGTGAGGCGCGATCAGAACCCTCAAAACGCATCGATTCAAGCGACTGAAGATGGATTCCCAGCTACCTGGGATCCCCGATACACTGTAGGCCCTCGTCTCTCTCTTCTCTCTCGCCCTCGCTATACTGAGCTGATCGTTTGAAATCAGGCTGCATGGGGTTTGGCCGCATCCCCGGACAAGTACAACGACTTCCGCGTTCACAACTCGACTCGCAAACTCGCAATTGAGAACGAAGACGGCACCTACTCTGCCAACGAAGCCGATTCCCCTACTGGCTTCCTCACGACTGGAAACTTGCCTGTCGAGAACGACCAGGGCGTGCATTCGGTTCGTCTCTTCCCAAGCTTAACTTTTAATCTTGCTCAAACCTGACCTCCTTTCTGTGTCAAGCTCACCGATGTCCTCGTTTACGCTTACGGCGCAGGAAGCGAGTGTTTCAGAGGTGTACTCAACAGTCCCGAGATCGCTCACAAGATCGCAGAGGTTATGGGACTCGGACAAAGCAAGAACGTTACTTACTCGTCGAAGAAGTCCCACTCGTCGTCTTCGTCGTCGTCGCGCGAGAAGGTGAAGCTATAGAAAGGAGAGTCAAGGATGATGAAGGAACTTAGAAACGAGGTCAAGACGGAAAAAGGAAAGGAAAAAATCGGATTGATTACAGTAGTATATAGAGTCTCCATAGTTCGTGCAATGGCTTCGTATCGCCAGCTCTCAGTTGCGAGATGAAAAGAATCAAGTTTGACTCGCGAAACGAGCGATTCTCTCCTTGATCTCTTATCGCTCGCTTTGACTCAACCTCTTCACTTTCGGCTCTTCTTGCACTCCGAGAATACTCAAGCACCTTTCAGTTGTCTCAGCAAGCTACTCTCATGCCCAGCGCAACCTTTCAGCGCCCCACGGAATCGATTTACTTCTCGTCTTCCAATCCGCCGGTACTCGCCGCCCTGAACCTAGAGGATACTCAGCTATACCTCAAGAGGTTAGGAATCGATCCCGCACTAGCTCACAGTCCACCATCGCTCGAACTACTCTCCCTCATTCTGGTTCAACATCATCTCACCATTCCATACGACTCTAGTGCCATTCACGTGAGCGACTGGGATGCAGAGGGACCGATTACATGGAGAAATGGAAGAGGTATGGAATTAGGCCGGGGAAATTTTGAGAGAATCGTCGGAAAGGATAAAGATGGGAAACAGAAGACGGGGAAGAATGGCTTACCTATGGGTGGAGGAGGGTACTGCTTCGCTCTGAATCAGTCTTGTACAGCTCTCTTGAGAGGTACGTTCAAGCTCGCTCAAATTTCTCTCAAGTATTGCTCAAATCGCTCATTGGCTTTTTCTCGAATCGCTCATCGCCTTCCCTCCAACCGCTCATTCCCCCTTCCCGCTCTAGGTTTCGGCTTCCGAGTTTCAGAAATCCCCGCTCGCGTCTTCTTGCATCGCGGGAGAGACCCGGTCGATGGGACTTTGTGGAGTTGTACCACGCATTCGGCGTTGTTGGTCGACTATCCTGGATCTGAACAAAGATACTTTTTAGACGTGGGGTTTGGCGGCGGTGGATCTGCAGTCTTGCTTCCCTTCCAGGATGGCGCCACTGCTCCCTCACTCTCGAAAAGCGAATCCTTCCTCATCAAGTTCGAAAAAATGCCGATGGGTGAGGTGACGCTTTATGCAGATCCTCCTGATGGATTCACCCTCTACCGACGAGTCGTCGAGGCTGGTGTCGAGATCAAGGATCATCGAGTCGCGAGCGACGGCCCAGGATATTGGACGCCTTGCGTAAGTCGTTCCTTTTTGATTGATTTCGTAGTCGGAACTGATGCAGTCTCTTATAGATTCATTGCTCAATCGCTTCTCTCAGTCCGGAAGACCTCATCATGGGCGACTTCTTCAACTCGAATCATCCGACTGCACCTTGGGCGAACATCTTCCTCGTTTCTCTCCTCCTACCGAACGGTGCAAGAAGAACTCTCTGTCATGGCATTCCTGCGATCGACCAACACGCTCCAACACATCCAGAGGGAAAGAAGCTGGCGAAGTTGTACTCGAAAGAAGGGATCAAGGGACCAGAGTACGACATAGAATGGATCGTGTTCGAAACGAGGCCTATTAGAGATGTTTTGGAGCGAGAGTTCAACTTTAGGCTTTAGTACGATACTCTGAGATGGCTCAAATAATATAGAATTGCCTTGAGAAATCTAGAATGAAGGAGAAGAAATGCGAGGGTATGCGACAAAAGAGAACTAAATACAACAAACGACCCTGTTTTTCCCCCATTTAAGCTACACATGACCCAATTTGAGGATACTTCAATGGCAGCCTCATTGCCATTGATACGAGACTGAAGAATAAAGGTCCTTTCCGGTTCCACTCGTCGCCGTGATCGAAGAGAAAAGCATCTCTAACTTTCACCAAGTTCGCTTGTAGAGAGTCGAGTTGCTCTGGAGTATAGGCGGAGAGGATCTCGTCGATTCGGTGAGCTTCGTTCTCTGGGATGGTGACCGAAAAGCGAGAGTAGTCGAGGATATCTTGGAAAGGGAAGAGATTTCGATCGACGATGAAAGCTGGAATGCAACCAGCGTAGATTGCTTCGAAAGTTCGAGTAGTCCTGCGAGAGAAACGATACTCAATAACGTAAGAAGAGGAACGTGAGGAAGCGAAGACTCACCAGGCAGGAATTCCTCGAGGTAACAAGCAGAATTTAGCCGAGTTGAGCGTTCCAAGGTATCGCTGACCAGGAGAGAACTGTTGGTAGAGAATCTGACTCTCGGCATCTTGTCCTGTACGGCCACATCCAATCTTCGTTCGTGCGATTGCTCCGAATCCTCGAACTCCTCCAGCGAAGAAAGCCAAATGCTTGCGAGAGTTGACAGAGGCGATATCCATCGTGTCTTTAAACGTCTCGAACAAAGCCTTCGTATGCTTCGTAACAGCAGGAATGACGACGTCTCGATCGGGCTTGATGCACCGAGTGTTGTGATCGCCGTTCACCTACGAAAGAAGCGAAAATGAGTAATCTTCTCGAACGACCAATCGAAGAACAATGCTTACCTGCCAAGCTACAGCTTGATTCATCGGCGAAGGAGGAGAGTGACCGAGTACATCTCCTAGCTTCGGCCACCATCCCGTGCAAGATCCGAAATCGTGAGTGAAGGGTACGACGATTTGATCTGCCGTGATCTGAGAAGCAGCAGCGATTGAGCGCTCTGCGTAGCTAACGGTGTCGGCGAGCTTCTTGAACGTGTTCTCTTGAAGGTAGTTGAAGGTGCAGCCCTATAATCGACAAGTCAGAGTCAGAAAAAGCAAAAGAAAGCCAAATGAACGAGTTCTTGCGAACCTGGTAGTAGGGAATCATGACGAATTCTGCCTTGTTGAGAGGTACACTCCGATTCCGGAGTGCTTCAACGAGGAAGTGATCACCCATGAAAGGAAGAGGTGACTTTTCGATGTCGTAGCAAGCGGCACTCTTGAGATGATTGTCGATAGTTTCGGGGATCTCGACGACGTGAGCTTTAGGAAGAGCATCGACACCTAGGCGGAAAGCATCCTTCGCTCCAGGGAGAATGAGGGAATCCCATGTAACAGAATTGACTCGTTCGGTGAGGGAAAGTTGCGGTTTCTTGTCGAGAATCGGGAAAGACTTTTGCTCGGTAAAGGCAGTCGACGGGAAGGGTCCATTCGATCGCGAGTCACCACATCGATCTCGCGTACACTTGCAGGTCTCGGAAGCGACGCAGGGGAGAGGAGCCGAGCAGTCGAAGGCGCAAGTTGGAAGATCCTTCGGAGCCCAGGCGTTGACGTCTCCGTAGGTCGATCGACACGACTTGGGACCGAAAGTCTTGATGTTTTTCTCCAGTTTGACAATCTGATCGTGTTCGGCTCGAAGGTCTCCACATCGTTTCGTTGCGAGAGTCGAGGCAGCGAGAGTTGTTCGCCCATCTTCGGAAGGGTAGGTCACTTGCGAGGTGAGAAGGGCTAAGGAGGCGAAGCGTTGTCAGTCAAGTCGATGCGAAGCGAGGGAAGATGAGAGCAGAACTCACGATCTTCCTTGAAGAAATCCCAAACATCCTTTCTCCTTTCCGCCGCTGCGCAACAGATCGGATTGAACTTCCATAACAAAGCTCTTGCATCGTCTCCGACGGGTTGGAAGAGCATTTGACGACTCGCACTGGTCGGATCTTTGAGGGTGAGCCTCCGTTTCGGCTCTTGTCCTTCAGGAACTCCTTCGGTCGGCGGTAGAGTCAAGGTGAAACTCCTCGCATCTCGTTGAACGAACTCGACAGTATACCATTCGGCGATTGGATGAGCACCAGGTTTCGAAGATTCGGCGAACTCTCCTCCATCCGGAGTGTCGGCCCACATAACAACTTCACTCTTCCCCGGTACCAGCTTTCCATCCTTTCCGACGACAGGACATCTCATCTGAATGTCGACCTTTCCTTCGAGACCTCGTTCGGCAAAGATTTCGACTCCTCGAACCCCCTCCTTGTAAGGGACAGCGGGCACGATTGCGAGTGGTTCGAGATGAGGACCTTCGAGACCTTGCGAGCATCCGAGGGTGTAATAAGCACCTTCGATGAGAGTGAGAAGCTGAGTGTTGCACCCGGCGAGAGAGAGGACTCCTTCTTCGAGAACCGGAATCGAGGGAGGGGAGGAGCAGGCGACGTTGATCTTTGACGAGAGGTTGTACGAGTGAAGCTTGAGGAGCGAGGTGATGTAAGCTTTGAGTACGGTTTCGACGCTGGTAGAAGGGGTGAAGCCGAGAACTTTGCTAGCTGTTTTGCGAATCGCCGTTTCACTGTTGTGGAATTGAGGGTTTGAAGCAGTCGCGGCGGGATCGTGGTGAACGAGGATTTCGGCGAAGGGAGACTGGGAGAGAGTCAGAGCGAGTGCAGTATGAGCGACGTCGGAGAGAGGGGTAAACTTGGTCGAAGAAGGGGGAGGTCCGACAACGCTGACTTCTGCTACGAAACCGAGAGGTCGAAGGTACTCCTTGCCGTAAGCTACGTCGAGCATTCTTGCGCTCTGAATGACAGCGGTTGAAGCGTCGTCGACAGCGAGGAAAGGTTCGACCTGAGTGGTCGAGGGGTAGATGGTAATCGGGAGGTGAGCGAGAGCTGATTGAACGATGTTAGGAACGATGTCGAACCGAGGAGCGTAAGGATCGCCGATGATTGAGTTGTAAGAAGGTAGTTGGAGGAGGAGGGAATGGAGAGGGAACTTCTCAGTGAAAGTTTTGACGAGATCCTCAGATGCGAGAATCGAGGGTGCAGTTGCATTCGAATTCGTCGATACGGAAGCCTGTAAAGCGTGGAGTCAGTGATCCATACGAGGGATACATCAAAAGAGTACTCACCTCATCCCATCGATCCCCCCTTCTCGGTACGACAAGCCATGGTCGATCCGCAACTAAAGCTTTCTCTCCCTTTCCTCCGCTCAACTTCTCCATTCCTTCCCTTTCCAGCGCAGCCAAGATCGCTTTCATACCTTCCTTCTCGACATTCAAACAATCGACCGGGTTGAGCCTGCAAGCTTGAGGGTCGTAGCTTGCGAGATGAACGATTCCGGTCACCGGAGGGATCAAAGTCGTCTTCGTTTGGTGTCCCTTCTGTTTGACAGGTCCTAGTTTTGCGTTGAGAAGAGCAGCAGCTTGTTGCTCTGCCGAGACTTCCGTGATCGTGTTTCCGGTTGGCGAGAGAAGCTCTTTGACGAGGTCCGAATCTCTGATATCTCCGACGACAACCCTCAATTTGCCCATTCGACGGAAGCTCTCGACGCTTCTCTCACTCGCCGAGAATGCTTGAGTGCGAGGATCCGTTCCTTTGAGTTTCGTTCGACCGGGTTTATCGAGAGGTGCAGATTGTAAGAGGAAGTTGAGTTCTGAAGTTCGGTCTGTCGTGTCGAGAATGGTGATGAGAGCGTCCTTCTCCCAGGATAACTCATCCATGATCCCACTCGCTGAACCTCCACTCGCTCCCCAAACATCTTCTCCCGTTTTGCTCGTAGTTCGACTGCTCAAGAGCAAGTCTCGAACGACCTGCTTTCCGATCGATCCGAATCCTCCAGTGACGAGAATATGCCGCCGTTGCCGACTTGCGAAAGATTGTTCATCGTCGTCGGAACTCGTCGTTGTTGAACTGCCAGATTGACCATGTCCGAGAACTCGAGTCGAAGTCAACTTGAGGCGGTCCATCGAGGTTCGCGCATCGTAGTACGCTGGTCGTGGAGATGGATTCGAGGTTTGAATGAGCTGTTGCGAGGAGAAACCGTCTCAGAATTCGCTTGCCCTTCGAAGAACGGAAATTTCGAGAATCTCCTCAGAAAGAAGTGAAGGGAACTCACCTCATACAGACTACCTAGCTTTGTAGTCTTCCCACTGAATCCTAAACCACCACTCAATTTACCTACACCTTCTGCTAATTTACCCAATCCATTTCCGAGACTTCCCTTCAAACCCTCTTCGAAATGAGCGTAATGATCCAACCCTAAACGCTCTCCCCAACCATCTGAAGGTTCCAATCTTGTTCTATCGTAGTACGGCGAGGAAGGGGCGGGTTGAGAGGAGAACGAGGCCAGGAAGTGGAGCACAAAGAGTGCAGAGAAGGCGAGGGCTCCGATTCGTAGTAGTGAAGTGAGTCGTAGTGGTGCCATACTCCTTTCTGTGAGTCTGGAGATTCACCTTGAGATCCTCGAAGTTGGTGATGGGCGAATAAGTCGCGAGTTCTTGGAGAGAGGTCGAGAATTCCGTGATTGAAAGGAGTGGACGAGTGTGCGAGATAGCGCTACACGTAGATGAGATGATACACGATTAAGAGGATGAAGAGACTGTAGAGGCGGAGATGAAGAGAGAAGTCGAAGTCGCAAGGGAGAACGCGAAATTTGGGATCGAGTTTTGAGAGCCACTACTCTTTCCATCTCGCACTTTCTGGCTATGATCGAGGTTGGGAGACTCGAGTCAACGTAGCACTAGATAGTAGATCGCGAAATATGAACACGAGGATGAAAATTGCGAGAAGCCACGAAGAATCCTGTGACTTTCGCACGACGTCCCTCGTCGCCCTCTTCCGAAGCAGCTGCTCTCTCTCAACGGCCATGTCACGGAAGATGACGACCATCGAATCACAAAGTACTGACAAGCGTTTCACTATTCAATCATTCACTCCCTCGACGCCAATTAAGCGGAAACCTCCTTCTTGTTGCCATGAGCTCCACAGTTTGTGCACGAGCATGACTCGGCGTCGCATTGGCATGCCTTGCCTTCTTTTGAGCAGGCACACTCTCCTTGTTGCCTGAGAACAAGAGATGTGCGGATCATGGTCAGCAAACAATGGTCGAAAATCGTGCGAAATCGTCGAACTGAGAAATTAGGGACTCACTCTCCATCCTTTGATTGACAAGGGCATTGAGCGTTCTTGTCAGCACCGTTGTTGCATTTCTTGCAAGCGCAGTTTCCGGGTTTGCACTGTCGACAGCGAGAGATTCGGATGAGAGAGAGGGGAAGTGAGAGAGGGGGACGAGTTCAGTATTACTTCTCCGGGATCAGTCGCGATAGGAAGAGAGCTTACGGTGCAGTTTCCGACAGTAGAGCAAGAGCTACATGAAAGTGAACAGTTAGTTGGATGAATGATGAGTGAAAGTTGGAGGAGCCGAAAACGAACCAGGTAGTCATCTAGTCGAACAAGGAGGGTCAGCTCGAGTAGGATAGGAGTATTGGAGACTGCTCACTTTGTAGAGTGGTATGAAGTGGTGGATTGGAGAGAGAAGATCATCTGCCTCCTGCTCTCGGTTTTTGATTCCACGACCTCGCAAATTGACGCAGTCTCACATTTTCTTCCAACCTCTCAAACTCGCTCACTCCTTATCTGACTTCTCCAAGAGTCCCAATTCCCATTGGAGTGTAGTCAGAGAAACCGAATCGTTGTCACATGATTGCGAAAAACGACCTTCGGGACAAATTTCGCGAGAATCCCGACCTCGTCTCTCTTGCTCCCTACCACTCGCCGGCTTGCGCCATCCAGCTCGAAAGCGATGGATCCAACTCCGCCAAACGATCCAACGACAAGCAACGAAGACAAGGGAACTTTAAGGGAGAGTGGGTCTTCGGTTCCTCACTCTTACAGTCAAGCGGCATCAGTTCCACCTACCGAGGACAGCACAGCAATTGTTCACCCTCCTACACCAACTAGCGACTCACAGAAGGGTGAAAACAAGTCGAATTTACCTCCTCTCGCTCCTCTCCAAACTTCAACTTCTCTAGACAATTCTCAACCTCCGATTACACCTAGAACTAGACAGCTACACTTCTCTGATAACCCACCTCGCACTCACTCTTACGATCCTACAGCTTCCACTTCTCCTCAACCTCCTTCAGTCTCTTTCCCACCGACTCCCTCCCCTCGACTTCCTTCCGCTTCTTCCTCTCGCTCTACCGCACTAGGTCTCTACTCCCCATCTACTCCATCTACACCACATAGAGAAATACCACCTCCATCTCTCCCTCAGACAGTACAAGACTTGAAAACTCTCCTCAAAAGTTTCCTAGTCGTCCTCCCATCTTCCCTCAGAAAACTCCGATTCCTGATACCTCAAGGCATCAGAGTAGTAGCGAGAACTCTCATTCATTCAGTAGCGATGGTCCTCCATGCTCGTCAAGCTCTAGCTTCAAACATTTTATACGATTTCGTTGCGGCACTTTGGAGAGGGGTTATCAACATTTTCTTCAGAGAGATCAGGAGTCGTGGGGCATGGAAGATTCCGAGAACTACTGAAGGAGCTACGATCTTTGTCGTCGGTCCTCATCATAATCAAGTGAGTTTCCCTCTTCGATTTTTTAGTCCGCAGCGAGAGATAAGGAAAACGTTGAGGACCGAGGAGCTGACTCTGTCGATCATTCGTAAATAGTTCCTGGATCCACTATTGTTGATGAGTGAAGTGAAGCGAGAGAGTGGTAGAAGGATCAGTTTCTTGACGGCTGCGAAAAGTATGGAAAGAGCTTTCGTCGGACTCGCTTCTCGTCTCATGCAAAGTAGTAAGTACTTGATTCTCCTAGTGGAAAAAGTAAAGTGTATTGAAGGTACTCTGCTCCACAGTCCCCGTCGCTCGTGCACAAGATTCGGCTTACAGCGGAGTCGGAACGATCACTCTCTCACCCTCAGATTCGACTATTATTATCGGTACCAACACTACTTTCCGCAAAGACTTTGATCATCCAAGATGGCAGATAATGCTCCCTAGAACGCTCAATAGTGCATCAGTGGAAGTGGTGGAAGTTATCAGCGATACCGAGTTGAGGATCAAGAAAGACTTCCCGAAGAAAGCTGTCGAATCATTGAAAGGGAAACCTGAAGGAACTGCTTACAAGGTACGTCATCGTCTCAAATACCTCTCGAAAACCGTGGAGCTCACATAGGGTCAATGTTGCAGGTGCTCCCTCACGTCGATCAAACGAAAATGTACTCCTCAGTCTACAAAGCCCTCACTCAAGGTGGAAGTATCGGAATCTTCCCCGAAGGAGGATCTCACGACCGAACCGATCTCCTCCCCCTCAAAGCAGGAGTTTCCATCATGGCCCTCGGTGCAGTTTCAGCTCATCCTGATCTTCGACTTCAAATCGTTCCCGTCGGTTTGTCGTACTTCCACGCCCACAAGTTCCGCTCGAGAGCTGTTGTCGAGTTTGGTACTCCGTTTGAGATCCCGAAGGAGATGGTCAGCGAGTTTGAGAAAGGTGGAGAGGAGAAGAGGAAAGCGATTGGAGAATTGATGGATATCATTGTTGATGGATTGAAAGGTGTCACGGTCAGAGCTCCAGATTACGATACTCTCATGGTGCGCTTCTCCTTTCCCTTTATACACTTTGACTTGAATTGACCCGGGTTCGAACTTGTCGATTTAGCTCATTCAAGCCGCTCGACGACTCTACCGTCCTCCTGGTCAGCATCTTACGCTCGGTCAAATTGTCGAACTCAACAAGCGATTCATTGTCGGTTACGAAGTGTACAAGGATGAACCTAGAGTCAAGGATCTTGGACGAAAAGTGAAAGAATACAACACTCTCTTGCGCTACATGGGATTGAAGGATCATCAGGTACATTCCGAGTTTCCGACTCGATCCTATCCTCATCTCACTGACTCGCGAAGTTATCCTCAGATCGAACGTGTTGGACGACCGAGATGGCGCAGTTTCTTCTTGATGTTGTATCGATTGGGATTGCTCGGAGCATGGGGAACTCTCGCTCTTCCTGGTGTCGTCCTCAACGCTCCAATCTTCATCGCTGCCAAGATCATCAGTCACAAGAAGGCAAAGGAAGCACTCGCAGGATCGAGTGTCAAGATCAAGGGAAACGACGTTCTCGCAACTTGGAAAGTCCTCGTCGCTCTCGGTGGTGCTCCCGCTCTCTACACCGTCTATGCTATCAACGCAGTCGTACTCGCACACAAGCTTGGTCTCGACTTCAAATACAAACTTTGGGCTCCTTTCGCTACTTTCGCTGGATTACCTCTCATCGGAGTCGCCGCTCTCAAATTCGGTGAAGTTGGAATGGATGTCTACAAGTACGTAACTCGAGCTCGTATATCTCTTCCACTAGCTTACTAACCCCGTTCTCTGCAGATCTCTTCGTCCCCTCTTCCTTTCGCTCGTCCCTGGCAAAGAACCTCAACTCCAGAAACTTCGTGTTCTCCGTGAATCTTTACAAGGCGAACTCAACGAACTCGTCGAAGAACTCGCTCCCGCCATCTTCGAAGACTTCCAAAAGCAACGTATTGTGGCTCCCTCTGCTCGTCCCGCTCCTCCTTCGAGAGCTGCAGTCGAACCTACCGATAAACGATCTTCCTACGGTCCAGCTGGTCAAGGAACGTTCCTCACTCACCCTCTCGGATGGTTGGACGAATACTTGTTCGGTTGGAGTCAGAGTATGGCTCCTCCAAGAGAGAAATCGGCGGTTAGTGATGCGGATGCTTTAACGGATGGTCAAACCGCGAGTGGGTATGTCAGTGGATACACGACTGAAGAAGCTCCTGATTACGATGAGGTGAGTCCCTTACTTTTCTCCCTCGTTCTGAATGGAGATTGACGAATCTCTTGACCAGGTCATTCACATTCTCAATCGTGAACAAGGAGTCATGGACTCTCCTGCTCCTCCCGCCGCTCCTCAACTATACCGTCGCAACTCTCGAAACCGTTCTCGTTCTCAACTCGACCTCACCGCACTCGACCCTACGAAATCTTCGACTTCGACCGCCCTCGAGGGAGGATCAGCAGCGAATCGTCGAACTGGTGCCGTCCCTAGAGACGATTAATCTCTTTACGCTTTTGCCTCTTCATAGACATATCGATCACAAGCGATCAAGCCAAGATCAAACAAATTTCAATAGGGAATTCCGTGCGTTGTTTCCGGTCTTTCAGGGGTGTTTCTCGTCTCTCTCTCTCTCTCGCTGTCTCCGTTGGAAGTCTCTCTCCTATCTCCTCTTGTCGTCTGTTCATTGTAGATCCCGTTTACCCTTCTTCTTAGCAGCAGTACAAACTTTAGTTCAATTAGAAATTCCTTGCGATCGTTGGCAGTTTGCGAGAGGAAACATCGTACGCTGGCCTTCGGTGCACCCGGCCCGTTCAGTTCGTCGTCGACGTAGAGCTACGAAGAGGAGCAGAGCTCCGTCGAGATAGTTCCGAAGGAGAAGGACTTGAATTGTCAGCGAGAATTCGCAAGACCTTCGAATTCGGAGACTTCGGCGAGACAAACACTTCCTCCTTTCTCTCCCTTCCACTCCTCAATCGACTCGGAAAGCGGCACTCGATTGCACCTGTACTACTTCGGCAAACAACGACCCAGTCAGTTCGAAACTAGCTTGAACCCGCCTCTCTGTCTCTCTTTTCCCTTTACCTTTCCCTTACCTCATCAACAACAAGTCAAAACTTCTCACCTCCCTCCCTCCCTCCCTCCTCTTATCGACTATGCCGGCGACCCCGATCCCACGTCGGGGTCCTCAGAACGCCTTTACTCGTCGACTGGCCAAGATCGGAAATTGGGAACTCACTTCGCTCTTCTCTCGACCTTACACAAACCCAAATCCTCGCAAAGTTTTAGTCAACTGTCACGTACCACAGGAAGCTTACACAACTGCACCAAAGCTTCCATTATGGTCAAAACAAGTCAAGGGGGAAGATGGAAAGGTTAGAAAAGTCAAGCAAGGTTTAGGGACTAAGGAAGTACCTGCTCCAGGTTGGACCTTTCAAACGAATCAAGTCCTCACTTCAAAGTACAATATCGTTACTTTCTTACCGAGGAATTTGCTCGAGCAATTCAGAAGGGTCGCAAACATCTTCTTCTTGGGTGAGTTCACTTCTCCCGATGCCGAATCAGACGGGCTCTTAAAATGGAACGGCGATGGGTGTGAGGACAAGGATTTGATACACGTTGACGAGGATCACTCAGGTTGATTGGGTGGAAAACCAAGTCGCGATCGCCAGCCTCCACTTGCTCGAGTTTCGTTATTGACCCAAGCCTCCGCTTCTTTCGCAAAACAGTTCTCGTCATTCTACAATTCTTTCCTCGATTCACTACCGTCAATCCTGGTCTCTCTGCATTACCTTTGATCGCCGTTCTCTTCATTACCGCACTCAAAGATGGATACGAAGATTTGAAACGACATCAAAGTGACAGAGCTATCAACAACATCAAGGTGAGCATTTCTGTCGCAACTGCTCGATCTTTGTCCGCTCATCTCTATCGTAATCTCAGGTCCTCGCTCTTCGTGGTTCCTTCAACAATCCGAACGCAACCCTCCAGAAATCGAAATCGTTCGGTCTTCCCGCCTCAGTCCGCAACTTCTTCCTTCGTCGATCTCTCGTCCGGGAAGCAGAAGATGCTGAAGAAGAGCGAGAACATAGGGACAAAAAGGGATTCTGGGGAAGTAAAGTTTTGAGGAAACCGACACTTGGAAGGAGGAAGAAGCAGAAGTCGTTCGATGACGACAAGCATTCAGCTGGAGGAGAAGAGACGGATGGACCCGAACATGGAGATGTCGAAGCAGTGAGAATTGCGCCAGGTGGAGGAACTTTACAAGGTGGTCGAGATCGAGCGAAGAGTTCAGCGACGACTGGCAGTGGGATGGGAAATGCACGACCTCGCGCCAACACTGCTGGAACCTACGAAGCAGATCTCCCAGCTCGTCACTTGAGACAACAAGGCGATTACTACGCCGACGACGTCGACGAGAACCGAGAAGGACCGATCGATACTCCAGGACACCCGAATGCCGAACAACAACCTGGAGCAACTATTCACATGCCTCGCCCCCATCTCCCTCATGGACACCATCACTACGATCGACCGACTTGGGCAAAGGAAACTTGGGAGGATTTGAAAGTTGGAGATTTCGTTCGGCTTCACGCAGACGAGAGTGTTCCTGCAGGTGCGTCTCTCGATCATTCTCTCGCTCTTTCTCGTGCGCGCCTGATCATAACATGACGATTCAGATCTCATCGTTTGCGCTACTTCGGAGGAGGAGAACGTTTGCTTCGTCGAAACCAAGAATCTCGATGGAGAAACCAATCTCAAATCTCGTTCCGCCGTTCCCGAACTCACTCATCTTCGCACTTCTTCCGCCATTGCCAACGAAGCCAAGTTCATCATCCGAGCTGAAGCACCCGACGTCAACATGTTCACTTACAACGCTGCTGTCGAGATTCAAGACGGTCGAATGGGCAAAGACGGAAATCCTCTCAAGTGTCCTGTCAACCTCAATACTATGCTCCTCCGAGGAACGGTCGTACGAAACACGGAATGGGTCATCGGAGTTGTCTGCATGACGGGAAGAGATACGAAGATCGTTTTGAATTCGGGTGGAACTCCTAGTAAACGAAGTAAAGTTGAGCGTTTGATGAACCCCATGGTGTACGTCTCCACCCCTCCTGTTCCCTCATCTACCTGTACTGATCAGATGGATTGACTGCAGCTTCCTCAATCTCTTCCTTCTCGCTCTCATGACCGTCATGTGCGCTGTCGTCGATCACTTCCTCGAAGTTCAATACTACCGAGAAGGTGGATACTGGATGTACGGTGCCGACACTTCGAGTGACAACCCGAACATCAACGGTATCATTACCTGGGCGAACGCTTTGATCGCTTTCCAGGTTAGTCTGTTCTCTCGATGGTTCTCCCTCCTTCCTCCCGCTTACCTTTCCTTCGCTTTTCGTAGAATATCGTCCCTATCTCGCTCTACATCTCGATCGAATTCACACGTCTGGTTCAAGCTGCCTACATCTGGGGAGACGACGACATGAAAGGAAACGGACGAAGAACGACAGCTCGCAGTTGGAATCTTTCGGACGATCTAGGTCAAATCGAATACATCTTCTCCGACAAAACCGGTACCCTCACACAGAACGCTATGATCTTCCGACAATGTTCAGTCGCTGGCAAAGTCTACGTCGGCGACGAGCAGATTCCCGATACGACCGTCGTTCCCGACAAACCTACTTCCTCGGCCGCTTCTTCCGACGACGCAGTCACTCGAGTACATTCTGACAGCAACGACGGCACGGACGAGAAAGTCAAGACGAAGTTGGCAGATCAAGTCCTCGCTCCTTTCCACGATCAAGAAATCGAAAACGATCTCGCCAAAAAGGATTCAGTTCACGCCAAGAACCTTTACAACTTCTTCTCGAATCTCGGTCTCTGTCACACCGTTCTCACCTCGGAGGAGGACGGTCTCATCTCGTACAAGGCTCAATCTCCCGACGAAGCTGCTCTCGTTCAGGCCGCTGCCGATGTCGGATTCGTCTTCCTCGGTCGCGACAAGGATATTCTCCGCATTCAGACTCCTCACGATCCCGACGTCGTCGAGTATCAGCTCCTCAACGTTCTCGAATTCACTTCAGCCCGTAAACGAATGAGTGTCATTATTCGCAAGGTCTCGGAAGGAGAAGGTTCCGGCAAGCTCTTCTTGCTCGCAAAAGGTGCAGACAACATCATCTTTGAACGTCTCGCTCCCGGAAACGAAGAACTCAAGCAAGTTACGGACAAGCATCTCGAAGATTTCGCCAACGAAGGTTCGTTCTCTCTTGCCCTGTCTGCATCATCCTTCACACCTTGTAGCTGACATCGAAACACCATCAACAGGTCTTCGAACCCTCTGTCTCGCTTACAAGCCCCTCGATGAAGAAGTCTATGAAGCTTGGGAACGAGATTTCCACGAGGCTACTACGCTCATTCAGAACCGAGACGAAGAGATGGAGGCTGTCTCCGATCGACTCGAACGAGATTTGATCCTTCTCGGAGCGACGGCTATCGAGGATCGTCTTCAAGATGGTGTTCCCGAAGCGATTGCTGATCTCAAACGAGCTGGTATCAAGGTATGTTTCTACTTTGCGATTCTCGCCCAAAGACGCTCAATTTACCCGTATCGCGAACAGATCTGGGTCGCTACCGGTGACAAGCTCGAAACCGCTATCGCTATCGGCAAGACTTGCAACCTCCTCTCTCGCGACATGAATCTTATCATCATCAAAGGTGGAGAATACGGACAACACAATTCGGCTTACGATCAGATCAGAGGCGCTCTCGAAAAGTTCTTCGACGCCGAAGGTCTCGCTGAACAACTTGAACATCAACCTCCCGGTGCCGAACCTCGGCCTTCGATGTCTCGCCGTTCTGGCAGTCTACATCGCACGAACAGTCTTCGAAGAACCGCAACTGGTGCCTCTGGAGTCTCTGACATTGTCGGAGATGATAACGGACAACGACCTGGAGGTTACGGACTCGTTATCGATGGATCCTCCCTTCGTCACGCTTTCGGTGAACTTTACACCAAAGATCTCCTCCTCGAACTCGCAACTCGCTGCAAAGCTGTCGTCTGCTGCCGTACCTCGCCTCTTCAAAAAGCTCTCATCGTTCGTCTCGTCAAGGATGGTCTCGGTTCGATGTGTCTCGCGATCGGAGATGGAGCGAACGACGTCTCGATGATTCAAGCAGCCGATATCGGAGTAGGAGTAGCCGGAGAAGAAGGACTTCAAGCCGTCAATTCCTCGGATTACGCGATGGGTCAATTCCGCTTCCTCAAACGTCTGCTCCTCGTTCACGGCCACTGGTCCTACTTCCGCAACTCGAACATGATCGTCAATTTCTTCTACAAGGAGATCATCGGTATCGGAGTTCTCTTCTGGTTCCAATTCTACTGCGCCTACTCTGCTACTACCGTTTACGAATATACCTACTTGCTCTTCTGGAACGTTTTCTGGACACTCGGCAAGCTTTGAAGTCTCTCGTATCAGTCTACTGAATACTGACCATGCATTCCTCATTCAGTTCCTGTCATCTTTATCGGAATCTTCGATCGAGACGTCGGCGAGCGCGCTCTCATGGCTGTACCCGAGCTGTACGAGAGAGGTAGGAAGGGTAAACTATTCGGATTGGTCAGGTTCTCAATCTACATGCTCGACGGTATCTACCAAGTGAGTTCCCTTTCATTCTCAACTCTCTCCAAATAACCAGCTCTGACGATTCTTTTAACCTGATAGTCTGTCGTTATCTACTTCTTCCTGTTGTACTCTTACGATACGACAACTGCTCGATCCGATGGATACGACATCAACATGTACGAATTCTCCGTGAGTTATCATGTCTCTTCACTTCTCTTGGGTTAGTCCGCTGATTCAACTTCCTCTTTCCAGACCGTGATGGCCGTCTCAGCTGTTTTGACTGCCAACTTGTACAATGGTCTCAACACTCGCGTAAGACCTGTCTTCTCTATGCGGGAATGTCGGGAACAAAAGCTGACTTTGATTCGTTTTGACAGGCTTGGAATTGGTTCGTACTCGGAGGTGTCTTGATCGGAATGGTACTCGTAGTTGGCTACACCGCCGTCTACTCCGCTTTCCCTCCTTCCCTTATCTGGACCTACGTCTGGGGAAACAACACCTACCTTTGGCAATCGGTTTATTGGTGGCTCGGTCTCGCCCTCACTATCATTCTTTCCCTCGCCCCTCGCTACATCTACATGTTCCTCCGAGACAACTACTTCCCTACCGACGTCGACATCTGCCGAGCCATCGATACTCGAGATCCGAACCACGACTGGCTCAACGACCCTTACATGCCAAAGACTGAACTTCCCGCCAAATTCGAACGAGTCGATTCGGCATCCGCTGGAGATGCTGTACCCATCCTTCCTCCTAGTCGACCGTCGTATCAACAACGTGACTCGTTCCAACTCGGACGCGTTCAGACCCACCAATCACAAACTTACGACATGGCGACTGGAGCGGTTCGATCTGGAACGCACGCTGGTTTCCAATATGACGAGGGAGTACCATTGGACGTCTCGAGGTATACCTCGAGAGGCTCTCAAGCGAGTGGAGCGGCGAACGATCGAAGGAAGAGGAGTGGAAGTCTGCGAGTGGGTAAAGTCGAAGTCCCTATTCGTAAGTCTGGATCTCGATGTCTGTCTTTCACTGCTCGATTGTTACTGACTCATCTGTAACTTTTCGATAGCTTTCTTGGGGGGTAGTCCGAGCGGGTCAAGAACGAGATCGGGATCTTTATCGGGTTCTCTATCAACGAAACTCTTCCGAGCGAATCGCAAGAGCATGATCAACGAGGAGTCCCCTTCGAAAGCTTCTCCACTTCGAGAAGCAGAGACTTCGGAGCGAGTCGACGAGGAGGTCCTCGAGAAGGAACAGGAACAGCATCAACAGGAACTACACGGAGTACACCCACCTTCTTCGGATCCTTTCCGATGATTCAATGAATCTCGTTTGCACATAATCAACCCATAATTTACTTTATTTCCCATTCCTCTCTAATCGTTTCACATTCTCATCTGTTTAAATCCCCCCCCTCGTCGTTTTCGCTCATCTGCACACTCTGTTTTCGTTTCTCTCTCGACACTGAATTTCCTTAGATGAATTTCGTTCCCTTTCACAACAACCCTGTCATACTAGCGAAGTAGGCTTGATTTCTACACAATGTCTCTAGGTCCATGCGAGAGTGTTCATCTACAGAGCGTAGCCATTCTCGTTCGAGTTCATCGAAAGCACCTCAGCATCAAAGTTTGCTAGCATCTCCAGCTCCTCCGGTCGAAGTTCCAGTGGTCGTCCTGATCCATCCATCGAGTCTTCTGCGAGAGTGTATTGATCGAGGAAGGGGAATAGGGGAGGAAAGGACGTGGTAGGATCGGTGAACATGGAAATGTCGAATGGATCTGCTGAGGTAAGTTCGGTCGAGAGAGGTTGGTGAATTGTTGCAAGTGAAGAGGAAGGGACCGTCTGGTCTGTTGTGGGCGCGACTGCTATATCGACATTGCTTTCGTCGAGAGGAAGCTGAGAGCTGGGCTGCGATGAACGAGTTCGAGACGGCGTTGACGCTGACGGTTGATCATCAAGGCTGTGATCGATGAGGACTGCGTCAAGATCAGTCAGTCAGCTTGCGAGGTCCCTTGCGGATTGTCAAGTTCGAACTCACTGCCATTCTCCCTTGCGAAGTCGTCAAGGAAAGAAAGATCGAGCTTGAAGTCTTCGTCCTTCATCACGAAGGGAATGATCGGTCGAGGATTGTGAGAGACCGGTCTCGGAGGAGGAGGCGGAGGGAGAGTGGTTGGAGGCGGAGGAAGATCGTTTGGAGGGAGGACGCCGTACGAAGCCGTCAAGGCAGCGAGCAATCCTTCGCGTTGAGCTGCTGCAGCTGGTGATGACCAGGCAGCGAGAGCTAGGCATTGTTCGAAGCTGTGAGCAAGGTGCGCGTCAGTCGACAGTGACTCGCGATCATGGAAAGGAAACGCATCCGCACGTTTGACCCATCTCGAGCGAGATTCCCAGTTCTGTAATCAACTCCCTCTTCACTTCAGCCTTCTCCTCCTTCGCTAAGCTCGTCCATGCCGAGCACACCGACAGGACTTCGACGATTTCACTCGCCATGTTGAAAGAGCAAGTTTCGATTGCTTTCTTGGCTGAACTGGCGAGAAGCAAAACGGTCTTCTGTACTCGCGCTCGAGATATCGCGTAGTTTTCAAGTAGAGAGGGTGAAGGAGGAGTCGATGCGGCGGAAGCGAGAACGAATGCTTGAACGATCTTCTGATGAATGAGTAGGTCGAGTTGGGTAAGAGAGCTTTGTCGCGTTTGGATCAGATGATCCAGGTCGGAGAATAGTTGAGCTGATTCGGCAGCGACGACGAAATCAGGAATCGTCGAAAGGCGTCGAGTGAGATCGGACAGGTAGGTGAGAGCTACGTCGATTTGAGTCCAGATCGGTTGCAGCAGAGCTATGTTGTCGGTGCCTGCAAGTGTTTGAAGGCTTCTCTCAGCATGGAATAACCAGTCTGAGAGAGGATCTGAACAACTCACGTGCTGGGGCGATTGCAAGAAAATTTCGAAAGAGCATCGCTGTCGCCCAAATCATCGGCAGCAGCTGTTGACCGAGGTCTTGACGACAGTCTCGATCGGGTCTTAATTTGGATACATCGATTGTTGGAGCGAGAGAACCTTGTGAGGCGACGAGTGGGAAGAGCGGGCCAAGGTCGATATCGCGGCTAAACGAGAGAAGAAGGTGAGCGACGTTCGAGTGATCAATACGAGGAGGGGTCGACGCACAAGATAGCTTTAACGTTCATGACCGCAGCTGTTTGAGCGTCCAAAAGCTGCTCGTGGAATCATTAGTTACGCTCTCGAATCAAAGATTCAGATAGAGATTCAGACTCACCAATAAATGAGCGTTGACGGGGCCCTGCAGTCTCTCGAGATCTTTCTCTTCAATCTCCCCTCTCCTTCCCATCATCAGCGTCCTATAACTCCTACACAACACCTCGACGAAATCTCTATCACCTCTCCCCCTCCCCCCTTCCTGCGTCAAACAACTCATCCAATCCATCACAATCAGACAATAGATCGCTTCGGGAGAAGGTCGATGTCGCATGTTCGAGTCTTCGAAAATTGTACGGGACTGATAGGTGAGGGAGAGGACTGGTTGTGCGCGAGATGAACCGTAGGGGATGTAGGCGGAGTAGTTGAACGCGCAACCTCCGGGTTGGACAGTAGGCATGTCCGGTGATCCCTTGCCGACGATTTTCTGAGATCGCAAGAAGAGCTGTCAAAGTCCGATTAAGCGGAATGAGGAATGAGAGACAGTTCCGTACGGCATGATCTGTGAACGTGGAAGCAGCGGCAATAAAGGCACCGCAGAGAACCTAAAGCGCAATACAAGAGGGTGAGTGAGCGTGCCTTCGAAGAACTTAGGCGAAACAAAGTACCTCTGCAGCTATTTCTCTTTCTCTCGAGACTCCAGCGGAAGATCGTGTGTACTGCTTATAGAAATCACTGGAAAGGCCCACAATACTCGGAGGACAATGTCGGAAGACACCTGTGCCGTGTCATCGTGATCAGCTGAGAGTGAGAGCCGGAAGGGAGGGGGAGAGTATACTAACGCTCGATAAATTGGAAGGTCATTGCTCCTCCGATATCGAACGCTTTGAACTGCGCTTCGAGTTCGAGCATACTGCGCATGGTTATTTCTCAGTGTCTACGATCTTTGCGAGTGATTGCGACCAAGAACGATGCTCGACTAACCTTTCATCCGGTCGAACCTCTCCTTTCTTAAGTCGTTTCTTCCTCGTTGGCTCTCCCGGACATCTGTCGATGATGTTCATGAGCTACAGCCCGTCCAGAGGGAATGGACGATGGCTACTGACTGAAATCCTCCCGTTTCACAAGCCAAACAACTTCCCGTCTCCCTCCATTCGCACCTAACCCTCCTGATTCGACATACCTACGCTCCACACCATGATCAGCAATCGTCTCGAACTGACTTGTCATGCTGCATACCTCGCAAGCTAATCTCTTCTTCTTGTTTCCCAAAGGTTTCGACCCATCATCTTGATTAGAAGCTTTCCCTTTCCCCTTTGCAGACGCAGGTATCCTAGATGGTGGGGGCATCTCTTGGTCTTCTCGAGTAGTCGACATAGCTGTAGAGAGTGATTGGGAGGAAGGTGAGAGAGAGGGGCAAGTTGGATCGATTAGTTGAGTGACTCCTCCCTCTTTTTCCTTCTTCCCGCGCTCGTAGAATCGGGAGTAGCGATACGGGATGAATAAAATATTGGTCACTATCGTCGTACGTCCTATTATCGTCATTACTCTCCGCTTCCTCGCTGATCTATTTCTCCTCATCTAAATTCCTCCCTTCTCACTCTCCCACCCTCAGAGACACGGTGAAACTGTACGCAGACCACTCTCCTATATATCACTATCCATCCCGATGACCTGAGCTGACGTTTCTCATACTAATAGGATCACAATAAAGCCGGAATCATTCAAGGTCACTTGGACGTCCCTCTCAACTCGCAAGGAGAAGCTCAAGCGAAACATACGGCGAAATGGTTCAAGGAGAATGGTGTAGAGTTCGATAAAGCTTATTCAAGCGATCTAGGGAGAGCGAAATTAGTACGCTTCGAAGGCAGCGAGATCATTGCGAGCTCTTTTGAGGCTAATGATACTCGGTGATGTTGGCATAGACAGCTCAACTCATCTTGAAGGAACAAGGGGAAGGTCTCGAATTGGTTGAAGACGAACGGATAAGGGAAAGAGTAAGATTCTCCTTGTCTTCTGCTCGCGAAATGGTTCTTGCTTCACGAGCGTTCTTCGTTTTCACACTGCTGACTGATACTTTTCTATTTGACAGTACCTCGGCAACTTACAGGTGGAGTCAGATCGATTGTATAGTCAACTTCAATCAAGAACTGACTGTACCCCATTCTCCTTCTCAGGGCAAACGACGTGGCGATCCCGGTACCGATCCCTCCACAGTAGAGCCAGTCTCTCATCTCCGTTCCCGTCTCTTCTCATTCTGGGACTCTCTGTTCCCTGCCTCCTCCTCGCCGCCCATCTCCTCCTCCGATGAACCAACGCAGAAGATCCTCTACGTTTCCCATGGCGCCGCAATTCGGGAGTTCATTCAAGCGCTGATACATGAACGAGGAGGGGATTATAGTTTGATGGATTTGCCAGAGGGGGAAGAAGAGATGCTTAGGAGAGGGGAAAAGAGAATTGGGAATTGTGCTAGGACTTTGATTGAGATGACTCCTCGTAGAAGAGAAGGTGAGCACCCTCTCTATCATTCAAATGCGATGCGGAGACAATGAAGAAAGGAGACTGATTCGTCTCATTGGAGCGCAATAGGTCACGATGAAGTTAGGTGGAAAGGTAGATTATTGTTATATGCCGATGACTCGCACTTTGTTGATTCGAGTAGAGCTCCCTCACCTAGGCTCAACGCCGACGTCCTCTAGACTTATTATCGTTATCGTCGCAAACTTGTCGCAAACTAAAAACTTGCCAAAACTACTTTCTCGAGCTGTCCCTCTTGTTCGCTATCACCTCGCCTTCGTCCTCTGAGAGTACGCAGGGGGGTGAGAAGCTGTATCCTATCGACTCCAGAGGACTTGAGCTAGAAATGTGGGAACGAATCGGATTCTAAGCCTTAAATATGGGTTAACTAAGGGCTAATTAGGGGCTGAACAAAGTTGATTCCCAATTTTCTGGTCTAACCCTAGGCAATCTTGTCGGTGGAATGACTCTACGTTCGTCGTGAAGATCGTCGCTCTCGGAGGAGAGACGGGAGTGATGAGCTGTCGACTGCGAAATCAGTGTTTCATCGCACCCACAGCGAACAGCCTTCGAACAAGCTAAGCTCGAGATCCCAACCCTCATATCCTACACTAATCTACTCTACTCCCCAATCATCGCTGGCTGCGAAGAGTGAATGTTGGAAAGTTGGAAAGTTGGGAAACGACGGTAAGTTTACGGTCGCTTGACGGTTGCTTGACGGTACTTCGAAATTTTACGACCTCCCGCTCTCACATCTCGCCTCACCATCTGGTCGAGAACAGAACACAAAAGTAAGGAGTATCTACAGGTATAAACGAGCGAAAGTGGGGATACTGCTAACAACGGCGGAATCAAAACGAAAAAGGAAAAACGAAGGATTGCGAAAAACTGAAAACTGAGAAAAATAACGACGCTCAAGCTACTCGAGCTCTCCCTTTTTTCCTACAAACACCACTGCTTTGTGACAAACTCTACTCCTGATCCCTGACTTCCTTCGTCGCTTCATCTCTCTTTCGTTTGCTCAGGAATGTTTGAGCAATTTCCATTCCCGCTGGTAGACCTAGATCCTTACTTTTACCTATCAACGATTTGCTCAGCAGATGGATAGTGGTGGGAGAGCGTACCTTTCTGCCAGAGGAATGAAGCGAGATCTTTTGGTTCTTCCGATTGCGAAGTAGGAGGAGAATTTGCGTTTCCGACTCCAGGTGAAGGGTACGCTACATTCAAAACGCCCCAGTAAGCACATCGTCTATTAACGCCTAGTGGAGTGGATTGAGCGTACGAGATTGAGATTGATGAGGAGTTTGACCCCTGACGTCTTCCTCTGGACCTTTCCCACCATTCCCTCCCGTCCCTTTCAACACGAACCACAGTACTCCTCCAATGACGGCAAAGAACAATAATTTGCTCAATAGCGAGATCAAGAGGTAGAGGAAAATAGCGAGTCCGACAAGTACGATTGGGTTCTTAAGTGCCTGTAGTAGGGCAGCTGGAGGGTTTGAGAGATCTAGTTGAGAGAGATAGGCAAGTAGTTGTAATGGGTTGAAGGTGGGTGAATCACGCTCTTTTGAATTGGGTGGGGGAGGATAAGGAGATTTGCTAGATGAGGAGGACTCGGAACTTGAAGAAGCAGCTTGGAATTGCTTGCGAATGAGTTCTTGCTCTTCAGCTTGAAGCGAGTGGTATTGATTCACTAATGATTTGATATTGAACATTTCGAGCTGAGAAGAGTGAAAGAGACAGAGGAATTAATGATATCAGCGAAACATTTCAAAGGGCGAACAGCGAGGAAACACCGAACATCACTAGTAACTCTCATCAGTACCCTTCACAAGCTCTCTAATCAGCTCCCCTCGTCTACCACCCTCTAATTAGCCCAAATTGAACCTCCCTTTTCGCGAGCCCCACTTCTCAACCTCACCCACTTTGTCAAGCTCTGTCCATCATGTCAGAAGCAGAGTACGAATTGATCTATCACGCTGGTATCCCGGGACGAGGAGAGGTAACGCTTCCCACTCTTCGTTCCCTCGTTTCGCAACTTGAGAACGCTCAAACCCTCCTCTTGCTATTCGTCTAGTTCGCTCGATTAGTCTTTGAAGCTACTGGAACCCCTTACAAAGATTCTGCATTGATTCAAGGTCAGGAAGGAATCAAACCCTATATGGATGGTTCATTCAAAGGGAACGGTGAGCCTCTCTTTTTCCAAACTCCTCTTCGCAACTCGCGATGGGCGCGCCTCCTTCTCACGACTCTCTCCTTGAACCGACTCGAATGATAGACAAGAATCCACTCCCCTTTGCACCGCCCATTCTCAAGCATGGAGACACGGTGATTTCTCAAACGCCCAATATTCTCCTCTACCTCTCGACCCACCTCACTTCCCCAATCGATCTCGACTCGTCCCCCTCCGAGTCTTCCTCCTCCTCATCCCAACCCGACGCTTCCCCACTACTCACACTTTCTGATCCCCTAGTCTATCAACTCCATTCCCTAATCCTCACGATCTTAGACCTCAATAACGAGACACACGACACTCACCACCCAATCTCGGTATCCTCTTACTACGAAGATCAAAAAGATGAGGCGATCAAGAGAGCGAAAGATTTCAGAGAGAATAGACTACCCAAGTTTTTCGATCATTTCGAAAAAAACTTGCAGAGGAACGAGGAAGGGAATTGGTTGTTTGAGGGTCAAGGGGCTAGTGTCGCGGATTTATGTTTGTTTCAAGTTGTCGATGGTGTAAGCTACCTCCTCTCCTTGTCGGCGAACCAACGATTTTTACTGATTACGCGAAAAACGTTCGATTTATGGGATAGCTCAAATTCGCGTACCCGAATTTGATGCAGAAGCTTTTACCGAGGTATACCAAGATCTTTGCGCTTCACGAACAGGTCAAGAACGCGCCGAGGATCAAGAGTTATTTGGAGAGTGAGAGGAGACAGGAATATTCAATGGGTGTATTCAGGTGAGTCGTTCCTACTCTGTTCAGTACCCGAGAAGTGGCACTGACGAGTCGAGAGGGCTCAGATACTACGAGGAATTGGATGAACCCAAGTGAGAGAAACGAGGGAGAATCGCTTGAATTAAGTCAGGACATTTCAGTAGATTCACGAGAATGGTAATCAAGATCAGTGCTTTTGATTCCTTCCGGTTTTTCTAGTCCCGAGGAGAGATCAGAGCACTGTCTTCCGAAAATCGCTCTCGTCGAAGGCAAAGAGAGTAGGTGAAATTAAAGCGAGTACAGATTTCGTTGGAATTACGACAACATTGTCTTCACAAAGAGTATGCTACATCTCTCCGCCCCGTTCCTTCCATCGCTTCTGTTCTCGATACAAGCGCGTTCATTCAGCTTCGACATCCTCTCTCGCCTGACTGACCTTCTTCTTCTTCCTCGCTGATCCGCCCTCGATCTCTCCTTCGTACTGATCGTCTCTGTTCTCTTCGTTGTCTGCGATGCGAGAAGAAGCGGTTCTTTTGAGCACCGAGTGACCTGCGAGAAGGCTTGGTTCTTTGTCGACTTGCATAGCGTCTTCTTCATTCGAGATCTGTCAAGTCCAAACTCAGACGCATCAGCTCAGAACGATGCAGAAGGAATGCAAGACTGACCTGAGCGTTGAAACCTTCCTCGTTGAAAGCATTCTTCTTCTTCCCAAGCGAATCAAAAGCAGCGTTAGGAGCTCGAGGAGTACTCTTGAGCTGTTCGAGAGTCGATCGTTTCGTAGCAGCAGATTGACGAGCCGCTATCTTCGCGTCTTCTGGAGTAACCCTAGGACTATCTTCTTCATCTTCGATCGAGGAGAGAGAAGAACCATCCGAGAGGTGATCGAGATCTTCGTGTTCTGTGATTGGAGGTAGAGTCTTGTTTCGCTTGTTGCGTTCAATGAGGGAGGAAGCAGAAGCAGCTGAAACGGCGTGAGTGGGGGACGGAGTCGCTTCGACGAGAACTCGAGATGTTGTAGCGTGAGGAACAGAAGCGAGCTGATCAGTCTGCGAAGGGACGAGAGAAGAAGATTGATCAGTACGCGACTTGTATCGAGGGAGGGGAGAGCATGCGATTTGAGCATTAGCTTCGTTCGCATCTTCTTGAGTATCGTTGAGCATTGCGAGAATAGATCGTTCAGCTCCTTGACCGGGAGAGAAATAGAACGAATCCTTGTACTTGGTTTGTTTCGATGATCTGCTCAGAACGACTTCGAGATCAGCTCGGTTTCTCTCGAACTAGTCATCTCGGGCGTAGCTCACCTATTGACGACAAAGATGGGTTTCTTGACGGTCTTCTTGACTGTCTTTGAACGACTATTCTTGCGAGCTGTTTGTTCGATGATGAATTCTTCGGATTTCAAGCGTTTGAGGAGTTGAGATGCAGTAGTTGAATCGATGACTGAGATTCAAGGATTGAAGTTATCAGCCGAATGTCGAAAACGATAACATGAACTTGAACTCACCTAGAATCTTGCTCAATTCTTTCGAATCGAGGATTTCGTCCTCCCAAAGAGTTTGAATAGCTATCCCAACCAACCCTCTTCAGCAACTTCTCTCATCGAGTAACTGAGCGAGAGTGTAGCTCACCTCGACGGAACAGTGCCAAACTTTGTAAATCCGTCAAAGCATGTTTGATCTCTCCCTCCCTCGTCCTCGTTTCCTCGAGGATCGCATCCAATTCGGCGTTGTGAGCTAGACAGCGATAACATTCGAATACGTCGGGAAGAGATTCCCCAACGTCGTCGTAGCCGTAACAGACGTTGTGTCGCCATTGATCGCAAGCTGCAAAAATTCGAGCAAAGCGCGGTGAGTTCGTGGTGCTTTTCTCAGCAGATGGAGAGGAAGTAGACCCACGGGAGCAGCAGACCATTCCACCAGTCTCACTCGAATCGCCTGAGCAACCAACCATCGACGCAACCTCAGCTTGCTTGAGTCGAAAGCGAGATGGCGAAATCAGGAGGGAAAGCTCACCACATTCGCAACTTTCACCTTTCCCGACTTTCCTCTTGGTCTTCCTAATTGGTTTCGCATTACCACTTCCACTCGCAGCTTGTCCAATCGGTTGAGTATTGACTGATTGAATCGTATCTTGATTCTTTTGGGCTGATTCTTCATGTTTCTTCGATGATTCATTAATGATCGTATCGTTTGACTCGTTGAGAGGTCGACTAGTTCGTTGTGAGACTGAGAGCACAAGACTGACGTAAGCGAGAAGAAGGGTGATGAGAGGGTAAAGAGGCGTACAATCGAGAAGTTGAGATTCGACCATTCCACTTTGACCCCCGAATTGTCGGTCTTGCTTCCTCTGAGTCAAAGTCTCCGCTCTTTCCAACTCCCTCCTCTCTTCCATCTGTACGTCCTCATCCTCGTTCCTTACTTGATGCTGAAAAGCATTGTTCTCCTCTTCGTAAGCTTGACCTTGAGGTTGAGAGAATTGCGGAACTGGTGCGTGGTAAGAATGTTGGCGGTTGACGACAGGTGCTTCTTGGGTAACTGATTCGTCTTCAGTCGCTACAGTCTTGTTCGTAGCCTCGATCTGTTCAAACGACTTTCCGGTTCCTCGCTCAGTCTCGACGGTGACCGGGAAGGAAGAGAGAGGAGGACTCACAGCGCGACGTAGTACCTCGTTATCATCCAACTTCGAATCCAAAACTTGAGATTCCATTTCGCCTCTCGCCAAAACCGCTTTGTCCTCACTCTTCTCCAACCCAACTCGCTTCCTCAGCTCTCCCATCTCTTGTCTCTCAGGATCATTGACCACTTCCAAATCGAGTACGATTCCTCCTTGTTGATCTGAATGAGAATAGTCTTTGACTCCGATCGGTTCAGGTCGAACCATGGATTGATCTTCGTCGGTAACGCTTTCGACGAGTGTTTGGGCATTCCAGATGACGGGTCGGAGTCGTGATTCTTCTTGGTTGCGAGTTGTAGCTTCATCTTTCGAGATCGTGTCGTCGTAGGAAGTTTGGAGGACGCTAGCGATCGAAAGGGTGTGAAGTGCGACGCTGTCAAAAAAGCGGTGGAGTCAGCTCGCGCTGAAGCTGTAGCATTGAAGGAGCAACTCACCCATGATAGCCAGTCTGCATACTACCGAGAGTAGCGGTTTCGGGAACGTCGTTGATCGAAGGAGTTGTAATCGTATAATCAGGACAGTTTGCGTCTTTTGGTCTGCAAGAAGCGCCGCATCGTAGTTAGTTTGTTGTCTCAGTCTGCGAGTTCGGATCCTCTTACTTGAAGTGAGGAGGCTCGTAATCTTCGGGAGTATCATTAGTGTAGTGAAGTCGAACATTGATGAAACGACGACGAGGTAATTCGTCGAGCAATTGAGTACTCGTGATTAAACTACACCGAGAGGGATCAGTCCACGTCGGACTAGCAACAGGAAGATGAAGCGAGTAGCTCACTTCTTGATCAATTGTTGAACTTGACGCTTCACTTCACCTTCCTTTCGGGGTTCCTCTCTCGAAGTCGTCGACGTGAGAATCATGCTTTGCAATTGATCGTGTACCTTCATCTCGGGGTGCTAGTGACGAGTCGAACCGCACGTTAGCAGGAGGAAGTTGAGAACAGGAGAGAGGGAACTGTTACTCTGTTCCCTTCTGAATCGGTTTCGTAAGTGAAGGTGAAGGTATAGCTTTCGACCAAGTTTGAAGGTTCATTCGGGTCGAGATAGATGGCGAAGACTGGAACGTGAAGAGCAAGCTAGCTGATCAGTCGAGAGAATGATACTAATGAAATGAGATGAGATGAGAACTCACTGAGTTGGTGCAAGTAGCCTTTCTCCAACGCCTCGCTAGCTCCAAATTCCTGTTCACACACTTCACGCTCAGCACTAGCACCATAAAAGCGCTGAGAAGAAGGCTGCGAACGATATAATTCAATAGTTTATCCCCTTCTACACTCGCGCCCCTCTTCATCTTTTTGACTCTGACAGTCGACGGTTTCTCTTCCTTCGCTTTGCCTTTACCTTTGTTGTTATCGGGTGGTCGAGGTGCGAGGATCACTGCGTCTGAGAAAGAATCCTCGGAGAAGAGACCTCTGCGAAATTCGGGAAAGAACGATTGCAAGCGTATGTCAGCTTTCTAGTTCTCGCTCGCCTCGCTCGACTTAGGAAGTCGTTTCGGGCCTCCAGAGAAGGGTAAGAGAGCGAGAGAGAGGGTGTAGCTTGCCTGAGATAAGCGATACAACCGATTCCAGCATCCAGAAGAGTCTGTACTCGAAACGAAGGTGTCAGCTAAGCTCTAATAGCTGACACTATAGTTAGCGTACCTTTACATGAGTAAGGGATGATTGTATAGTGATGACTTGATCAGATTGTTGAACTGGACGAACTCGCTATAGAGAACTCTCTGTACCTGATCAGCTTGGTAGTATACGCGCTTGAAGGGATAATGAGCTTACCTGAGCCATCTCTCGAGTCTTTCGAGCTAGTTTGAGGGGTTCAAGTGAGATGTCAAAATGAGAGAGAATTCAATCAACTACTCGCTCTCTCTCTTTCTTACCACTCATTCAGCCCTAATCTACCCTCTCAATCTACTCGTCAAGCTGCTTAGATTCCTCCTCAACATGGCTAAACCCTCCAAACCTTCTTTCTATGCCGGTAAACTTTCTCTTTCTCCTTTACATCTCCCATTCTCGTTCCCTCGCTGACGACATATTCGAATGACCGATTAGTCAAGGTCGGCCGTACACCAGGTGTATATCATACATGGGATCAAGCAAAGAAACAAGTAGATGGCTTCAACGGTGCTAAACATAAGAAGTTTCCAACTCTCAAAGCAGCACAAGAGTTCCTCGATGGCGCATCAGCTACACCTGCAACAGCTTCGAAAGGGAAAGGGAGAGCTATGGATGGGGATGACGAGGGACCATCGGCGAAAAGACAGAAGGTTTCGAAAGGTGGGAGTGGGAGGGATCCGGTATTTGGGGGAGAAGACGAGAGGTTCCCGAGAAGTAGGACCGTGTATAGTGATGGAAGTTCAAAGGGGAATGGACAGCCGGGTGCCGTCGCAGGGAGCGGAGTGTTTTGGAGTCACGAATTGGGCGCGAAGTAGGTTCGAATCGAGCTGATCAGTCGCTTCCGATCTGATACTGACACTCTGCTGCAAGACCTACAGAAATCTCGCTGAACGGTTACCGGGACCTCTGCAAACGAACAATCGAGCAGAGATGTATGTGAGTAGAATTGCGCCAGATTCAGTCTCGCTTCCTCCTTGAGCTGATCGCGTTCTGTTGCACTTACAGGCTGTCGCTCGTATCTTGGAGACGGATCCTCATCCAGAAGAGCCACTCCTAATCTGCACCGATTCGCAATACACTATGGACGGTGAGTTTCTCATCCCAAATTCTCCATTCCCGCTTTTCCCTGATCTCCTCCTCTTCCACCCCTATCTAGTATTCACCTCCTACATCCCCAGTTGGAAAGCACGAGGCTGGAGAACTTCAACGGGTCAAACGCCTTCCAATAGTGATCTGATTCGATTCATCTTGTCGCTCATCGCACTCCGTACAATTCACCCTTCTTCCTCGTCCTCTAGTATGGCGAATGTCACATTCAAAAAGATCAAAGCACACGCCGCTCACGAGGGAAACGAAATGGCAGATAAACTAGCGAATCAAGGTGCGGCTTTACCCTTGGCGGAGGATAGGGATTTCGAGGAATTGGCGAAAGAGAACCAGATGAAATTGGAGAAGAGTAAGGGAGCCAAGGTTAAAAGTATCGAGGAGATCACTTGGGATGTCGAGGTCGATGATTTATTGAGTGCGGAGGAGATCGAAGAGATGGAGAAGAATCAGGATTTCTGAAGATTGTTTGGAAGGTAGAATCACTGATGTTGTTATTCATGCACTTCCCATTTGTGCTCTCGTCTCTCAAGACTGTGTATGAGAGCTTATCGCTTGACTTCTTCACAACTTGGGTAAGATGGAAAACTCCGAGCATCTCCCAATTGCTCTCGCTATCTCACAAATCGACGTCTCTCTCGCCTGAACTCAAGTGTATAAAAAGGATTAATGTACATGACGACTCTGAGTAACCAGCCTCTTATGCCGTCGATGTCGTGAAGGAGAACTATAAGAATCTGTATCCGAGTCCGAGTCTGAATCCGAATCTCTTCTCTTCCGTCGTCCTATTCCTGACGATGACGATGACGAGGAGGTCCTCGATGAGGTTTCCTCCAACGATGAGTTTGACTCGGACTGTGACGACGATGAACAGTGATCATGATGATGCCGACGATGTTTTGGTTCAGTTTTCGCAGACATATAAAACACGATGCAACCCGCACAAAAGATGAAGAGGACTGATAGGACCCACCAATTAGAGGTCGAAGAAGAGGTCACGTCAGAAGAAGCTGAAGAAGTTGGAGTACCCGAGTCGGAGGAAGTAGAGGGGTAGCTAGAGGGAGAAGAGGATTTCCCGGTTGAGGTCGAGGGAGAACCAGTCGAGGTCGAGGAGCCAGTCGGGTAGGTCTCTCCTCCTCCTCCCGAGCCATCAACATCGAGGAAGTCACTAAGGGCACAAAAGGGAGATGAGCGAAAGAAGGGAATGTTCGCGAGAGGAGAGGGAAGCTTACGATGGGACTCGATCAGCGGGTACGATGTAGGAGAAGTAGTTGTAGTCCCACCACTCGGGCTGGTCAGTGATATCTACACCAGATCCCTCGATAATCATGTTTCCGCTGTCGTCTTGCAATTGCTGTAGGACGGAAAAGGAAAAAGCGTGAAAAGTCAGCTTTTGATGACGACGGTATCGACTGTCTCGAACAGAAGTCACTAACAATCGATTGTTTCCCAACATTGAACTCTCCTCGAATAAGATTGACTCCAGGCGAGACGGTTTCCGAAGTGATTTCCTTTCCACCGCCTAAAGTTTCGCAAGAATCTATCAGATTTGGGCGATAAGAAACAGTGAGGCAGAAAGGAACTAACTAGTGATGACAACCTTTGTAGCTTTGGTATCCTCGGGCAGGAGAACGACAACCCAAATCGTGTCGGTCAAAGCGTCGGCTCCAGCTGTTTCAGTCAAAACTCGTCGTCAGTCAAAGCTTTTCGAGTTCGATGGAGCGAGTAGCTTACCAGGTTGACCGATAGGATTGTTGGATGGCTCAGCTTGCGCCGGTTGACCTCGGTACCACCAAACGATCGTACTGTTTTCATCGAATCGAAGGGGAGGAGTAGCGAAGGAAATTGAGAAGAGTGGGAAACGATCGAGCAGGGTCAGTTACCTCTTATATGGGAGAGTGTATAGTTGAGTACACGCACTCTGCAGTGATCTTCGGGGCGACTCCATCCTTGAACCAATGATTGTAGTAAGTTGCGAGACGAAGGAAAGGGACCTGTAGCCGACAGTTCACGATCAGCCTTGACTTCTATACCGATAGATTGACAGAGACGAAGTCAGACGCACATGATCATGACCTTGATTAGCGTAGACGGCAGTATCGATATCCTGATTTGGTTCATTCGCGTTCTCGCGAACAGGAGAGAAGTAGGTCGATTCTCCCCAGTCACTCCAGGTGATGAGCTCGATATGATCGGGTGACTTGTCGCCTAGCTCAATGATGTCTTGATAGTGAGTCTACATGAAGGTAAACGCCAGCAAACGAAGAATCAGTAAGGAAAGCTCAGTTTTGCTGGAAACGACGACGACGACGAAGGACTGGGTGAGCTCACGGCTAGCAACCAGTTTGAGCCGGGATGGATGTAATTGTTTGTATCCTTCTTCTGATGTACCGAGAAGGAATGGGAGATACCCGCCCAGTAATCGACTCCTCTAGCGGTCGTCGCTTCGTGCCACTCCAAATCCTTCTCAGCAGTAACATTACTCTTATCCCCGACCGTTCCGAATCCCAACCAATTCCCTACTCCACTCAACCCTTCCAACACTTGATTGTCCTCATCCTCGACCGCACTCATCTTGAGCCAAAAAGGAACGAAGTAAATCTCCATGGGTGGATCGAAAGTCTTCGCCGTATCGATCACGTGTTGCCATACTTCGTTCGCTTCTTTGAAAGAACCGACGTCGTCGATATAAGAACCTTCTTGAGCGCCAGAGAAAGTTGAAACGACCACTTTGTTGTCGATCTTGTAGTACTCGTCTTTCGTAGCGTAGGGCAAGAGGTAATCGTATAGAATCCAATTTGATGCGTTTGGTTGATTGTAGTGGAGCTACAAAATTGAAGCGAGACGTGAGATCGACGTTTTGAAGGAGAGAGAATGGAGGGAAAGAAGCTCACGAGATCGAACGAGAAGAAGAGAGGGAAGCCAGTCTCCTTCGCTGCAGCAAACACGTTGTCACACTTCTCGATATCATACTGATCGTGACCGGTGTTGATCGCACTATTCCCCCCTCGTCTACTCATCAGCTCGTTCTTTCTCCTTCGCAAAGGAAAAGCTTGAGGAGGTACTCACAAAGCATCGATTCCAGATTCTTTCGCAAGCTTCTGATCGGCGATATGATCTTCTACTTTGTAATCTTGCATTTCACCAAACATTAAATGAGCGGTGACTGATTTCTTCTTTGCGAAAACTTGAGTTGCGCCCCCCAAGAAGAGGGGCAGGAGGGAGAGACCGAGCGCGCTGCGCATAGTCGGGTCGTAGATCGAAGTAAAGGTGAGGCGGGTCGAGAGTGGAAGAGGGAAAAAAGTTGGAAGAAGTGAAAAGGAAAGTGGGAGGAAAGGGAGGAAAGAAGGGAGGAAAGAGAGAGAGGATGCAAGTCGAGTTTGAAGTGAGTCGTCTTCCCCACAGCGTCCGCGGTACTAGGCGAACTTGTACATTCGGGATTAGACAGTTGCTGAAAGGGTTCGAGCAAAGTGGGCCTTGACTTGAAAAAAAGAGTTGCGAAGGTGTGAGGGACTCCAGGCTCAAGATACCTCCTAGCGTCTGTCGAACGTCGTGTCGCAACTGGAGCGCACTTTCAGCAACGCGTAGAGGACTCAGGAGGGAGAACGTCGTCGGAAGATCGAGATCCGACTGCAGCTTGATCCTCTCGAAAAAGGGACCGTTCGAGGGAGAAGGTTAAGAATCGGCGCAGATGTAGGTAGAGGACGGCGGAGAAGGTGTTGCGAGGAAGATTGAAGCGAGGCAAGTGGAGTCGGAGCAATGTTCGACTTGCTCGTTCGGAACTTGCGAGGTTCGAATCCGAAAACGACCAAAGACGAAGGCGACGAGCAAGTGAAGATAGCGACGCTGTAGCCTCAACGATACGAAGCAGTATGTATGCGCGCTCGATCAGACCCATAGAGAATTAGGGATAATTACTGTGCCTTTTCTACTCTAGTAAATTCTACTTTTGTTCTTGTTCCCTGAACTCCTTCATGAACTCGACCAGTACCTCAACCTGTTCCAATTTGACCGCATTATAGATACTCGTCCTGATCCCTATCCTCCCCTCAAAAAAACTCACTCATCAGCAGTTCCCCCCCAAAGACTCAGAAACAAACGGAAAAAAAAGAGAGAGAAAACGTACCTCCAACACTCCTATGACCGCTAACTCCCTTGATCCCCCTCTCTCCAGCGAGTTTAACAAATTTCTTTTCGAGTTCGACATGACCCCCTTTGATCCTGAACGTACAGTTCATACGGGATCTAGAATCTTTGTTTGCGGTTCCTTCGTAGAACCCGTTCGAGTCGTCGAGGGCGGTATAGACGAGGGATGATTTTTTGGATGCGTAGGATTGTAAAGGGGAGAGAGGGCGGGAGGAGGGGTCACGTGGGAGAGGTGGGGATTGGAGGAGGGACGAGAGGACGAGAGAACAGACGTAGATTGTGAAGGTTGGTGGAGTGCTATAAGGCAGAGAGAGAGAAGGGCATAAGTAGGGAGAGAGGGAGAGGAAGGGAAAGGGGGGAGTAACGTACTTGAACATGGAGTTTGTGTCGGCGAGATTCTTGTAACTCAACATTGAGGGAACTCTTGCTCCTCCATATTGAACTGCTTCATCGAGATCGACTAGAGCGTAGAAAGAGCAAGGTCAGTAAGGAGGTTGGGAAGAAGGAGGAGAGAAAGAAGTGCCTACCGATTAAATCTTCCCGAATGATCACGAGAGTGACACCAGCTGGACCTAGATTCTTCTGAGCTCCAGCGTAGATGATTCCGTACTTTGATACATCGACCGGTCTCGAAAGGAAGTTTGAAGACATGTCACAAACGACTGGGATCTCTGGATCGAAACTATGAAATGGGAAAGCGTTTGCGTCCTCCTCCTTTTGATCGTTTCCTCCAAACTCGACCCCATCGACCGTTTCGTTGTCACAGTAATAGACGAACGCAGGTACCCTCGAGTGTTCCTCCAATTGTTGAATGTTCCAATCACTTTTCGAAGGAATCCCTTTGAATTTCCCACCGTACAACTTCTTCGCATCGACTACTTTGTCCGCTTTCACGCCTAATCGTTCACATTCCTCTGCAGCTTTCTTTGACCATGAACCCGTGACGACGTATTGTGCTTCTACTTGATCTTGAGGAGTCAATTGATGTTTGATTCGATACCAAGCGACCAAGTTCAATACGGTAGTTGCGAATTGAGTTAATCCACCTCCTTGCATCCACAGTACTTTGTAGTTGTCGGGGATCTCCAAGAGTTGTCTCAAGTCTTTGTTGGCTTGGTTGATGATTTGATCGAATGCGGGAGAACGGTGAGATATTTCCGATACTCCCATTCCAGGTGTATCTGGGTAAGAGAGGAGGGATCCAGCTGCGGTAACGAGTGCAGCATCTGGTAAAGGTGAAGGACCAGCGTTCAAGTTGATCTATCTCAAAGAGGGGAGAGATCAGGATCAGGGAAAAGTGCAACAAGGTGAGCGAGGAGAGACTGACAGTGTTGGCTCGTTCTCCTAACTGTTTCGAAAAGTCTGCCATCTTGCTAATCGAGTTCAATGAGATGGAGTGAACGGGAAGAGCGAGAAAGGGAAACTCGCGAATCTTGACTCTAATCCACTTCATCAGCAACTTGCTCGACTCGACCTCTGAACCTCTAGAGTCGACTAGTACTATATCACAACTATACAGAACCAAGCTGCAAGTTGAACAGATAACGAATTCGCTCAACCCCTCTTCGGCCTAATTCTCACCAACTCAGCTCCTCTCCTTCAGAGCTTGAAGCCATTTTGTGAGTACTCGGAGAATGATTAGACGTGCTCTCTTGACTAAAGAGTGCTGACTTAATCGTTTCCCGGTGTCTCACAGTCTTTACTCCACCTCATCATCACTCTCTGCCGCTCTCTCCCTCTCTCATTCCTCCACTAGCTGCCCATAGCCCTCTCCCAAAACCCTCTCCCCTCCTACTGAGATGATCAGTGCATTCTTCATCCTGAACCAACGTGGAGAAGTTCTCATCTCTCGTCTATTCCGTCCCGACCTCAAGTAAGCTCCCCCTCTCCCTCCCTCCCCTCCACTCCGTCTACCCTATTGAACCCCTTCGAAACCTGCGACTACAGACGTTCCATTTCAGATATATTTCGAATTCATGTCATAGCGTCCTCGACTCCTCCCACATCACCTTTGATAACTCTCTCAAATACTACTTTCTTCCATGTCAGACATGGTGGGTTATGGATCGTAGCAGTTTGTAAACACGTACGTTTTTATTATTACTCACTTTTCTCACTCAGAGAAGAGGAGGAGAACGAGCTGATAGGAGATTTCGGGAAGGGGGATAGAATGCGAATGCGGCGTTGGTGTTTGAATTTACTTATAGGTTCATCAATTTGGGGAGAGCTTACTTTGGGAAATTGGATGAGGAGAGCGTAAAGAATAACTTTGTGTATGTCCCACCTACCCGGCCCGATTCTCTTGATTGTCTCCTCGAGGGTTTGATCGAGGTTGAGGAGAAATCACTAATTTCTCGTTTTCGTTTCGTCTCTTCGTTCTCTAGATTGATCTATGAGCTATTAGACGGTGAGTTCGCTGTCGAGAATAGCATCACGTAAAGTTGCAAACTGATCTCTTGTACGGGGTTACCACTTACAGAGATCCTCGATTTCGGATATCCTCAAAACTCTGAATCCGATACCCTCAAAATGTATATTACGACAGAAGGTATCAAATCTGAACAAGCTGTCGTACGTCTTTTTTTCTCATTCCCTCCCTCACGTCGTCCCTTTGTGCTGATCAATCAACCACTGATGAAATTTTGTGTGTAGAGGGAAGAAGCAAGTAAGATTACGATTCAAGCTACTGGTGCCATCTCGTGGAGGAGGAACGATGTGAAATATCGAAAGAACGAAGCGTTTGTCGATGTGATAGAGACGGTCAACCTTTCAATGAATTCAAAAGGTGCCGTTTTCAATTGCTTTTCTCTCTTATCCAGTCAGTCGCGAGTTGCAGTGTAAGGCTGATATAGGAATGTGAATGGATAGGGACGGTGCTCAGAGCGGATGTGGATGGACAGATTTTGATGAGAGCTTATTTGAGTGGTACTCCCGAGTGCAAGTTTGGATTGAATGATAAATTGGTGATAGACAAGAAGTGAGTCTTTGCTTTCCTCCTTCACTAGTCAAATCATGAGGGTCTCAGGACTGACTGAATCGGAGGTTAACGCTGTACAGTAAGAATGGTTTACCTACGAAATCGAAAGGACCCACTGGGAATCTCGAAGATAGTCAAGTCGAACTAGATGATTGTCAATTCCATCAATGCGTGAAATTGGGCAAGTTTGATTCGGATCGTACAATCAGTTTCATTCCTCCAGATGGTGAATTCGAATTAATGCGGTACGTTTGTTTCCTCTTCCACTTCTCCCTATCTACCTTCCCTTGTACTCGTGCTGATGCGCGAATCAGCGATCAGGTATCGATCCACAACGAATATCAATTTACCTTTCCGAGTACAACCCATCGTAGAAGAAATTGGGAAATCCAGAGTAGAGTACACAGTTCACGTCAAAGCGAATTTCCAACCGAAATTGTCTGCGAACAATGTCGTCATCAAGATTCCTACTCCCTTGAACACTGCAAACGTCGATTGTAAAGTGACATTGGGGAAAGCTAAATATGTACCGGCTGAAAACGTTATCGTTTGGAAGTGGGTTCCCTTCCTTGCCCTTCTCCTTTCTCCTTCTCCCTGACTCCTCACTGACGAGTTTCCGAGTGAAAAAATAGGATCCCTCGATTCCAAGGACAATCGGATGCGACTTTTACAGCGGAAGCTACTCTCACTCAAACGACGATTCGAAAAGCTTGGAGTCGACCCCCGATCTCGATCGATTTCCAAGTGTTGATGTTCACTGCGAGTGGATTGTTGGTTAGGTTCTTGAAGGTGTTTGAGAAAGGGAATTACAATAGTGTGAAATGGGTTAGGTATTTGACGAGGGCTAATGGGAGTTACCTCATTAGGATCTAACAGGTGCGCTCAATTCCTCTTAGATGGGACTCGGCGATCGCTACTGATGTTCCGGGAGAAGTCGGCGTACAGATTTGCTTTCTTTCGCATCTTTGAAACTCTTTCCTTACCTTCCTCGCTCCCTGTTCCTCTTGTACCTTGCCGCTCTTCTCGATACCCACCGCCGTGTACTCGTTGTATTAACATGTGACGACGTTTGAGACGATGTTAGAGGCGTGGCTCACGAGAACGCTAGGGTTTCGTAGATTCGAATTGATTGCGAGAGATTCAGAGTCGATCGCTGTTCAGGCTTCGTCATCTCGTCACGCTCGCTCTGATTCCTGTCCACTGTCATCTCAATCGTGTGAGCGTATTTGACGAGAGCTGATACGAATTGAACACCAATTTTCACGAAATGGACTTTGAGAAATTCGCGAGAGAGCGAGTCCTCTTCTTTTCTCACCACTCACGCCTCTCCGACTTCCTCAGAACTCCTCCAGCCTACAAAACTGCTGGTCAGTGTCCAGCTACTCCAGGCTTGAACACTTCAGCCCAAGGATGGCGCGAACGAATTCATCTCATCGTTGGACACGAATCGCCTTTACAACTAGTCTCTTCCTAGCCTTGTCGACCACTCTGATCACTCCTACAAGTGCCAAACTATACCCACACAAGAGGACGTACGATTCACACGTGTATTACGTGGTGGAAGTAGATTCAACTCAACTAGAATTATCGAATCACTCGTTGGAATCTATCGCACAAGCACTCGGAGCGGAACATGTAGAACAAGTAGGAGAATTAAAGGATCATTACTTGATTAGAGCGGAACAAGGGCAAGTTGATCGAGGCGAAGACAGTTGGGAAGGAATCAGAGCGAGTGTAGAAGAGGCGGAACCTGACTGGAAATCTCGGTTGATCAAGAGGGATACGACGAGAGTACAAGTTGGAAAGAGAGACACAGTCATGGAACGTTACGAACTGTTGCGGAGGGAATTACCGGGACCTGCAAGTCATTTATCGAAGCGCGACCTCTCCCATTCCACCTCCTCTCCTTCTTCTCGTTCCCCATCTCTCATTCGATCCCTCGAACGACAAACCCCTCGACTCCGAATCAAACGAGATCTCCCCGTCCTCCCTGCTCCCGAACCATTCTTGACTAAAATTCGACGAAACCTCGACGATTTCCCCTCGTCGATCCCAGCTTCCCTACAACACAAAGCTCGTCAAACAGTAGGAATCATCTCTCAAGCTGCTACGCATTTTGGGATCCTCGACCCGTTGTGGCCGAGACAGTGGCATCTCGTCAATGGAGTGATAGAGGAGAACTCGATCAACGTTACGGGAGTTTGGGATGAGGGAGTGTTTGGGAAAGGAGTCAATGTCGCGATCGTAGATGATGGATTGGATATGCATTCGGATGATCTCGCTGCTAATTTCGTAAGCCATCTCATTCGTTTTTCTTCGCTTTACTTGAATTCTGATCAAATTCGGTTTGATAGCACGCGGAGGGATCTTGGGATTACAATGACAACACTCCTCTACCTGAACCTCGATTATCAGACGATCAACACGGTACACGATGTGCAGGAGAGATCGCGGCGGTCAAGAACGATGTTTGTGGAGTCGGAGTCGCTCATCAAGCTGGTATCGCCGGGATTCGAATCCTTTCAGCTTCGATCTCGGACGCCGACGAAGCCTCCTCTCTCAACTACGGATACCAAACGAACGACATTTACTCTTGTTCTTGGGGACCTCCGGACGATGGAAGAAGTATGGAAGCTCCCGGTCGACTCATCACGAAAGCGATGTTGAACGGAGTCACGAATGGGAGAGGAGGTAAGGGGAGCGTGTTTGTGTTTGCGAGTGGGAACGGAGGAGCTGTCGACGATCAATGCAACTTTGATGGATACACGAATAGTTTGATGAGTATTACGGTGGGAGCTATTGACAGGAAAGGACTTCATCCATTCTACTCGGAAGCTTGTGCTGCGAATATGGTAGTCACTTACAGTTCTGGAAGTGGGGATAACATCGTGAGCTCTACTCGTTTCTCCCCTTTTCGAAACTATTCTTGACCTCGCTTCTTCTTTTATAGCACACAACGGATGTCGGCAAGAACGTCTGTACTGATCGACATGGAGGAACTTCAGCGGCAGCTCCTATCGCCGCAGGTATCTTTGCCCTCGTTCTCGAAGCTCGGTGAGTTTCCCTTCGGTTCTCAGTCGCTCTAGCTTTGATGCTGATGATCCTTGCGCATGGTAGACCGGATCTCACCTGGAGAGATATGCAACATCTCTGCGTTCGTACCGCTGTTCAGATCAACCCTGGAGACCCCGATTGGCAAATGACCGCGACCGGTCGTTGGTACAACCACAAGTACGGATTCGGTAAACTCGATGCATGGGCTATCGTCAACGCCGCTCGTTCCTGGAAGATCGTCAAGCCTCAGACCTGGTGGAACTCTCCCCTCGCTCGAGCTCCTGCGATGCGAGGTCTCACGACTGGAGGGTCGAGAATCACGAGTGATGGGATCGCCGCTTCTCTCAAAGTCGTCAAGAAGGATCTCGAAGACGCAAACTTGGAGGAACTCGAACATGTCACGGTCACGGTCTTTGTCGAGCACGAGCGAAGAGGAAACATCGAAGTAGAATTGATGAGTCCTAGAGGGATGAAGAGCATTCTCGCGAGACCCAGGAGGTTCGATGAAGCTTCGACTGGAATGTTGGGATGGAAGTTCATGACTGTCAAGCATTGGTGAGTTCCATCTTTGTGACTCCTTAAACTTGTTCACTCCGACTGACTCGAACACGAATCCAAACAGGGATGAGGATCCTGTCGGTACCTGGACTCTCCGAGTACGAGATCGTCAAGACAATGGCAAGACTGGAACGTTCTACAGCTGGTCGATGCAACTGTGGGGTTCCGCCATCGACGCCTCGAAAGCGAAACCTTACGAACTTCCTGAGGAGGAGGATCAATACCCCGAAGATCCGCTCAACACTGGTCAAGGACAAACGAACCCTTCGAACGTCGCTACTTCCGAGAACGCTGCAGCAACAAGCGATCCTCTCTCCCCTACGAAAGCTTACGTCAAACCCACCGTTCACCTTCCCGACGATCACGCCGAAGCGACTGGAGAAGCTCATTCTTCATTCGGTGAGGCCTATCCCACTCCTTCACTGAACCCAGGAGACGTCAAAGATCCCTCTCAACTAGCCGAAGAGGAGGAGGAACACGACGTTTCGATTCCCTATTCGTCCGAGGAAACCGGCAAAAGTTCGAGTCTCTACGATCAAACTCCAGGTTACCTCGCTGGACTATCGACTCTCGTCGGATCGACTACTTGGCTCTTTGTCGCTTTCGGTACCATCGTTATCTTTGTCGCTGGAGCAACAGCGTTCCTCGTCTTGCGAAGAAGGAGATCGAAAGCAGGCGCAGGGAACGGCGGAAGGGGAGCATTCGATTTCTTGCCTCAGTCAGATTTCGATGATGACGACGATGGAGAACGAGTGCCGATGAGTGCGATGGAACGAGGTAGACTGAGGTTAGGAGATGACGAGGGAGGAAGAACGAGGGAGCTGTTCAACGCTTTCGCTTTGAACTCGGAAGATGAGGAAGATGAGAGCGATGGAGAGGGACGGCATAGAGTGAAGCGGAGTACAGAGGGAGTAGCTTACTCGGATCGAGGGGTATGTTTTACTCCTCTCCTATTGTCTCCTATTGTCACTGAATCCAGCTGATCATCTCCGTTTCGAACAGATGGAATCCTTCCTCGAGGACGATGATGACGATCTACCTGAACGCCAAAGACTGTCAACAAGTCGTGAACCTCTGACAGAAGCTGATCGAGAACGGCGGGCGAGGGAAGAATTCTCAGATTAGACTAGCTCTCTTTGTCAATACATTTTTTGTTTCTCGCATCTTTCATATGTCCACGGGATTGGATTGAGAGCGATTGGACTGCAGGATTGGACAGCGAGCGATCCCGAATCAAATGATGTTTTCAACATTGAGAAAGAGACAAAACACAAAAACAGGGTAATCAATGAGACTGCTTTCAGACTTTGGTGGGTAACAAGTTCAATCTCTGTCCGGGCTGGACGACTCCGACGAGACTCTTGAACTCTCCCTGACTTGCCGCTGGAGGTGGACCAAGAGGGAGCAGGCGAGATGTCGAACGATGAAGTTTGGGATCGACTGGAGCTGAGAGGGGCAAAGGAGATGGGGAAGGGAAGAGCGGCGAATAGATAGATTGGGTTCGGAGGAGATAAGTCGTCGTCGAAGAGGCGAAGTCTTCTCGAGTTGGAGCTTCGGCAGGCGATAGCTGTGAAGCAGCCGCATTCCTAGATGATCAGTATTATGCAGTCAAGATTGAAAGAGATCTACACTCACGAGCTGTTGGAACTTGGTCGTGGTCATTTCCCACTTTTCTCGATCCTCACTCTCGCCAACAATCATTCCGATTAACGTAACATCCCACACCAGCTGTCTCTTAATCTCTTCGCCTCCCTCCATGCCTCTCAGGAGTTCTAGGAATTCCCCAGCGACGGTGAGTGCCTCTTTCGAGAACTCCTCGAGAAGCGACGTAGCTGGGGAAGGGTTTGTGTGTAGTCGATGCAGAGGGAGCGCATGTAGCGAGTGGAGGAGAGAGTTGAGCGATTGAAGGAGGTAAGTGGAAGGTCCAGTCGGTAGTGCTGAAGTCTGACTCGAGTAATCTCGACTTGCGACGGATTTGTCGGTTCCTTTTCGAAGGGTTTCGATGGCTCGTCGAACAGCCATCTCTTGCCAGAGTCGTAGAGAGCGTGCTTGGAGAGTAGCGAGTCTTGATTGCCACGTTTTGAGCATGGTTGGAGGAGAGGGAGGAACACCGAGAAGGAGGTCTCGAGTGAAAGTTGACGAGAGAGAAAGATGGCGAGCGAAAGTACCGATAAAGAGAGTATTACGGATGCCTGTCGAATGCGATTCGAGGTAAGTACGCTTTCAGAATGAGAGGGCATAGAGAATAGTCTCACCTTCTTCCTCGTTCGTTTCCTCTCCTTCGAGTACCTGTTCCAAAACGTCCACCAGACTTTCCAGTGTCTTCTCAACCTCACTCACGTACCTCTTCCTCAACTCTCGTTCTCCCATAGCCGAACCACTCGCATCTTCACTCAACCAACTCTTTAAATCTCCTCTGATCTCCCTCGCGCTCTTCTCCAATTCTTCCAAGCCAAGATCTATCAACGGTGTTCTCCCATCCACTCGTTTCCCAACCTTGTTTAAAAACGTCCCGAATGGATCAGCTTGGTGATGAGGGCGTTGATCCGAGTATTTCGATGCAACGGCTTGTTGGTGCAAATGAGGCATTTCGATCGAGAATAAGAATCGAGACGAGTCGTTTTCTGCAAGGTACTCTTTCGTTGAGAGCTTTGAGAGGAGTGTGTCAAGGGATGGAGAGAGGTTGGAAACGAGTTGGGAAAGTTTGAGGACGTAGACTTGGGATAGTCGAGATTCGATCAACTCGAGAAGTTTCGATTGGAGTACTTGCGCTTGAGGAGCTGATGAAGGTGGAACAGAGCTGAGTTGAGAGTTGATCGAGTCGCGAAGGGAAGAGAGAGTCAAGGCGGTGTTTTCGGAGGTTGAGAGGGAAGTAATCCATTCGTCGACGCCTGCGAGCAAAGCAGTGGTCGACGATTCGAGCCATACTGCTAGAGCTTGAGTAATCGCGTCATGTGACAGGCTGGAAGAGGTCGAAGATAGGAAAGGGTTGTAAGAGAGGATGGAATTCGGTAGATGACGAGAGAGGGTTGGGAAGTTTGGCAGAGTGGTGAGAATCGGTTCTAGCCTCGGTGTGTTGAGATCAGAGGACGATGAGGCTGCTGCTGACGATGGGTGCTCAAGTTCCCGGAGTAATTGCGGAAGTAAAGGTTTCTCGGATGAAAAGATTGTGTCGACCGCTTCGACCGTTTTCAAAACGCAATCGAGGACTTTCTCGATCTTGTTTTGGACTAATTGGGCGTCGGATATAGAGGGAGAAGGTTTTGACGTGGATGGTCGAGGAACGGCGAGGAGCGAAGAGAGAGCATGAGATCGGGCTTTGAGGAAGAGGTTAAGAGAAGAGGATAAAGAAGCATGGTCGAGGAGGACGAGGGAGGCGAGGGTTTGCGCAACCACCTGTTCGATTTGGTATGATCAATCTTTGTTCAATGTGAGCGAAGAACAGAAAGGATCCGTACGAGTGAAGGAAGAGTTGACGACCTCAATTCAGCTGTCGCCCTCCTCACGATCAGAGGACCCAGTTGACCCATCCCTTCATGGTGCCTCACCACGATCGGAAACATCTCCTTGACTGATTTCTGCTGTTCCCCTTCACTCGCTCCAGTTTCATTCTCAGGTTTGAACTCTTCCAATTCTCGCCAAACCACTCTTCCTAGATTCTCGAGTCGAGCTGCGGGGAGGAACTTGTGTTGTTCAATCAAAGAGTGGACGAGAGAAGAGAGGTTGAGGAAGAGGTGCAGGGTGAGGGAAAGGGTGGGGGGCGAAGAAAGGGTTCGAGAATTAATCGAATCGGATTGATGTGCGATAAGAGACGGTCGCCGTTGAGGTGTAGGATCTGCTGTAGCTTTGTATCAGTACAGGAAACGACATGTGGAAACAGAAGGGCAACGTACCATGTATAGCATCTCCAGCGCTCATGACTGCAGATTCGACTCCCTCTAATCGATCAAGGAGTTTATCCGCTGCTCCTCTCATGCGCACGATCGAGTCGGCAGCTGCTAACAGATCCCGGTACCGTTCTCCTACCATTGTCCTGAGCTCTGCAACTTTCGCATTCGCAGCATCGCTGTTTTTGCGAATGTGGGAAATGATCAGCTTTTCCTCTTCAAGATCTCTGAACGGAATATAAGACTGACCTCGCTCGCTGTTCAATCTTCCTGACGTCCCTCACTCCAAACATCCTGAATACGACGTCTGGTTCTTCGAGTGCCATCAAGTCGACCAAATCTGGATTATTTGAACTGACTCCCGGTGGAAGTTGAGCATTCGCTTTGTTCCTTACATGACCTCTCCTAAACCTTGCAGGTCCCGCTGGATTCGCCGTGGTAGCGACTGAGCCGATTTGAGAGGGAGCGACGGAAGCATTTGAGAGATATCTTGTCGCTTGAGTATTCGGGAAAGAGGAGGAAGCGATAGAAGGTTGGTAGGATGGTACGGATTGAGCTGATACTGATCTGATTGAACCAGTGTGGGAACCGAGAGGGGAGAAGGCGAGATGGGGAGCTGGAGGTCGACTAGAAGAACCCGGTGTAGAACTTGTCGAGGGAGAGGGACGCTGCCGTGGAGTAGAGAAGTTCATAGAGCTTATCTACTACTCCTCGGCTAGACTCGACTGGCTGAATGCGAGAGTGAGGGAAGCAAAGGAAAGTTGCGTGACGTTTCAAGCCTTTCTCTCTAGCTGCCAACACCTTCGAACTTGTCTCACGCTAGCCAGTCCATATACAGGCTACAAGCAACCCCGTCACCGAAGAACTCGAACAATTGGAGGTGGATCCGCTAAATAAGCCTCTCGACTCAGCAACCTCAACACTGCAACGCCTCACCCTCGGAGCTGAGGTCGACTCGTAGGGACATGGAGAGTAGCCTATAGAGGTGGTGGGAGCTAGAATCGGACAGTAACAAGTGAGTTTTCAGCTAGCCTTCCCATTCCTTCCCACAAGTTTCCCTCACTAACAACCGCTTCGCGTGAGTTGTCCACAGCACTGTACTATCTCCTGAATCTACCGCTCCTGTTGAGCGCCCTCGCACGTTATTTTGTGGTGGGACATTCGAGAAAGAGACTCTTCGAGTTTTCAAGGAGTTCTCGTACTTGGACAACTCGCTCAGCTAACGTTTGGACGGCAAGGACGTTCTCAGTACTGTACAGTGATCAAGTTGAGCATATGAAGGATGTTCAAGAATCGCTTGGAGCGTTAGACCCACTTCTCTCGGATGCATTTAATCGATTGGTCCGTTCACCTTCTTCTCCCTTTCTCTCGCTATTGTACTTGACGCTCTTATCCGCGGCTACATTAGACCTCACAAACCCTACACAAGGCAGTAGAACACTGTCAGATTACAATTGGAGTCGTCCGTGCGCTCAAGACCCACTTTTCCTCCCAAAGAACCATTCAATCCACTTGGAATGTTCTCGCATTACGTATCAGGATATCAAGCACACGACCTACACCCTACTCCACCAGCGCTAGACTTCCGAGATGATGCAACTTACCGATTTCTCGACCACGTTGCGCGGCTCAGCAGCCACTCTTCGATCTCTTTGCAACCCACTTTCAACCACCTCAACAGCAGCTTCGACGTATGGGGAATGTTATAGAAGGGATGGGGATGGTGTCAGTAGTGCGAGTCGAGTTGCAATACGAGATTTATGACTGTGACCGAGTTTGAGCGCTTGTACAGCGGCGATAGAGCGATGTCTTCTCGCCCAAATTAGCACGATAGATTCGGTTGGTTCATATTGTACGATTGCAGCGAAAAGTACTTTAGAAACGAGTTGGGTTGTTCGAAAACATTCGAGATTCGAGAGGACGCAGAGCGAGAAAACGCTTTCTCCTCTCTTTGCTTCCCATTCGACTCGAAGCGCTCTCACCTCTCCATCGCGCGTCAAGTACGAGTGCTCTATACAATTCGTATTCAAGCATGAGCACTTCGTCGACCAGTCAACCTCTTAACGAAGCAGTTGGAGTTGAATCC
>Ga0308169_10000492_pt1 | contig 58365 bp, 53 predicted proteins | sample PhyBR1_2_FD_202139 | JGI IMG/M metagenome (GOLD analysis project Ga0308169, IMG submission 202139) | Phyllosphere microbial communities from UC Gill Tract Community Farm, Albany, California, United States - DLSLSB.R1 | ecosystem: Host-associated > Plants > Phyllosphere > Unclassified | place... | reverse complement strand
CACCATGAGAGCCGGAATTGCTTCCAACAATCAGAGCGACCCTGACGGGACTTGAACCCGCGACCTCCGCCGTGACAGGGCGGCGCGCTAACCAACTGCGCTACAGGGCCTTGCGTTTCTTGCTTTTGCAGTATCTCTACCGCTTTTTTCAAGGCCTCCAGCCTACCAGACTTTTTTAGTCTGTTTGACCAGCTCCTTGCGTACCCCCAACGGGATTCGAACCCGTGCCGCCGCCGTGAAAGGGCGGTGTCCTAGGCCGCTAGACGATGGGGGCCAGAACCTGTCCGGAACAAAATAAAAGGCGTCAAGCGCTGCTTTCCGTCTTTATCCTCTGCGTTTCTCCGAACGGGACTCCACAACTATAGGGGCTATCGCGGAATAATCCAAAATCGACGAAAAACCGCGCCGTTTGCCCACTTCAGAGGTAAAGATGGACGGATGGATGCCGTCGCAGCGCTCAACGAGATTGCTTTCTGGCTGGAGCGCGGACGCGCCGCCACCTTCAAGGTCCAGGCCTTCCGCAAGGCGGCGGCCGCCATCGAGCCCCTTGGTCCCGAGGAAGTGGCCGAACGTGCCAGGACCGGCAGGCTCAAGTCCATGAAGGGAATTGGCGACCGGACCTATGCCGTGATCCGGCAGGCTGTGGACGGGCAGGTCCCCGATTACCTGGCGGACCTCAGAGAGAAGGGCGCCCAGCCCCTCGCCTCCGGCGGTTCGGACATCCGGAAGGCGCTTCGGGGCGACTTGCACAGCCATAGCGAATGGTCCGACGGCGGCTCCCCCATTGAACTCATGGTGGCGGCGGCAGAGGTGCTGGGCAGGGAATACCTTGCGCTGACGGACCACTCCCCCAACCTCACCATTGCCAACGGACTGTCCGCCGAGCGCCTGCTGGACCAACTGGGCGCCGTGGCCGGCATCAACGGCAACGGCGGGCGCACCCGGCTGCTGACCGGGATCGAAGTGGACATTCTGGAGTCCGGGGAGCTGGACCAGGAGCCGGAGCTGCTGGACCGGCTGGACATCGTGGTAGCGAGCGTCCATTCAAAGCTGCGCGCCGACCGGAAAACCATGACCACGCGGATGCTCGGCGGGATCCGGGCCCCGCAGACCAACATCCTGGGCCACTGCACAGGCCGGCTGGTGGAGGGCTCGCGCGGAACCCGGCCGCAGTCGGAATTCGAAGCCGATGAGGTCTTCGCAGCGTGCGCCGAGCACAACGTGGCCGTGGAGATCAATTCCCGGCCCGAGCGGCAGGACCCGCCCGACGCCCTGATCCAGCTGGCACTGGAGGCAGGCTGCCTCTTCTCGATCGACAGCGACGCCCACGCACCCGGGCAGCTGGACTTCCTGCAGTACGGAGCCGAGCGCGCGGCGCGCAACAACGTGCCTGCCGAACGGATCATCACTACCTGGCCGGTGGAAAAGCTGCTCGCCTGGGCTGGCGAGAAGTAGGGCGCCCCTTCCGTCACTTGACGGCGTCGGCCAGTTTCTGCCGGAAATCCGCCTTGGTGCTCAGGGCCAGCTTCTCGCCGCCGAGGAAGAAGGTGGGTGTGCCGTTGACCCCGAGGGCATTGCCGTCGGCGATATCGGCGAGGATGCGTTCCTCGGTTTTCGGGTCCGCGACGGCGGCGTCGAAGTCCGTGAGGTTGAGGCCAAGCTGCCCGGCATAGGTACGGAACAGCGGCGCCTGGGATTGCTGGCTCCCGGCCCACTGCGACTGGTTGTCGAACAGCTTGCCGGCCATCGGCTGGTACTGGCCCTGCTGCGCTGCAGCCTCCGCCGCCAGCGCTGCCTGGCCTGAGTTGGGGTGCGCGGACAACGGAAAGTATCTGTTGACGAACGTGACCCTGTCCCCGAACTCGGCTTTCAGCTCCTCCACGAAGGGATACACGGCCGCGCAGGAGGGGCACTCGAAGTCCAGGAATTCCACCAGTTGGGCCTTCTCTTCCTTGGGGGCGGTGAGCCGGTGGCTGTCCGCGCGCACAAGTTGCTCCTGGCCGGCTGCCGGAGCTGCCGACTGCTGCGGCTTGGTGGCGGTGAACACTGCGTACCAGGCAACTCCGCCCAGGACGATGGCAGCCAGTGCGATCCAGATAGTTTTCCGGACAAGGCGCGGGGTATCACGGGCAGGAGCCTGGGGAGAGACCATAGCCCGCATCCTAGCGGAGGGCGCAGACGCGTCCGGTTTCCGCCAGCCAGGCCTCCTTTGCCGCCGTACATTTGTCTCATGCCTTCAACCACTCCCGCCTGCGAAACTCCCCCTCCACCCACTGCGGCAGCTGCTCCCGTGAAGGCACTTGGCGTAGCGGCCATGGCGGTGACCGTGGTGCTGTGGGCCTCGGCGTTTGTAGGCATCCGTGCCATCGGCCCGCACTTCTCCCCCGGCTCCCTGACCCTGGGCAGGTTGGCGATCGCCGCCGTCGTGCTGGGCTTCCTGGTGGTGCCCCAACTGCTCAGGAGCCGGCTGTTACCCAAGGGCCGGGAATGGCTGCCCATCCTTGCCTACGGCGTGATGTGGTTTGGCGGCTACAACGTGGCCCTGAACGCCGCGGAGCACGTCCTGGACGCCGGAACCAGCGCGCTGCTGATCAATGTGAATCCCATCCTGGTGGCCATTATGGCCGGGGTCTTCCTCAAGGAGGGGTTCCCGCGCTGGCTGTTGATCGGCAGCACGGTGGCCTTTGCTGGCGTCGCGTTGATCGCCCTGGGTTCGGGACAGCCGCACTCGCCGGGGCAAAATTCGACGGCGGACCTGGCGGGCGTGGCGCTTTGCCTCCTCGCCGCGGTGCTCGCCGCAGTCAGCGTCATCATCCAGAAGCCGGTGGTGCGTAAGTTCCCCGCGGCCCAGGCGACCTGGTTTGGCATCGTGGTGGGAGCGCTGTGCTGCCTGCCCTTCGCCGGGCAGTTGGCCGCCGAAGTCCAGGCCGCGCCGGCGCAGGCAACCTGGGCTCTGGTGTACCTCGGCGTCTTCCCCACCGCCATCGCCTTCACCACCTGGGCCTACGCATTGTCGCTGGTGGATGCCGGGAAACTGGCCGCAACGACATATCTGGTTCCCGGCACCACGGTCCTTATCTCCTGGCTGCTGCTGGGCGAGATCCCCACGGCCTGGGGACTGGTGGGCGGGCTGGTGTGCCTGGTGGGAGTGGGCCTGACCAGGCGCAGGAGCCGTGCGGGCCGGACCCCGGCAGAAAGGCCGCGCATGGAAAAGGCAGCGGACGAACGGGGCTGAAGAGGCGGCCGCCCATCCCGGCGCTAAAGTCGAAGTATGCCAGCCAGCCTTCCGCCGGGCCTGCCGATTGTCCCCGGCGCCCCGCATGAGCCCCCAGGGTTCACCATGTCCGCGGACGAGTTCGAGGCGGCTGTGCAGGATGCCTTGGACAGTATCCCGGAAAAGCTGGCCCAGGCCATGGACAACGTTGCTGTCTTTATCGAGGACGACTACGTCCCGGGACCGGATGAGGATCCCGAAACCGTGCTGCTGGGACTGTACGAAGGGGTTCCGCTGACCGAGCGCGATTCATGGTGGGACGCCGGATCCCTCCCGGACCGCATCACCATCTTCCGCGGGCCCATCCTGGAAATCTGTGGTTCCCGGGACGAGGTGATCCACGAGGTGGCCGTAACGGTGGTCCATGAAATCGCCCACCACTTCGGCATCTCCGACGACCGGCTGCACGAACTGGGCTGGGGCTAGCCTTGTAGGCATGGGACACGACCATAGCCACGGGATCACCGCCACCGGACGGCACCGGAAGCGCCTTGTGGCCGTCCTGGGAATCACCCTCGGCGTGGTGGTCATCCAGATAATTGGCGCTGTCCTTTCCGGTTCCCTCTCCCTGCTCGCGGACGCGGGACACATGCTCTCCGACGCCGCCGGCGTCACCATCGCCCTGCTGGCCGCCTGGATCGCGGGCCGTCCTGCAAGCGACCAGCGGACGTACGGCTATCAGCGGGCCGAGGTCCTCGCAGCCTTGGCCAACGCCCTGGTCCTGATCATCATTTCCGTGGTCATCTTCACCGAAGCAATCCGACGGCTCGGCGCACCGCCGGAAGTGCATACGGACATCATGCTGTTCGCCGCCATCCTTGGCGCAGTGGCCAATTTGGTCTCGCTCCTGATCCTGCGCACGGCACAGGAGGAGAGCCTGAACATCCGGGGCGCCTACCTGGAAGTGCTTGGTGACCTCCTGGGCTCGGCGGCCGTCATCATCGCAGCTGTGGTCATCATGCTGACCGGCTTCCAGGCCGCGGACACCATTGCCTCCGTGCTGATCGCCCTGATGATCCTGCCGCGGGCGTGGAGCCTGCTACGCGATGTGGTGGATGTCCTGCTGGAGGCCAGCCCGAAGGGAGTGGAGGTGCAAATGATCCGCGAGCACATCCTTTCGGTGGCCGGTGTTACCGACGTGCACGACATCCACATCTGGACCATTACGTCCGGCGTCCCGGTCTTTTCCGCCCACGTGGTGGTGGAGGACGGAGTGCTGAATGCCCGGGGCGCGGACCAACTGTTGGACAAGCTCATCACGTGCCTGGGCTCCCATTTCGACACCGACCACTGCACCTTCCAGCTGGAGCCGGCCAGCCACTATGAGCATGAGGAGCACCAACACGCCTGAGTCCGACACGCCCCTCTCCCCCGGGCCCTAATGACACTCATGTGGTTTATGTTATTGCTGTGACTGCTGTTGCTAATGTGCAAAACGTCACGTAGCCTCGGACTGCTGGCGAGCAGCTGAGGGGCACCGTCGTGCCGCATCCAGAACCTCACTCCCAGCCTTACTGTTGCGAGGTCTCTGCAGATGGCTTTATCCGGATCCGGCCGCAGAACGGCCGTGCTTTGCGCCGCCGTCGTACTTTTTGCATCCGTGGCAACACCGGCAACAGCTGTTCCGGCACCAGCCTTTCCACTGGCCGTTCCGGCGTCGCCCGAAATCCCCTCGCCCGAAGACATCGCCGCAGCGAAGGCCAGTGAGTCCGCGGCGGCAGACCAGGTCACCGCGATCGAACGCATGCTGGCCGATGCCTCCACCGCCCAACAGGCGGCGTTTGCGGTGGCCATGCAGGCCAACAATGCATACAGCGAAGCCCTCGTGGAGCTCCAGCAGCGGACTGAGGCGGCCTCGGTTGCGTCGGCCAAAGCCGCGTCCGCCAAGGAGCAGCAGGACAAGACCCGCAAGCAGGTGGGGCAGCTCGCCGGCGACCTGTACCGGAACGGCGGCCTGAACCCCACCCTCGGCACCCTGGCCAGCGGGGGCGAGAGCATGCAGCAGGCGGCCACGCTCGAGGCCCTTTCCGCAAGCCGCAGCCGGGCCTTCGAAGCCGCGGACGCCGCAGCCACCGCCTACCGTTCGCTCACGGCAGCCGCGGACGACGCCACCAAGGCCGCCGACGAGGCAGCGAAAACGGCGGAACAGCGCAAGTCCCAGGCGGAACAGGCCAACGCCGCGCAGGCCAAAGCCGTGGCAGATGCGAAAGCTCAGCGGACCGTCCTGGTGGACCAGCTGGCACAGCTGCGGAACACCACCGTGGCGCTGGAGTCGGCACGGGTGGATGCCCTGGACCGGCAGCGGGAAGAGGCGCGGCTCGCCGCCTTGTCCGCCGCAGCCGACAAAGCTGCCCAGGACAAGGCCGCACAGGACAAGGCAGCCGCAGACCAGGCAGCGCAGAACCAAAGTCCCCGTAACCAGCCCCCTGTGCCGGGCAACCGGGGGCAGGACGCCGCCCCTGCTCCGGCCCCGGCGGCTCCTGCAGCACCTGCCGCGCCGGCTCCCGCAGCGGCCGCACCGGCTCCGGCCGCGCCCGTCCCGGCCCCGCCTGCCCCCGCTGCACCGGCGGCACCCGCCGCTCCTGCTCCGGTTGCACCGGCCCCTGCACCCGCGCCCGCACCCGCACCCGCACCCGCACCCGCACCCTCGACAGGTTCGGGCACCTTCGAGGCAGCGATTTCGGTTGCCATGGGAAAGGTGGGAGCCCCGTACTTCTACCAGTGGGGCGGCACCGGACCCTACGGCTTTGACTGCTCCGGCCTGGTGCAGAACGCCTTCGCCGCAGCGGGCACGTACCTTCCCCGCACCGCGTCACAGCAGTATGCCGCCGCCCCGGTCCACGTTCCCCTGTCCCAGGCCCGCCGCGGTGACCTGCTGGTATGGGGCTCGGCCCCGAACTTCTACCACGTGGCCATCTACCTGGGGAACGGCCAGGTAGTGCAGGCACTCAACCCGCAGGAAGGCATCACGGTCTCCACCATCAGCTCAATGGTGGGCATGGACCTGTACCCGTACGCGGCCCGCTACTGATCGCCCGCAGCCGGCCCGTCGGCACTGCAGGCTCCCGCCGTCGTCAGCTCAAAATGTCCTTGCTGACGAAGCGGCCGTACGCGAGCGCCCCGAATACCGTGACGTAGCCGGCCTGCAGCAGGGCGTTGCCGGCAAAGGAATCCCACACCACGGGTTGGCGCAGCATGTCCCCGAAGCCCAGCCAGTAATGGCTGAAGAGCCACGGGTGCAGCCATTCCAGCTGCGGAAGCTGGTCCGCGACCTGCGACACCACCGAGACCACCACGGTGGCTGCCATCGCCCCGACCGGAACCACGGTCAGGGTGGACAGGAACAGCCCGATGGCTGACAGGCCGGCCAGGGATACTGCCAGGTACGCGGCGATCAGCACGATGCGCAGGGCAGCTTCGGCAGGCTGGACCACCCCGCCGGAAAGCAGTGTCACCGGCCCTACGGGGAAAAGGGCGGCTCCGATGGCAGCTCCGGCGAGGCCAACGGTCAAGGGGGCCGCAACGCAGAAGGCCAGCGCACCGGCGTACTTGACCAGGAGCAACCGCACCCGCCCGGCCGGTGCCACCAGGAGGTAGCGGAGGGTTCCCAGGTTGGCCTCCCCGGCAATGGTGTCCCCGGCCACCACCCCTACCGCGAGCGGCATGAACAGCGGTACGGAGACCAGCATGGCGGTGAAGGCGACGAAAAGGCCGTTCTGGGTGATCCGGTCAAGGAAGGCCGGCCCCCGCCCGGGCGGCACGGCGGAGGAGACCTTCACGGCGACGGCGATGAGTACCGGGATGGCGGCCAGCGCCAGGAGCAGCGCCCAGGTCCGCCGCCGCCCGAACAGGACTTTGAGTTCGGACGCCAGCAGGGAAACCCCGGAACTGCGCGGCGCTGCAGCTGGCCGGGCCGCCTTGGCAGCGTCCGGAATATCGGCTGGCACACTACTGGGCAACGTCGAATCCTTCCCCGGTAAGGGCTACAAAACGGTCCTCAAGGCTTTCGCGCTCGACGGCGAAGCCCCGGACCCGCACGCCGGCCTGGACCAGGTGCGCCACGACGTCCTCAGGGAGCACAGGGGCCTGTTGGGCGTCTGTCCCCAGGGAGGCTGCGATGGTTTCGCCATCAGGCTGTGTGCGCGATGATGCCGGTTCAGGCGCCAGCCCCAGCCGGGCCAGGACCTGGCGGGCCGTCCCGCCATCAGGCGTCACCAGCCGGAGCCGGGTGGTCCCGGCCTGGCGCAGCTCAGCCAAGGGCCCCTGCGCCACGAGTTTGCCGGCGCTCATGACGGCAGCGTGCGTGCACATCTGGTCCACCTCGGCTAGCAGGTGGCTGGAGACAAAAATGGTGGTGCCCTCGTGCGCCAGGGACCGTACAAGGTTGCGGACCTCGCGGGTGCCCTGCGGGTCCAGCCCGTTGGTGGGCTCGTCCAGTACCAGCAGGTCACGCGGCGACAGCAGGGCGTTGGCGATCCCCAGCCGCTGCTTCATCCCCAGCGAGTACGCATGCACCCGTTTGCCTGCGGCGTGCTCCAGGCCTACGCGTTCCAGCGCCTGCTGTACCCGCGCCTTGCGGGTGGCGGGCACCGTGTGCGGGCTGGCAGAGTCCAGCCGGTGGAGGTTGGCGGCGCCGGAAAGAAAGGGGTAGAAGGCCGGCCCTTCCACCAGGGCGCCCACCCGCGGCAGTACTTCATGGAGCTTGTCCGGCATCTCGCGGCCCAGCAGCGCCACTGTGCCGGCCGATGCCGCCGCCAAGCCCAGCAGCATGCGGATGGTGGTGGTCTTGCCGGACCCGTTAGGGCCAAGGAACCCGAAGACCGTGCCGTGGGGAACAGCAAGGTCCACGCGGTCGACGGCGGCCTGCTGGCCAAAGTGCTTGCTGAGGCCGTGCGTCTCAATCGCCAGGTCGGCAACCAGAGGGCCCCCAATCACCGGACCGGCCGCCCAGCCGGCCCCCGTCCCGCCACCACTCCCCCGTTCCGCCAATGTTTACCGGGCCGCTGCTGCTGCCGCCTGCAGCCTCTCCGGCGGAACCATGCCCGCGTAGAGCCGGCCGTCATCGGTGATCAGCACGTTGAGCAGGGCGGTGGAGAGGAGCCGCCCGCCGGGTACGGCGGTGGCAGCCTGGGACAGCAACGGGTCCTGCAGGAGTGACTCAGCAGCGGAGGCCGATCCCTGGGCTGTGCCCACCACGGTCTCCCAGCCGGTGCCTGTCACCGAGACGTGTCCCTTGGCGTCGTTGTGCATGGCGCCGGGGCTGTGCTTGTCAGCGGCATCGCGTTCGCTTGGAAGCGGAATTTCCTTGACTGTGCTGCCCGGCGGCGGGGAGAAGGCGAAGACCGACTGGTCCGGGGTGTTTAGCGACAGGCTGGTGAACCCTGAACTGAATGCGGGCTTGTCAGCTCCGCGTGCGGTTACTTGGACGGACAGGGGCATGCCGTTTTCACCGTCGACGGCGATGGCCACCTTGCCCACCAGGGTCGCGTCCGTGCGCGGTTCGATCAGCAGGTTGTATGCGGTGCGGCCAGCCACGGAGACGTCCGGTCCCACGGTGACGGCGGTGGTGGGATCGATCTTGGCCAGGAACTGCCGCGCTACGTCAGCCGGAGCAGGCATGCCGTTGGTCCCCTGAAGATCCTTGGCGTGTGCCGGGTCCTCGGGGTGCGCTGGCAGGGTGGCGTGCGCTGCCGTGTTGTCCTTGGACGAATAGAACCAGACGTCGTTGCCATGCCGGACCACGTCCCGTTCGGCCATCTGGTCCATCACCTGCACACGGGCATTGTCCTTGCCGTCTACGTAGATACGGGCCGTGTGCTTGCCGGACAGCAGCTCGATCACCGAGGCCACGCTGCCGGGGGAAGCAGTGGCGGAGGGCTTGCCGGTTGCCGGCAGCTCCGGCAGTCCCAGTTCTGCGGACTGTTCAACTGTCCCCGAAAACGCCTTGACCTGGTGGCTTGCTGCCAGTTCCAGTACCTGCGCGGGTGTTTTGGCGGGCAACGGGTTGCTTGCCCCGGCCGGCAGGGAGCCGGCGAGGGCGCCCGCCGCGATTACCACCGGCGCCGCGGCGGCAGGCAGCCACCGCAGCCAAGCACGGCGGCTTGCCGCGCTGCTTCGTTGCACCGGCATTTGTTGTGACTGTCCGCTGGCATCCAGCGTGTTGGAGCCCATATGTAAAGACTACGCCCGCGTGGGCGCATCCGTGCTTCTCCGGCCTTCCCCATCCTGCAGGGCTTCGGGAGGGTCCGGCACCACGGTTCCCGCACCGCCGTCGACCGTTATTCTTTGGCCGGTCCGTATCAGGCCGGTAGCATCCGGGACTCCCACCACCGCGGGAATGCCGTATTCCCTGGCCACCACGGCACCGTGGGAATTGGCTCCGCCCATCTCCATCACCAGACCTCCCGCGGTCAGGAACAGCGGAGTCCAGCCGGGGTCCGTGGACGGCGCAACCAGGATTTCGCCGGGCTCCAGCCGCGCCCCTACGGGGTCCAGGATGACGCGGGCTGGAGCGGTCACCGTTCCTGCCGAGGCAGGGCTGCCGGCCAGGGTTCCTTCGGGTGCTTGTCCGACGGCGGTGCGCACCGCTTCGGGTTCGGTGCCGTCCGAGAGCAGCACCCTGGGGATATGCCGGCGCCTGAGTTCCTGGTCGTAGTCCTGCCGCCGGACGGCCACGAGCGTCCGAAGGTCCGGGGCAGGCGTCCCGTGATCAGCGTGGGTCAATGCCCGGCGGACTTCGCTGAAGTCCAGGAAGAACACGTTGTCCGGCCGGTCGATCCTGTCCGATTGCGCCAGTTCCATGCCCACCACGAGCAGCTGGCGCCGGATTTCCGCGAGGCCAAGAACCAGATGATATTTGGGCAGTTCCCGCAGGCCGGCGAACAACCGCGCCCTGCGCAGCGCGCCGCGCACCAGCCGTCCGCGGACCTTGCCACGCCCGGCGGCCTGGGCAACGAGGCGGTCCACCTGAGCCTCCGCCTCCTCCGCGGCCCTGCTGAACTGGACGTCAGGCGCCAGAGCCGGGTCTTCCAACCGGAGGTAGTTGGCAAGGATGCCCAGGATGTGCGCCGGCTCCTCCGACCAGCGGGGCTGCCCGACGTCGATTTCGGCAACCGCCCGGTGGCCGTATCGGTCCAGGAAACGGGTCAGCCCGGCGTCCAGGCGCGCGGGCAGCTTCCCGGCGAGGAAGGCAGCCGCAAGGACGTCGGACTGCCCGGTGGTCAGCACGGCCCGGGACTGCGGATCGTCGCTGATGGCCTTTGCCAGGTCCCACAGCTCCAGGTCCATCTCCGTGGTGACGTTGTTGGGCAGGCCGCGGATCACCGGCTGCAGTTCGCTCCACGCGTTCCCGCCCAGTACCTTTCCCGCAAGGCCCAGCATGGCAAAGCCCAATGCGGGAAGGGGAAGGATGGCCGGGACAATCCTGAAGAGGCGCGAGCCCAGGAGGGACTCGGCATGGTCCAGCCGCTCCAGGGGCGCCGCGCCGTCCCCGGGGGCCAGTGCCGCTTGGAATTCCCGCGTGAACCGGTTCACCCGGCGGAGGGCGGCCTCGGGGCGGATTATGGCGTGAAGCAAGGTGCCGGGGACCTTCGCGCTGACTGCCACCGGTGCAACGTGGTGCAGCAGGCCGAAAGGCGTCCGTTTGGTTACGGAAAAGGCCGGGTCCTCGAACAGTTGCCGCATGACTGCTGCCGTGCGGGCCTCCATGACGTCGAAAACCCGGGGAACGAGGCCGCGGCCAATGCTGCTGCGGATGGGGGTGGTGAAGTCGACGTAAATCCGTTGCCCGGCTTCGGCGTAGGGGGACGGTCCGCGGCGGGGGTCGGGAACAGGGAAGCCGGCAGCTGTGGCCACCGAGGAGGCAATGAGGCGGATAGCTGCGAGCCCCATGGGCGTCAGCGGCCGGGTGAGCCCCTGCGCCAGGCTGAAGCAGAGGTAAGCCCTGGTGCCGCTGACCGGGGAGCTTTCGTGCCCGGCCTTCCACTCGGCTCCGTTGCTCCTGGGGACGGGGTACAGGGTGGTGATCGGCCTGGACTGGGTGAGCCACAGACCGCCGGCGCGGTCGATGGCCCACTCGGTGTCCTGTGGGGCGCCGAAGTGTTCCTGGGCCTGAAGCCCCATCCGCACCAACGCGGCAACCTGGCCGTCCGTCAGGCAGGCGGTGCCGGGCGCGGCGGGCACCTCCCTTGCCTCGGTCCCGCCGCCGGGGAGCGCCGTTACCTCCACGCTCTTGTCCCCGAGTTCCCGCTCCAGCACCGCACCGGTCAGGGCGTCCACCACGAAGTGGTCCGGATTGACTGCGCCGGAGACGACGGCTTCGCCGATGCCCGGGCTGGCATCGATGGCCACCTGCCGGCGGCTGCCCGTGAGAGGGTTTGCCGTGAACATCACTCCCGCTGTTTTCGCGTCGACCATCCGCTGGACAACCACCGCGAGCGCCACGGCAGCCGCATCGATCCCAAGGCTGGCCCGGTACGCCGTTGCCCGCTCCGTCCACAGTGAAGCCCAGCATCGCCGGACGGCGTCAAGCACTCCGGGTACCCCGACAACGTTGAGGTAGGTGTCCTGCTGCCCGGCGAAGCTGGCGAACGGCAGGTCCTCCGCGGTGGCCGAGGATCTCACTGCTACCGGAACATCCGTGCCCATGGCTCTGTAGGCCTGTTCCACCGCTGCGGAAACTGCCGCCGGGATCGGAGCTGCCAGGATCGCTGCCCGCGCAGTGGCAGCCAGTTCATCGATTTGGCCGGACCCAAGGGTGGCGCCGCCGGCGGCAAGCTCAGCGTGGACACCGGCCAACGGGGGAAGCAGGGAATCGGGTGCTCCGATCGCCCGCCGGTAAGCGGCAGTGGTGAGGCAGAAGCCCTCCGGGACCGGAATCCCGGCAGACAAAAGCTCACCGAGGTTCGCTCCCTTGCCGCCCACCAGGCCCAACATTCCTGAATTGATGCGGCGCAGGTCCAGGAGCAGTTGGTCTGGTTTGCTGACGTTTGCGCTGCCCTGCTGCATGAGCCACGATCCTTACACGGCCGGTACGGATGCAGGTCAGGCGGCGTCACCCAGAATGGGACCAAACCGCCCACGATCGGCCAGGCGGGGGTCCTCCCGGTCCGGAACCACCATGACCGGGCCCTTGGCATGGTGGAGGACACCGTCGGACGTGGAGCCCAGGAGCATGCCTGTGAAACCGCCGCGGCCGCGGGTGCCCACCACTACCAGTTCCACGTGCCGGCTTTCCTCGACGAGCACGTCAACGGGGGAGCCGTCCTTCAGCTCGTAGCCCGCCTCGAGGTGCGGGTAGTGGCTGCGGAGCCAGGCCATGCCGGCGTCCAGGGTGGCCCGGATGTCGTCAAACAGGGCCTTGCGGTCCATGGGTGCGGGAACCCAGGCAAGGGAGCCGCTGTATTGGGGAACGGCGCAGACCACACGGAGGGAGGCGCCAAGGCGTTCCGCCTGGTCGGCCGCTTCCAGGACCGCAACGCGCGCCTGTTCGGAGCCGTCGACGCCAACCACCACCACGTTCTCCACCGCAGGGTGGCCCGATCTGGCCTGCTCCGCCTTGACCCGCCGGTCCTCCGTGGTCTCGCCAAGGCGGTCGGAGCAGAACAACGGGACGGTTACGGTGGGGCATTTTGCGTGGGCCGGCAGGGCGCTGCTGACCGATCCCAGGAGCCGTCCGACGAAACCGCCCCGGCCACGGGTGCCCACCACCAGGAGTTCCGCGGTTTCCGAGATTTCCAGCAGGACTCCGGCGGCGTCGCCGTTTTCCACTGAGGAAGTCACGTCCACGTCGTACGCGGAGACCTTTTCCAGTGCCTGCTTGACGATGGCTTCCGCACCTTCGCGGATGACGGAATCGTCCACCGTTGCATAGCCCCCATCCAGGCCGGACGCGGCGAAGATCGGAACAGAGTAGGCGGTGACGATGTGGAGCGGACGACGCCGGCGCTGGGCTTCCCGCGCGGCCCACACCAGGGCGCACTGGCCGTGGTCGGAGCCGTCAACGCCCACCACGATGCCATGGGGAGCGGCAGGCGCACCACCACCGTCCCGGGCCGGGTCCGGATGCAACTCTCGTGAGCCCATGGGGGCCGCCTCCTCGCGATACGCCTGATGTTGCGGCTATTCTGCCAGAAAACGGACCGCTCGCCGTTCACCACTGGCCCCGACGGCGCCGGCAGGAAAAGGAGCGGTTCCATTTCCCACTATTCTCCGTCCCCCAGGGCTTAGCAAGCCTGCTCACAGGGGGGTGGACGGGGTTATCCACAGCCTTTCCGGCAGCGCTTTGGAAAGCGCCTTCAGGCCGGCGGGAATGTTTTCTGAATGGGCTACCCAGCGCGGCATTTGTTCTGTAGTCTTCAGGACATTGTTGGTCCGGGACGCCAACTGCATCTTCCTGTCAGGACGCTCCCGGCCATGCTCAGCGTCCGTACTTTGGGGGTAGCGGGACGCGGGCCGGCGAGGACGCCGGCACCTGCCAAAAAGCTTCGAAGGAGGGAAACTGTAGTGTCACGCGTGCCTGGGGATGCCGGAACCGAACAGACCACTACGGTCATCATTGGCACGGGCCTGTCCGGGCTGGCAGTGGCCGCGGAACTGCGCCGTTACGGCGTGGACTCCATCGTGGTGGACGGGCTGGACATCCTTGGCGCCAACCAACCCGCCAACACGTCGTCACTGCAGCGCTGCGATGCGGCAGACAGCGAGACCCTTCGGGAGCGGAACGAGATCCTCCGCCATCTGCGCAACTACGCGGCAAGCCACAGCGTCGACGTACGGAACACCACCCGTGCCGTCCAGCTGACCATGCTGGAAGGCGCTGAACACCACTCCGCACCGCAGTGGCAGGTACATACCCCCACCGGCGTCCTGGTGGCCGACAACATTGTCCTGACACGGTGTGCACACAGCCAGCTGCGGCGGATGCTCAACGACTTCGGCATCGCTGTTGGCCGCAACGTGGCAGCGGCCATGCGGGCCATCGGGATCTACCTGGTGGGAGTTGGCGAGCTGATTACGCCCTCGCCCAAGGAAGTGCTGCGCCAGGCCAAGACGGTGGGGCAGGCGATCTCGGCCAAGGTTAATCCGGCCAGCGGCCAACCGGGCAGCGGCTCGTTTCCGGCAACGGGCAGCTTTGCGGCGCTGACCTGCTGACGGTCCAGGCTGCGCTTGCCATCAGGCTGGACCCCTTCGGTCCTGCCGGCCTGATCTACTCCCCGGCCTTTTCACGGTCATCCGTGGCATCCTCCTCGCCGGTGAGCCGGCGCCGGGCCAGCACGCCAAGGGCCACCAGCAGTCCCGCAGCGACGACTGCGAAAATCACGATGCTCCACTGGAACGGCTCCCCGGCGTTGGCGGGCTCCGAAGGCTCCTCCGTAACCCCGGGCTTTGCGGTGCCCATGCCTGGAACCGCGCCGGCCGCCGTCGTACTTCCCGCCGTTGGCGTTCCTGCCGCCGCGGAACCTGACGTGGCAGCGCCGGCTCCCCCGGCGGCCACGGTAAAGGTGAAGGTCCCTTCGATGGGATGTGAGTCAGAGCCGACCACCCGCCACGCCACTGTGTACGTCCCCGCCGGGCCGCCGGCCCGGAGCTTCTGGCTCGCCACATCGTCTACGATCTGGACGGATCCGTCAGCCCATTCAGTGCCCCCGGCGTCCTTCACCGAGAAGGACGAACCGATGCCCAGCGGCTTGCTGCTGAAGGTCACGGAGACCTCATCGGGCGGTGCCGCCAGCGAAGCCCCCTGCGCCGGACTGGTGGACTCCGCGGCGTCGTGGGCGGACGCCGGGCCGGCCAGGCCCAGTGTTGCCGCTGCAAAAACTAGGAAACCGAGCACCAAGCTCAGCAACTGGGGGCGGGCTGGGCACATGTTTGGGTTGCTCCTTGTGTTGGCTTCCTTACAGACTAGGCGAATTTGGCGGCCCGCCACCTGCCGCACCATTAGGATGCAGGTATCCCCACACACTCCCCCGGAGGACTAATGCTTAAGCAAGGCTCTGCCCTGGACCGGTATTTCAGGGTCACCGAGCGCGGTTCCAACCTTTCCCGCGAGATCCGCGGCGGGTTCGCCACGTTCTTCGCCATGAGCTACATCGTGGTGCTGAACCCCCTGATCCTGTCCGGTCCGGACTCCAGCGGCACCACGCTCGGCTTCACCGCGGTTGCCGCCGTGACCGCACTCGTGGCAGGCGTCCTGACCATCCTCATGGGGGCGTGGGGGCGGCACCCCTTCGCGCTGGCCACCGGCCTGGGCGTCAACGCGTTCGTCGCGGTCACCGTGGCCACGAACCCGGGCCTCACGTGGCCGGACATGATGGGCCTGGTGGTCCTCTCCGGCCTCACCATGCTGATCCTGGTCCTCACGGGTTTCCGGACCGCAGTTTTCAAAGCCGTCCCGGACGGACTCAAGACCGCCATCGTGGTGGGCATCGGCCTGTTCATCGCCCTGATCGGCCTGGTCAATGCCGGGTTCGTGCGGCGTATCCCCGATGTGGCAGGCACCACCGTTCCGGTTGGCCTGGGCTTCGAAGGCAAGCTCCTGGGCTGGCCCACCGCAGTGTTCGTGTTCGGCCTGATCCTGACCATCGCCCTGGTGGTGCGCAAGGTCAAGGGCGCCATCCTGATCGGCATCATCACCTCCACGGTGCTGTCCGTCATCCTTGAGACCACCCTGCACATCGGACCCAGCTTCGACGGCAAGAACTTCAACCCGCAGGGCTGGTCGCTGGTGGCGCCCGCATTCTCCGGCTGGGCCGCCCCGGACCTCTCCCTGATCGGCAAGGCCAACCCGTTAGGCGCCTTCCAGCACCTCGGTTTCGTCGCCGCCACGCTGCTGGCCTTCGTCATCCTGCTCAGCATCTTCTTTGATGCCATGGGCACCATGGTGGGCCTGGCCAACGAAGCCGGCACCGTGGACGAGCATGGCAACATCCCCGACGTCGACCGCGTGCTCCAGGTGGACGCACTCGGCGCCATCATCGGCGGCGGTGCCTCGGTTTCCTCCAACCAGATTTACGTTGAAGCCGGTGCCGGCATCGGCGAAGGTGCCCGGACCGGTATCGCCTCCATTGTCACCGGCGCGCTGTTCCTGGTGGCCATGTTCTTCACGCCGCTGATCAACCTCGTTCCGTTCGAGGCTGTGGCCCCGGCCCTGGTGGTGGTGGGCTTCATGATGGTGTCCCAGGTAGGCAAGATCGACTGGCAGGACTGGGGCATTGCCATCCCCGCGTTCCTGACTTTCGCCCTGATGCCGTTCACCTACTCGATCGCCAACGGCCTCGGCGCCGGCTTCATCAGCTACGTCATTATCCGGACCGTCCAGGGCCGTACCAAAGACATCCACCCCCTCATGTGGGCCGTGGCCGCGGCGTTCGCGCTGTTCTTCGCCATTGGCCCCATCGAGGCTGCACTGGGCATCAAGTAACTTCTGCGCAAAAAGGGCTGGTGCGGCGTAAGCCGTGCCGGCCCTTTTTGGTAACTGCCGCGGTTTCTGTAACCGGCGCTATACCGGTGTGTTAGGCGCGAGTCCTTCGTCGCCGGACACCGCCAGGGCTTTGCGCTGCCGCAGCCGGTCCAGCCGGTTCATCAGCGGCGAGGTGGTGGCGCCGTGGATCACGATGGACAGGGCCACCACCAAGCCGATGAATGACCACAGCCAATGCGCCTGCTCGGTGAAGTGGCCCTCACCCAGCGCGAAGGCCAGGTAGTACAGGGAACCAATTCCGCGGATGCCAAAGAAGGACAGGGCAACACGTTCGCGCGGGCCGGTCTTGCCGCCTAGCAGGCCCAGCCAGCCCGCAAGCGGCCGCACCACCAGCAGGAAGGCCAGCGCCACCAGCAGCTCCGCCGGCCCGACACCGGTGAGGAGCCCACGGGCGATCGCACCGCCGAGCAGGACCAGGATCACCACCGTCAGGAGCCGCTCCAGTTGTTCCACGTAGGAGTGCAGCACGCGGTGGTAGCCGTGGGTGCGTTCAGCCGCCCTGATCGTGACGGCACAAACAAACACCGCGATGAACCCGTAGCCCTCCACCATGTCCGTGAGCCCGTAGGCCAGGAAGGTTGCCGCAAGGGCCACAAAGCCCTCGGAATGGTTGGACAGCCGCAGGCTGTCGGCGCGGGCCGAGAAGAACAGCCGGGCGAGCAGCTTTCCGGTAAGGAAACCCACGAGAAGCCCCACGGCAAGCCGCCACACCACGTCCAGCCCGAACCACTGGCCGAACCAGGCGGAGGGGTCCGCCCCGGCAACGCTGATGGCGATAGCCAGGTATACGAACGGGAAGGCCAGCCCGTCGTTGAGCCCGGCCTCTGAGGTGAGGCCGAACCGGACCTCGTCCTCCTTGTCTGCATGCTCGTCCTGGTCTGCAGGCTCGCCCACCTGCACCTCCGAGGCCAGGACGGGGTCAGTGGGGGCGAGGCTGGCGGCCACCAGCAGTGCAGCGCCCAGCCCCAGGCCCAGGAACCACATGCCAAGGAGGGTCAGCCCCACGATGCACAGCGGCATGGCGATGCCCAGCAGCCGCCAGGTGGTGGACCAGCGTCTGCGTCCCACCGGCCGGTCCAAGGCCAGTCCGGCGCCCATCAGCGAGATGATGACGCACACCTCCGCGAGGTGCATGACGAAGTCGCTGTGCTCCACCGGGTTTGGATTCGGCAGCGAGGGAATCAGTGCGAACGCGCCCATCCCTGCACCCAGGAACACCATCGGCATGGACAGGGGCATGTCCCGCAGCAGCTTGGGCAGCACCGCGGCAGTGAACACGGCCAGGCCGGCCGCGGCAAAGAGGATGTCTGGGGCTTCGAACATGGGGTCTCCAGCCTGGGATTTAGTACATGGGTCCGGTGCAGGGCGGCATGCTGCTGCATGGGGACAGGGTCCCACCCTATCCTTCGTACCCATCGGACAGGCCGTTCCCCGCGCACGCCTGCTGCCGGCCAGGTTCTTGGATTCCGGACAGCACGACGGCGGCGTCGCTGGTTTTCCTGCCCGGCATGGGGTGAGCTTGAGGCATGTTCCTCCAGCTCCCCGCCGTCGACGTTCCGCCCCAGCCCTGGACCGGGAGGTTCGACGGCGACGGCCCGGGCCACCGGCGCTGGTGGCAGGCAATGAACGCCGGCAGTGCGTCCGGGCCGGGAGAAGCGGCAGGGGCGCCGGCCGCAGAACAGTCATTGCCGGCTCCGGGCCGCAAACCCGCCGCCTTGTTGGGCTTCGCCAGCGATGAGGGCGTGCGCCGGAACAAGGGCCGCACCGGAGCCGCCGCCGCCCCCGCCGCCCTGCGGAAAGCCCTCGGCCCGCTCGCATTCCACCTGGATCGCGAGGTGGCGGACGTTGGTGACGTGGTGGTGGCCGGCGGAGACCTGGAGGCCGGGCAGGCACGGCTTGGCCAGGCAGTGGCATCCCTGCTCGATGACGGCCGCCAGACGGTGGTGCTGGGCGGAGGCCACGAAACAGCTTACGCCAGCTATCTCGGCGTCAGCGCATCGTCCGCAGTTCAAAGCGGGCAGCGCCTGGGCGTCCTGAACCTTGACGCGCACTTTGACCTCCGCGACGAGCCCGTACCCAGTTCCGGCACCCCGTTCCTGCAAATGGCCCGGGCCGAAGCGGACGCCGGACGCGAATTCCGCTACGCCGTCGTCGGCATCTCGCAGCCGAACAACACCCAGGTCCTGTTCGACACCGCGGACAAGCTTGGTGTCCGGTACCTGCTGGACGAGGACTGCGAAGCGGACCGGGTCCGGGACTTTGTGGACGCATTCCTGGCGGACATCGACGTCCTGTACCTGACCATCGACCTGGACGTGCTGCCGGCTGCAGTGGCGCCGGGGGTCAGCGCGCCCGCAGCCTACGGGGTGCCGCTGCCCGTTATTTCCGCGGTATGCCGGCAAGTGGCGCAGAGCGGGAAGCTGCTGCATCTGGACGTGGCGGAGCTCAATCCCGAATTCGACATCGACAGCCGCACTGCCCGCACCGCGGCACGGCTCCTAGACACGCTCCTGCGCTGACGGCCGGGTCAGGCCTTCAGGACGTATCGCCGTTCCGGCCGTCCCACGCCGTACTTGAGCCGCACGTCAAGGGTCCCCTCGTCGTGCAGGTATTCCAGGTAGCGGCGCGCGCTGACCCGGGACGTGCCGAGTTCCTCGGCCACCTCCGCGGCGGACACGTCGCCGGTGGCGGCGTTCAACGCGGCCTCCACCAGCTTCAGGGTTTCTATGCTGCAGCCCTTGGGCAGCGGGCGTTCAGCCCGGTCCAGGCCGAATACCCTGTTGACGTCCGACTGTTGGGCTACATCTTTTGACGCGTCAAGGCTCTGGTAGGCGCTGCGGTAGTGCTCGAGCCGCTCCTGCAGGTCGGTCTGGGAAAACGGCTTGATCAGGTAGTGGACAATGCCGCCGCGGAGGGCCTTCCGCACAGTTTCCACCTCGCGCGCGGCGCTGATCACCAGCACGTCCAGTTCGGGAGCCACAGTGCGCAGACGCTGCATCAGGTCCAGGCCGTTGATGTCCGGCAGGTGGATGTCCAGCAGCACCAGGTCGGGCTGGAGGCGCTCGGTCTCTACAATTGCCTGGGCACCGGTGTGTGCCGCACCCACCACGCTAAAACCCGGTGTGCGCTGGATGAAGCCGGCATGCACCTTGGCCACCATGAAGTCGTCATCGACGATCAGGACCTTGATCATGGCTTGGTAGTTCCTCGTTTCAGCACTGCAGTAAACACAGCCCCATTATCGTTGGCCACTGTCAGGTTCCCGCCGGTCCGGCGGCACACCACCCGTGACAGCGCCAGGCCGAAGCCGCGGCCGCCGGCGGGACCCGGTTCCTTGGTGGTGAAGCCCTGCCGGAAGATGCGGTCGGTGGAACCGCCGGGAACGCCGGGGCCGTTGTCCCGCACCGTCACCACAACGTCGTCTCCGGCTTTGCCGTCCACCCGCACCCGGACGGATGCGTGCGGAAGCCCTGTGACGGCGTCGAACGCGTTGTCCACGAGGTTCCCCACCACGGTGGTTAGGTCCCGGGACAACCCGTCGTCAACCTTGTCCAGCATCGAGTCCGGTTCCAGCTGCAGTGCTGCGCCGCGTTCGGTGGCCAGGCTCGATTTGGCGATGAGCAGGGCCGCGAGCGCAGGGTCCTTGATCCGGCCGGTCACCTCATCGTTGAGCCGGGTGCGATCCACGGTGGCGCCGTTGACGAACTGGACCACGGAGTCGTACTCACCGATTTGGATGAGCCCCGAGATCACGTGCAGTTGGTTGGCAAACTCATGGGCCTGGGCGCGGAGCGTGTCCGTGGCCGTGCGGGTTGTTCCCAGCTCGTGCTCGAGTTCGGAAAGCTCCGTGCGGTCGCGAAGGGTGGTCACTGAGCCAATCACCCGGCCGCGGGACTCGAACGGCACCCGGTTCATCACCACCAGCCGGTCCCCCACCAACACCAACTGGTCCGGCCCGGGCTGCTCGCGGGTGAGGACTTCCTTCAGGGCAGGTTCGACGGCGAGTCCCGCCAGGCGCTTACCCACACAGTCACCTGGGAGCCCCAGGAGCGCGCGGGCGCTGTGGTTGGCCACGGTGATGCGGTCATGCAGGTCCAGCGCGACCACGCCTTCCTTGAGACCGTGCAGCATGGCCTCGCGGTTTTCCACCAGGCTGGTGATTTCACTCGGCTCCATGCCCAGGGTCTGCCGCTTCACCCGCCGCGAGAGCAGCAGGGATCCGACGACGCCCAGGACACTTGCTACGCCCAAGTACGTGAGCAGGTTGGGAACGGCATCGCCCAGCCGCTCGAGCACCGTGGGATAGCTGCGGCTGATGGACGCGATGCCGATCATCCGCCCGGTGTCATCCAGGACCGGAACGTGCGCGGACAGGAGCGGGGCAGGGGTCCCGCCCACCACTCCGGTCCAGGCCCTGCCTTCCATCACCCTGCTGGCACCAAGTTCCAGCGGCTCACCGAGCAGGCTGGGATCCGAGGACGCCACCACGGTGCGGTCAATTCTTGCCAGCGCCACCCGGGACGAGCCGGAGACGATCCGCACGGACTCGGCCACGGCAGGCAGCACGGCGCCGCCCCGGGCCTCGGCTTCAGGGAGCAGTTCGCGCACCACGGGATTACCGCCCAGGGCTTCCGCGGCGGAGAGCGCCCGCCTGCCTTCGGTCCGCTCGAATGCCGCGGCGGACTGGGCCAGGGAAATGGCCACCACGCCCACCAGGACAGCCAGGACAATGAGCAACTGCAGCAGAAGGTACTGCCCGGCAAGGGACATTCCTCGGCGTCGAGTCACAATGGTCTTCCTGGTGTTGCTGTGCGGGGGTCCGGGGTGTCCGGGGCGGCTGACTTGCCCTTTGCCGCGCACAGGAGAATGCGCGCAAGGCCTCGGGGTGGTACCGGGAACTATATCCCAAAGCCCGCCGCAGGGACGCTGTGGGGTTCCGGAAACGTGAACGCAATGAACACAACTTTCTCTGCGTACACAAGAGTGATCGGGGTCACGGGCGCCCCTAGCATCGGAACCACAAGGCATCGGACCCCTAAGTCAGCCGATGCTGACCAGCTTTGTTTTGAGAGAAGAGGAACACATGCGCCAGATCCGCGCATTGCGCGTTGCCGCCGTTGCCGCCGGCATCGCCCTGATGGCCACCGGCTGCGGTGCCACCGGCAAGAGCTCCACGGGCTCGGAAAGCTCCGGTGCCGCCGCCGGACCCATCACCGGCCTGCAGATCATGGTCCCCAACACGCCCGGCGGCGGCTACGACACCACCGCTCGCGCCGCCGCCAAGGTTCTCGACGACGAGAAGATCTCCACCAACACCGAGGTCTTCAACCTGGCCGGCGCCGGCGGCACCGTGGGCCTGGCCCGGATAGTCAACGAGAAGGGCAACGGCGACCTCGCCATGCTCATGGGCTTGGGCGTTGTGGGTGCCAGCTACACCAACAAGTCCGAATCCAAGCTGACGGACACCACTCCCCTGGCCCGCCTCATCGAAGAGCCGGGCGCCATCATGGTCAGCAAGGATTCGCCCTACAAGACGATCGATGACCTGGTGAAGGCATGGAAGGCCGATCCCGGCTCCATCTCGGTAGGCGGCGGTTCCTCCCCCGGCGGCCCTGACCACCTGCTGCCCATGCAGCTGGCGGGCGCCGTAGGCATCGACGCCACCAAGGTCAACTTCGTCTCCTACGACGGCGGCGGCGACCTCCTGCCCGCCATCCTTGGCAACAAGCTCGGCTTCGCCGCCTCCGGCGCCGGCGAGTACCTGAAGCAGATCGAATCCGGCGAGGTCCGCGTTCTCGCCACCAGCGGCGAGAAGCGCCTTGACGGTGTGGATGCACCTACGCTCAAGGAATCCAACATCGACCTGGTGTTCACGAACTGGCGCGGCGTGGTGGCTCCTCCGGGCATCAGCGACAAGGACAAGGCGGCCCTGATCGCGGCACTGGAGAAGATGCACGGCACCGACGGCTGGAAGGAGGCGCTGAAGACCCACAGCTGGACCGACGCCTTCATCACCGGTGACCAGTTCAAGACCTTCCTCACCGAGCAGGACAAGCGGGTGGCGGACGTCCTCACCAAGCTTGGGTTGGCGTGACATCCCTGACCACAGGTCTCAAAGGCCGCTCCGAGCTGGGAGTTTCCCTCCTGCTCGGGGCGGCCGGCGTCTTAGTCTTCCTTGACGCCAACGGCCTGGTAACCCCGTATTCGAAATCTGACCCGGTTGGACCCAAGACTGTCCCGTTCATCGTGGCCGGGATGCTGGTGGTTTGCGCGGTCCTGCTGGCAATCAACGTCCTGCGCGGCGGCAAGGGTGAGGCCGAGGGCGGCGAGGACGTCGACTTGGCGCATCCTGCCGACTGGAAGACCATCCTGCCGCTGGCAGGAGCCTTTGTGGCGAACATCCTGCTCATCGATTGGGCCGGCTGGGTGATCTCCGGAACCGTCCTGTTCTGGGGCAGCGTGCTGGCCCTGGGCAGCCGCCACTTTGTCCGGGACGGATTGATCTCCGTGGCACTGTCCCTGCTGACCTTCTACGGCTTCTACCTCGGCCTGGGCATCGCACTGCCGGCCGGCCTCCTGGAAGGAATCCTCTAAATGGACGTCTGGTCCTCCCTGATGGACGGTTTCGCCACCGCCCTCACTCCCATGAATTTCCTGTACGCCGTCATCGGCGTCATCCTGGGTACCGCCGTCGGCGTCCTCCCCGGCCTGGGCCCGGCCATGACCGTCGCGCTGCTGCTGCCGGTCACCTACGCCCTGGAACCCACCAGTGCCTTCATCATGTTCGCCGGCATTTACTACGGCGGCATGTACGGCGGCTCCACCACCTCCATCCTGCTCAACACCCCCGGCGAATCGTCCTCCGTGGTCACCGCCATCGAAGGCAACAAGATGGCCAAGGCGGGCCGGGCGGCACAGGCACTTGCGACGGCGGCCATCGGCTCGTTCGTTGCCGGCACCATTGGCACCGCGTTGCTGGCCGTCTGTGCACCGATCGTGGTGAAGTTTGCCGTCAGCCTCGGCGCCCCCAGCTACTTCGCCATCATGGTCCTGGCCCTGCTGGCAGTGACGGCCGTGCTCGGCTCGTCGCGGCTGCGGGGCTTCGCCTCCCTGGGCCTTGGCCTGGCCATCGGCCTGGTGGGCATGGACTCGGTCACCGGCCAGCGCCGCCTAACATTCGGCCAGCCGCTCCTGGCGGACGGCCTGGACATCGTGGTGGTCGCTGTGGCCATCTTCGCCGTGGGCGAGGCCCTCTGGGTGGCGGCGCACCTGCGCCGGACCCCGTTGCATGCCATCCCGGTGGGGCAGCCGTGGATGGGTAAGTCCGACTGGAAGCGTTCCTGGAAGCCGTGGCTGCGCGGAACCGCGTTCGGTTTCCCCTTCGGTGCCCTGCCTGCCGGTGGCGCCGAGATCCCCACGTTCCTCTCGTATGTCACGGAAAAGCGCCTCAGCAAGAACCCTGAAGAGTTCGGCAACGGAGCCATTGAAGGTGTTGCCGGGCCGGAAGCAGCCAACAACGCTGCCGCCGCAGGCACCCTGACCCCCATGCTTGCCCTGGGCCTGCCCACCAACGCGACTGCCGCCGTCATGCTTGCCGCCTTCACGTCCTACGGCATCCAGCCGGGCCCGCAACTCTTCACCAGCGAGGGTCCCCTGGTGTGGGCGCTGATCGCCAGCCTCTTCATCGGCAACCTCCTGCTGTTGATCATCAACCTGCCTTTGGCACCGATGTGGGCCAAGCTGCTGCAGCTCCCCCGGCCGTACCTGTACGCAGGCATCCTGTTCTTCGCCACCCTGGGCGCCTACTCAGTGAACCTGCAGGCGTTCGACCTGGTGATCCTGCTGGTCCTGGGCGCCCTCGGATTCATGATGCGGCGCTTCGGGCTTCCCGTGCTGCCGCTGATCCTCGGCGTGATCCTGGGTCCGCGGATCGAGGGGCAACTCCGGAAAACCCTGCAGCTGAGCGCGGGTGATCCGGCAGGGCTCTTTGGTGAGCCGATCGCCGTCGGCATCTACGTCATCATTGCCCTCATCCTGCTCTGGCCCTTTGCCTACAAGCTGTTCCGCCGCAACCGTCCGGTTGCTGCTCCTGCCGGCAAGGCTGAGTCCGGCGGGGCTGCGGCGCTTGCCAGGGACGCCGATGATACGGTCCACTCGAACCACAGTGCCGTGTATTCCGACCATAAGGAGCAACCATGACCGTCGTTGTTGGCTATGTCCCGACCCCCGAAGGTGAGGCAGCGCTCACCCAGGCCATCACCGAAGCCCGGAAGAACAACAGCACCCTGGTGCTGATCAACTCCTCCAAGGGCGAGTCAACAGTGGACAACCGGTTCGCGCCCGAAGGCGAGATCCAGGACATCGAACAACGGCTGGCCAGCCAAGGCATCCAGTACCTGATCAAGCGGCCCGTCCGCGGGCACGACGCCGCCGCCGAAGTCCTGGACGCCGCTGAGGAGCACAAGGCAGACCTCATCGTGATTGGCCTGCGCCGCCGTACCCCCGTGGGCAAGCTGATCATGGGCAGCACGTCCCAGCGCATCCTGCTGGAAGCGGACTGCCCCGTCCTCGCCGTCAAGGCAGGCTAGGCCAGCCAGGCCCATCAAGCAGGGAGGCTGAGTCGGCCGGCTGAGCAGGCCGACTAAGCCATGACCGGTTAGGCCAAGGCCGATTGTGCCGTAACGACCGCCGGCGTCCGGAACAACTCCTGACGCTGGCGGCCCAGGCCCTCCACCTCTACCTCCACCAGGTCGCCCGGCTGCAGGTAGGGAAAACGGCCGCTGAGGGCGACGCCCTTCGGGGTTCCCGTGAGGATCACGTCACCCGGTTCCAGCCGCATGTACTGGCTGCAGTGGTGGACCAGCGTGGCGGCGTCAAAGATGAGCTCGGACGACGACGAGTCCTGCCGCGGCTCACCGTTCACCCAGCTGCGCAGCCGCAAGTTGCCGCCGTCGATCCCATCTGCCGGAACCAGCCACGGACCCAGGGGCGTGGACCCCGGCAGCGACTTGCCCTTGGTCCACTGGCCGGCGGCCCCGGGTAGCTGGTATTCACGTTCGGAGAAATCATTGGCCGTGACGTACCCGGCAATGCAATCCGCAGCCTCCTGCTTGGAGGCTAGGTAGCTGGCTTCTTTGCCGACCACGATGCCCAGTTCCACTTCCCAGTCGTACTGGGTGGAGCGGGGTGCAAGGGGGGCCGGATCATAGGGACCGGTGACGGTGTTGCTCGGCTTGAGGAAGACCACGGGAATGGTGGGCGGCTCTGCCCCCGATTCCGCAGCATGGGCGGCATAGTTCATCCCGATGCCCACTACTGTGCCGGGCCGTGCCACTGGAGAACCTACCCGGAGCGAAGCGGCGCCGTCCAGGACGGGCAGCTCCCCCGCCCTCAATGCGGCACGGACTTTGTCCAGGCCACCGGCAGCAAGGAACGCGCCGTCCACGTCTGCGGTGAGCGGCAGCAGGCTGAAATACCGGTCCGCTCCGTCCTCGGAGGAAACCAGCACGGCAGGCTGTTCGCTGCCTGCGTCGCCGAGGCGCATGATCTTCATACCGGATTCTCCTCAAGGTGTTGGTGGGGCTTTCGGAGCCTGTAGCGGCCCCTTTCCATGGTCGGTGATTCCCCGCCGCGCCTGCCAACGGACGCTTTATGACCGCAGCTAGAAGGACTGACATCTGACATATCCACGGAGCAGTCGGTAGAATAGCGGTGCCATCTTGGCACGAAACACAGAAAGTTCAGTACATGACTACAGCCACTTTGGAGCGGGTCCCCGCCGCTGCCGAAAGCACCGAAGGGTCCGCCCAGCGGTCCATCAGCCTGGAATTCTCCAGTGCTGACGAGGTCCACGCCGGCCTGGAAGATGCCGTAGCCCAGCTGATTGAGGTTGCTGCAAAGGACGCGTCCTGCGGCATCCTGGTCACCCGGGTGCACCCTGGGCGCTACATGGTCGCCTTGGACGACTCAGTGCCCTTCGGCGAGACGTACGAGTCCATCGCTGCGTAACACCCGCAAAACCTCCGGCACGTCCCCTGTGTCCCCGCACTGGGCGCCGGCAACAAAAATCCCCGCACGCCCTCGGGCGGTGCGGGGATTTTTGTTGCTTTAAGCGGGATTAGCCTCGGCGGACCTGCACGCCGTCAGACTTCAGGAAAAGCTCCTTTTCCGCCGGTCCTGACGGGCCGGCCGGCACAAGCCAGAGGACGTTGCCGCTTTGGGAGACCTCTTCCACTTCCCCGGCTGCTACAACATGCGCATGCTTGATGATCTCGACGCGGTCCCCGACCTGGAGTGACTTCCAGTTGGACACCGCGGCGGAATGGGCATTGCGCCTCGACAGAACTGCCCCACGTGCTTTCATTTGAACTTCTACCCCTTTGTATCGTTCTGCCGCCACAGCCTCTTTGATGTGACTTTCACTACACCTTCAGTTCTACTACACTCCCGGCGCCGCGACACGGCGCGGCGCCGGAAATTCCGCCCTTCGGACAGAAGCGGTGCAGGCGCTGAAGATTCTTCGGTTTCAGGCGAGCGGCCCGACGGCGGATTCCGCCGCCCGACGCACCTCACCTGAGGCGACCAGCCGGTCAGCCGCTTCCAGTTCCGGAGACAGGAAGCGGTCGGTCCCCGGCCCTTCCACCACTTCGCGGAGGGCTGCCACGACGGCGGCGCCTGCAGGTCCCGGTGTCAGGACCCCACCGGACAGCTGGGTCCGGATGTCCAGGGCCCGGGCAGAGGTCACCAGTTCGATGGCCAGGACCCGGCGCAGGTTCTCCACAGCCTTGCGCAGCTTCCGCGCAGCGTGCCATCCCATGGACACGTGGTCCTCCTGCATGGCGGAGCTCGGGATGGAATCCACTGATGCCGGGACGGCCAGCCGCTTGTTGTCCGATACCAGTCCGGCCTGCGTGTACTGGGCGATCATGAGTCCCGAGTCCACGCCGGGGTCGGCTGCGAGGAAGGCGGGCAGGCCGTGGGACCGGGCCGGATCCAGCATCCGGTCCGTCCGGCGCTCGGCGATGGAGCTGAGGTCTGCGACGGCGATGGCCAGGTAGTCCAGGACGTAGGCCACCGGCGCTCCGTGGAAGTTGCCGTTGGAGCTGACCCGGCCGTCCGGCAGGACGACGGGGTTGTCGATAGCAGCCGCCAGCTCCCTGGTTGCCACCAGCTCGGCATGGTCGACGGTGTCGCGGACGGCACCGGCAACCTGCGGCGCGCAGCGCAGGGAATAGGCGTCCTGCACCCGGGAGTCCCCCACCTTGTGCGAGGCGACGATCGGCGAGTCCGAGAGCACCCTCAGCATGTTGTCGGCGCTGGCCGCCTGGCCCGGGTGCGGGCGGAGCGCGGCGTGCAGCTCGGGCAGGAACACCTGGTCGGTGCCCAGCAGGGCCTCGACGCTGAGCGCCGCGGTGATGTCCGCCGTCGCCAGCAGCTGGCGAAGGTCCGCAATGGCCATGAGGAGCATGCCCAGCATGCCCTCGGTGCCGTTGACCAGCGCCAGCCCTTCCTTTTCTGCAAGGGTGACCGGCTCGATGCCGTGTTCAGCCAGCAGCTCAGCGACCGGGCGCTCTCCGCGCCCGCCGTACGTGACGCCGTCGGGCCCTTCCGCTTCGCCTTCCCCCATCAGCACCAGTGCGCAATGGGACAGCGGGGCCAGGTCACCGGAACAGCCCAGCGAACCGAACTCACGGACCACGGGCGTGATGCCGGCGTTGAGGACATCCACCATGGTCTGCAGGACCACGGGACGGACGCCGGTGCGGCCGGAGGCCAGGGTCTTGGCGCGGAGGAACATGATGCCGCGGACCACTTCGCGCTCGACCGCAGGCCCCATGCCTGCCGCATGGCTGCGGATCAGCGACTTCTGCAGCTGGGTGCGCAGCTCGTTGGGGATGTGCCGGTTGGCAAGCGCGCCGAAGCCGGTGGAAATGCCGTAGGCGGGGATGTCGCTGGAGGCGAGGTCGTCGATGTGGGCGCGGACCTTGGCGACGGTTTCCAGGGCTTCGGGCGCGACGGTCACCTTGGCGTTTTGGCGCGCGACGGCGAGCACATCCTGGGGCGTGACGCCCGCCGGGCCAAGGGTGACGGTGAGCGGTTCGTGGGTGGTGATGGTCATGGGAGTTATTTGCTTTCGTTCATGGGGATCCGGACGCCGCGTTCTTTGGCGACGTCGAGGGCTCGCTTGTAGCCGGCGTCGGCGTGGCGGATGACGCCCATGCCGGGGTCGTTGGTGAGCAGGCGTTCAAGCTTCTGCGCGGCGAGGTCGGTGCCGTCGGCGACGGAGACCTGGCCGGCGTGGATCGAGCGGCCGATGCCGACGCCGCCGCCGTGGTGCAGGGACACCCAGGTTGCACCGGACGCGGTGTTGAGCAGGGCGTTCAGCATGGGCCAGTCGGCGATGGCGTCGGAACCGTCGGCCATTGCTTCCGTTTCCCGGTACGGGGAGGCGACGGAGCCGGAGTCGAGGTGGTCACGGCCGATCACGATGGGTGCCTTGACCTTGCCTTCCTTGACGAGTTGGTTGAAGAGCAGCCCGGCCTTGGCGCGTTCGCCGTAGCCCAGCCAGCAGATGCGTGCGGGCAGGCCTTCAAACTCCACGCGGTCCTGGGCGGCGTCGATCCAGCGGTGCAGGTGCTTGTTCTCCGGGAAGAGCTCCTTGATCGCTTCATCCGTGACGCGGATGTCCTCAGGATCGCCGGAAAGGGCCACCCAGCGGAACGGGCCGAGCCCCTCGCAGAACAGCGGCCGGATGTAGGCGGGCACAAAGCCGGGGAACTCGAAGGCCCGTTCGTAGCCGCCCTTGCGGGCCTCGTCGCGGATGGAGTTGCCGTAGTCGAAGACCTCGGCGCCGGCATCCTGGAATTCCACCATGGCCTGGACGTGCCGTGCCATGGAGGCCTGGGCCTTCTTGGTGAAGCCTTCCGGATCGGCCTCGGCTTCGCGGTGCCATTCGTCCACGGAGATGCCCTCGGGCAGGTAGCTCAGGGGGTCGTGGGCGGAGGTCTGGTCGGTGACGATGTCCACGGTGAGTTCACCGGCCTTGTGGCGGCGCAGGATTTCGGGGAAGACCTCGGCGGCGTTGCCCACGTAACCCACCGACCAGCCGCGGCGCGATTCCTTGGCCTTGAGCACTTTGGCGATGGCGGCGTCGAGGTCTGTTTCCACCTCGTCCAGGTAGCGCTTGCCGGCACGGCGGCGCAGGCGGGACTCGTCGACGTCGACGATCAGGCAGGCGCCTTCATTCAGGGTGACGGCGAGCGGCTGGGCGCCGCCCATGCCGCCGCAACCTCCGGTGAGGGTCAGCGTGCCGGCAAGGGTGCCGTTCTCGTCACCGCTCAGTTTGCGGGCGATCGCGGCGAACGTTTCGAAGGTGCCCTGCAGGATGCCCTGGGTGCCGATGTAGATCCAGGAACCGGCCGTCATCTGGCCGTACATCATCAGGCCTTCGGCCTCGAGGCGGCGGAACTCGGGCCAGGTGGCCCAGTCGCCTACGAGGTTGGAGTTGGCCAGGAGCACGCGCGGCGCCCATTCGTTGGTGCGGAAGACGCCGACAGGCTTGCCGGACTGGACCAGGAGGGTTTCGTCCTTTTCCATGGTTTCCAGGGTGCGGGTAATGGCGTCGAACGCGGCCCAGGAGCGGACTGCACGGCCGGTGCCCCCGTAGACCACGAGGTCATCCGGGCGTTCGGCCACTTCGGGGTCCAGGTTGTTCATCAGCATGCGCAGCGGCGCTTCGGTCTGCCAGGACTTTGCGGTGAGCTCGGTGCCGCGGGCTGCTTTGACCGGGCGGGCACCGGTGGTGAAATCGGCGGGTGCCATGATGGGCTCCTTCTGGTGAGTGTCTGGTTGGGGAAAGAAGTTCTGTATCAACTAAAGCCCCTCGGGCAGGGCCTCCACAGGGCTTTCCAGCGTGTGGTGTCCGGTATTCCAGACGGGCGGTGCACGCTATTTGACGGAGCGGCCGTGGATGCGCACGGAGAGCTCATCGGCCACCTTCTGGACGCGGGCAGCCAGCACGGGCCACTCCTCCGCGGGCAGCTTGTCCTCCAGGAAGGTGACCGCGACGGCGGCCGTGGGCCACCCCAGATGATCGGTGACGGCGGCGGCAATGGAGCCGAAGCCGGGGGTGACTTCGCCGTGTTCGGTGGCGTATCCGCGCTGCCGGACCTGGTCCAGGTGGGAGGACAAGGCCGAGTACTTCATGATGGCTCCCTCCACCTCATGTCGTGCAGTGAAGGCCGCGGCGTTCGGATAGAGCGCGCGCACCTGGGATTTGGGCAGCGCGGCCAGGATCGCCCGGCCGCTGGCGGTGAGGTGGCTGGGAAGTCGGACGCCGACGTCGGTCACCAGGGACGGGCGGTTCTTGGCCCGCTCCTCCACGATGTAGAGCACGTCCCGCCCGTGCAGCACGGCAAGGTGCGCGCTCTCGCCAATAGCGTCCACGAGGCTCGCAAGCAGGGGCCGGCCGAGGCGCGACAACGGTTCCTGCCGGGAGTAGGCGGAACTGAGCTCGAAGGCACTGATGCCCAGCCCGTACCGCTGCTCCTCGTGGAGATGCAGGACGAAGCCGTTGGCCTCCATCACCCCAAGCAGGTGATAGACGCTTGACCGCGGCAGGTCCAGGCTGGAAGCGATCTGGGACGCCGCCATGGGGCCCCGCCGCGAAGCCAACAGCTTGAGGATGCGAAGGGTGTTTTCCGCAGCGGGGACTTTCGACGATGCCTTGCCGGCCGCCCGGGGAGCCTGGGCTTCGGCGTTTGTTGTCGCGGCGCCCCGCGTTGCGGTGCTTAATGCAGTGCTCATGGATTGGAAGGATCTTTCTGGCTAGCTCTGTCCGGTATCCCGTACTTAAGCTTGCGCCCTCCAGCGCCGTTGGTGCAGGGACAACTGAACGTAAGGTGTCTGGGAAACCAGACATGCAACTCCGGTAGCAGGACGGAACCCCACTGGCGGCCGGGACGTTAGGCGTGCGCGCGGAGGAACCGCGCGAGGGCATCCTCCCAAGGCGACCCTCGGTGATGCACGACGTCGATGCCGCCGACTGACAGTCCCTCGGGCCATCGTGGTGGTTCCCAGTCCTGGTGTTCGCTCATGTAGTGGCGGCCGGTGGGTGAGGTCCAGCCGGGTGGTTGGTTCTTGGTGGCGGGGGTGGGTGTCCAGCCGGTGGTGTGGCGGAGTTTGTGGTGTTTCGGGCAGGGCTGTCCCAGATTCGATATCCCGGTGGTGCCGCCGTGGGCCCAGGCGAGGATGTGGTCGGCGTCGTTGTCCAGGGAGTTGTTGCTGCACCCCGGGAACGGGCATTTACTATCCCGCATCCGCAGCCAGGCCCGCATCGCACCGGTGACCCGGTAGCTCGTCCGGCCGATCTCAAGCGGCGCCCCGTCCCGCGGATCCACCAACACCCGGTAAAACGACCCCGCCCCGTTCGCCACCAGGTCCCGCGCCATCGACGGTGGGATAGGCCCGTAGCCGTCCAGCATCGCCGGCTCATCGGTCACACCCATCAGGGAGAACACCGGGACCGTGACCAAGACCTGCGCACTGATTCGTGAGGACGGACTCTCCCAGGTAGCGCCGTCGGTGGAACTGCCATTGGCACCACTACCGTCGCCGCCGGCGACACTGCCACCGAGGATTGCGTCGGCGAAGCCATCCGCCCGCAGCTGGGGCATGCTGCGGGACTCGTCCGGGCCCTGCATACTCCGGGCGCTGGCGGTGAGCCGGTTCCACCCGGCCAGCGCCTGGTCCGCGGGCAGGCAGGCGGACAGCCAGGCCATCCCGTCCTGGTCCGGACGGAACTCCACCCGCCGGTCCGCCACCCCCTTGGCATGGCGCTTCTCGATGCTCTCGGCATGGTGACGTTCCCGCCACGTGCGGGCCTTGGCCTTGAACCGGTGCGCCGGCAACTGCCCCACCGCACAGCCCCGAGCCGCGTCGGGCGCGCCCGGGTCCAGGAAATGCGCCTCCAACGCCGCAGCCCCCGCAGCATCCAAACACGCGGCCTCATCGGCCATCACCACCACGTGCTGCCACGACAACGTCCCTGCCTTCAAAGCCTCCAAGGTCAGCGGTAACGTGGCTGTCACGGCGTGGGAGGTGGCCAGGAACGACGCCGCCGCCCGCGGCCCCAACGCCAGCACACACCCGATCTCCGCCGCGGACGCCATCTCCTGCGCCTGCACCGGCACATCCGGCCCCGCAACAACAGAGGCGCTCTCCGCGTACGTCACAGCAGCCTTGGCCTTCAACGCTGCGAGCCCCGCTTCAACTTCACGGGCACCGGCAAGGATCTCCAGGCAACCATCCGCCAAACCAGCCAACGGATCACCCAGAGAAAACGACTCAGAACCGCCATCCACCTCAGCGTTCAACACAGCAAGGGCAGCGCGGATGTCTTCGTAAGCCCTAGCCACCGCTGCCCTTCCCATAAACACATCATCGCGCGAGGGTCTGACAATCCACGGCGGACAGGACTCCCGACTGCTCCCCGTGGCAGCTCGAGTTGGCGGCCACAGTCTGTAACCGAAGACACCAACCCCGCGTGAGCCTCATCACGGCAGGGCCGAGAATGGTCTGCTGGTTACCGGCTCCCCTCCAAAGACGAGAAGGTAACTCTATGCAACCCACCCCAACCCGGACCGAAAGTCCGGTGGAGAAGCAACAGCCGGCAGCCGTCGTCGGACAAGCCCTTAGCCGTGGCCTGAATGTTCGGCACATCCGCTTCATGGCCCTCGGCTCGGCGATTGGCACCGGCCTTTTCTATGGCTCGGCCTCCGCTATCCAGAAAGCCGGCCCGGCAGTGCTCCTGGCCTACATCATCGGCGGCGCGGCCGTGTTCATGGTGATGCGCGCGCTTGGTGAAATGGCGGTGCGACATCCGGTATCCGGGTCCTTCAGCCAGTACGCGAGCCGGTATCTGGGCCCCCTTGCCGGCTTCGTAACCGGATGGACGTACGTGTTCGAGATGGCGATCGTCGCGATCGCCGACGTCACCGCCTTCAGCATCTACATGGGTTTTTGGTTCCCGCAGGTGGACCGCTGGATCTGGATCCTCGCCGTCATCTGTTTCCTGGCGGCACTGAACCTGCTCAGCGTGAAGGTCTTCGGCGAGCTTGAATTCTGGTTCTCGCTGATAAAGGTCGCCGCGATTATCGCCATGATAGCCGGCGGCGCCGCTATCATCGTTTTCGGCTTCCAGACCGCCGATTCCCCGGTCGCCCCGGGCCTGGGCAACCTGGTTGAGCACGGCGGACTGTTCCCCAACGGCTTCGAAGGCCTCCTGGCATCCTTCGCCGTGGTGATGTTCGCCTTCGGCGGCGTGGAGACCCTGGGCATCACGGCCGGCGAGGCAGCCGATCCCAAGAAAGTCATCCCCAAGGCCGTGAACACCGTCCCCGTCCGCGTGCTGCTGTTCTACGTCCTCACCCTGGGCGTACTCATGAGCCTCTTCCCGTGGGACCAGGTGGGCACCAGCGGCAGCCCGTTCGTCCAAATCTTCAGCAGCCTGGGCATCCCGGCCGCACCGCACATCCTCAACACGGTGGTGATCACGGCCGCCCTCTCGGCCATCAACAGCGACATCTTCGGCGCCGGACGCATCCTCTTCGGACTCTCCAACCAGGGCCACGCGCCCGCCGCCTTCGGCAAGGTCTCCAGGCACGGCGTCCCCTGGATGACCGTGGTCATGATGGCGGGCATTCTGCTGGTGGGCGTGGTCCTAAACGCTGTCATTCCGGAGGACGTATTCCTTGTGATTGCCTCGATCGCCACCTTCGCCACTGTCTGGGTCTGGGTGATGATCCTGGCGTCCCATGTGGCCATGAAGCGGGAAATCGCGCGGAAGGACCTGCCGGCGTCGGAATTTCCGTCACCGTGGTGGCCTGCCGCTTCCGTGCTCACCATCGCCTTCATGGCGCTGGTGATCGCCGTCCTGGGCGCCTTCGAGGACACCCGGATCGCCCTGTACGTCGGTGCGGTGTGGCTGGGGCTGCTGGTCCTGGCCTACCGCCTGTGGATCAAAGGTGACGGACGACGCCGGGTCCACCTTGAGGACGAGACGTCGCCGGTGCCGGTGGTCTCCTCCTAGGCGGCCTTGGGGAACACTCCTGCTCCGGCGAGGCCGGAGCGGGGTGTCGCCTCCACCTTGGCGCAGATCCAGCGGCCCAACTCTGTGGCGGCGCGTGGGTCGATGGAGGTGGAAAAGCCTGCCCGCTCCAGCATCCAGGCCAAGTCCTCGGTGGAGACATTTCCGGCTGCGCCGGGGGCGAACGGGCAACCACCCAGGCCTCCCACCGCACTGTCAAAGACCCTGACCCCGGCAGCCATGGCCGCATAGGTATTCGCCAATGCAGTGTGGCGCGTCTCGTGCAGGTGGGCACGCAGCGGCACGTCCGTTTCCGATGCCAGGGCAGCAAAAACCTCGCTTACCTGCCAGGGGACGGCGCAACCGATGGTGTCCGCCAGCGCAACTTCGGCCAGATGCCCTCTTTGAAGTGCGCTTCGGACGACAGAAAGAGCCTGTTCCCCGGGCACGTCGCCCTGGTAGGGGCAGCCAAAGGCGACGGCGGCGGTGACGGTGAGCGGGATGGCCGAAGCGGCAGCAATTCCGGCTACTTCTTCCAGGGCGTCGAGGGCGGCGGCCACCGTGGTGTTCTGGTTGGCCGACGCGAAGGCATCCGTCACGGGCAGGACATAGTTGATCTCGTCCACCCCTGCATCCACCGCCCTATATGCTCCCCGGGTGTTCAACACGAGGCCGATGTAGCTGGCGCCTGCGTCCCGCGGCACCCCGGCCATGACGGCGTCGGCATCAGCCATCTGCGGAACCTTCTTGGGGTTCACAAAGCTGACTGCCTCGATCCGCCTGGCTCCCAGGGCGATCAGCTCGTTGATCAGGCGCAGCTTGTCGTGGGTACTGACTGGAACCTTTTCGTTCTGCAGCCCGTCCCGGGGACTGACGTCCACGATCGAGACCGCGCCCTTGGACTTGTCGTTTCCCGTAATTCCGTTCATCAGATCGCACCTTCATCCTTGGCGTCCTGCAGTTCTTCGGCGCTGAGTTTGAGCAGGCCGGCGTAGATGTCGCTGTTGTGGGAACCCGGCACCAGGGGCCCGTTCCACGCGATACCGCCGCCGGTGCGGGACAGCTTAGGGATAACGCCCGGCTGGACCACTGCTCCCAACTGCTCATCAGGGACTTCCACCAGCATTCCCCGTGCCCGCAGCTGCGGGTCCTCAAAAATGTCCTCGATGGTGCTGACGGTGCTGTTGGGAACAGAATGCCGGTCAAGGCAGGCCACCAGATCCCCATGGCTGAATCCTGCGGCCCATTGGGCAATCAGCTGTTCCAGCTCGTCCTGGTTGGCCCCGCGGGAAGCGTGATTGCTGTACCGGGGGTCGGAGACCAGCTCCGGCATGCCCATCGCAGCGGCAAGCCGCACGAACACCGAGTCCTGGTTGGCAGCGATGACCACCCATTTTCCGTCGCTGGAGCGGAATATATTCGACGGCGCTATTCCCTTGAGTCCGGAACCGCTGGGTCCCGGGACGATCCCCGCGGCCGCGTAGTCCGGCACGGCACTTTCCAGGAGCGAAAAGCATGACTCCACGAGGGAAACGTCCACGACTTGCCCTGTCCCTCCCCGGGCGTCCCGCCAATACAAGGCCAGCAGGATTCCCTGCAGCGCATAGAGCGACGCCAGGCTGTCCCCCAACGAGATGCCAGTCCGTGGCGGGGCCTGGTCCGGGTAGCCATTGAGGTGGCGCAGGCCGCCGCGGGCTTCGGCCACCGATGCGTAGCCCGGCTTGTTCGCGTCGGGTCCGGTCTGGCCGTAGCCGGAGACCCTGGCGATCACCAGGCCCGGATTGGTCTGCCAGAGCACATCGGGGGAAAGGCCTAGTTTCTCGAGTGTTCCGGGGCGGAAATTCTCAAGGATGACGTCCGCTTCCTTGCAGAGTTCCAGGAACAGCTCCCGCCCACGGGGCGACTTGAGGTCCAAGGTCACGCACTTTTTCCCCCTTGACTGGACCGACCACCAGAGGGTGTGGCCTTCGATCCGGGCCCGGCCCCATTCGCGCATGGGATCGGGACGGTCAGGAGACTCAATCTTGATGACCTCCGCACCGAAGTCCGCCAGCTGCCGTCCCGCGAAGGGGCCGGCGATGAGTGATCCGAGTTCCAGTACACGCACGCCGGCCAAGGGTCCGCCGGCCGCTCCGACGGCAGTGCCGGGATCAGGGGCAACGCCCGGATCAGGGGCAGCAACGGACCGGGTATGGGTCTGAGGGGCAGGCCCGGAGCCCGGGTTCTGGCCACCGCGCATTCCGTCAGGGGGTGCGGTCTGTGAAGTTTCCACCATCTTTGGGACTCCTGTTCTGCCGGCAGCCAGCGCGGGCCGCCTCGCCCGCTGCCGTGGATCGTGAAGCATCGTTGGCACGACAACTCATATTGTGGACCCAAATTCACCATGTGGATAGGGGGAGGCGGAAAACAGCTGTTTATTGGGGGATGGTGCCCCCGATGACCCTGGTGGACTCCTCGGCCGCAGCCAGGACCTGTTCCACCCAGGACGCGCAAACGTCATAGGGCATCCGCAGGGCGGGTCCCATAACCGTCAGTGCCCCGAAGAGCTCACCCTGGGGTCCGAAGATGGGCGCTGAAATGCCACTGGCGCCGGACACGCGCTCACCGGTGGTGATGGCGAAACCGTCTGCGCGGGCCTTGGCGACCGCCTCCTCCAGGCTGGCGGCATCGGTGATCGTCTGGTTGGTAAGGGATTTCAGGCCCGACCGGTACACATGCTCCGCTACCTCTGGATTCCATGCGAGGAGGACACGCCCGGCCGCGCCGACGTGCAGTGGCATGATCTCCCCTACGCTCACAACGCGCCGGAGCATCCGTCGGGTCTCGGCCAATGCGATGCAAACCCGCTTCCCTTGGGATTCGCGAAAAATGCACGCCGTCTCACCCAGTTCGTCACGCAGCCTGCGCAGCACCGGGGTCAGCAACTCCAGGAAATCCAGCCCCTGGGTTGCCGGCGCCGCCCAGTGGGCCATCCGCACCCCGACCCGGTACCGGTCCCCGTGCCGGTCCAGAATCCCCTCCTGCACCATGTTCGCCACAAGCCGCTGGACCGTGGAGTGCGGCACGCCGGTGCTGGAGCGGATCTCGGCGAGCGACAGCTCGGGCCGGGCGAGGGAGAAAGCATCGAGGATGGCAGTGATCTTTCGAAGGACCAACAAGGGCGTGGCCGACGTTTCGCTGGAGCTCATGGGGAAAGTGTATGAGTCGCGGAGGCGTTGAGTGTGACCGAAGTAACTGTTAGCATCAGGTCCACATCATGATGGTGAACCCACGATGTGGCAGGAGCACAACCTGCATTGAGCAACAACACCGGAGACCGTAAACAGTCTCCGTACCCGGACCGATGCACCACTTTCGTTCCGATAGCGTGAACCAGCAGGGGGAACAAGCGGCCGGAGCCGGCCGGGAAGAGGCAAAGATGCCAGCTGCACAGCCAGGCACGTCCGGATATGCGGTGGAGCTCACCGGGTGCACCAAACAATTTCCAACATCCGGAGGCGAGACCTACTTCGCCGTGCGGGATATCGACCTGAAGGTCGAGCCCGGCCGCTTCGTCTCGATCGTAGGTCCTACGGGATCAGGCAAGTCCACCATCCTCAACATGGCAGCGGGCCTTCTGACTCCCAGCTTCGGGGAGGTTAAGAGCTTCGGAGAACCCGTGACCGGAGTAAACCGCCGCGCGTCCTACATGTTCCAGCAGGACGCCCTGCTGCCGTGGAAAACCGTCATCGACAATGTCAGCCTCGGCCTGACCATGGCCGGCGTCTCCAAGGCGGAGGCCCACGCAGAATCGCGGCGCTGGCTTGAAAAGGTGGGCCTCAAGAATTTTGCGGACCGCTACCCGCACCAACTCAGCGGCGGCATGCGCAAGCGCACGGCCATCGCCCAGGCCTGGATCGTGAACCCGGACATCCTCCTGATGGACGAGCCCTTCTCTGCCCTGGACGTCCAGACCCGCCAGATCATGGAGAACGAACTTCTGCAGCTTTGGCAGGAATCCGGCAAGGCAGTGGTCTTCATTACCCACGACCTGGACGAAGCGATCGCGCTGTCCGATGAAGTGGTCATCCTGGGAGCGGGCCCGGGAAGCACTGTGGTGGGAAGCTACGAAATCGACATTCCCCGCCCGCGCGACCTGCTGGACATCCGGGACGACCCCCGCTTCGTGGCGCTGCACCGGGAAATCTGGGGCCGGCTGAAAGTCGAAGTCTCAAAGACCTACGAAAGTGCGCTCGCGGAGGAAGGTGAGGCTGCGTGACCATCCTCGGCTCAAGGAAAACAGGTTCGAGGAAGAACGGCTCATTCGCGGGACAGGACCGTAGCAGCGTCCACCGGCAGCCACGCCGCGGCGAGATGTCGGCACTGGCCATGCGGAGCGTTCAAATCCTCCTCACGATCGTTGTCCTCGGAGCGTGGGAGGTGCTGGGCCGCGCCGGGGTGATCGACGAATTCTTCTTCCCCCTTCCCTCGGACATCTTCCAGACCGTATGGCTCTGGGTGTCGTCAGGGTTCGTGTTCCCCCATCTCTGGGTGACCATGCAGGAGGCCATCCTCGCCTTCCTGGTGGGGGCCGCCGTCGGACTCCTCCTGGGCTTCATCCTTGCCCGGGTCCGTTTCCTGGAACGGCTGCTGGACCCCTTCCTCCAGATGTTCAACGCCCTCCCCCGCGTAGTCCTCGCTCCAATCTTCTTGCTCTGGTTCGGGCTGGGTATCTGGTCCAAGGTCGCTTTCGGCTTCACCCTGGTGTTCTTCATCGTCTTCTTCAACACCTTGGAAGGCGTCAAGAGCGTCGACCGGGTCCTGGTGGACAACGCCAAAATGCTGGGGGCCAGCGAAAAGCAGCTCCTGCGCCACGTCTTCATTCCCAGTGCCCTCACGTGGATCTTCTCCAGCCTGCATATCAGCGTCGGCTTCGCCATCACCGGCGCAGTGGTGGGCGAGTACCTGGGAGCTTCGGGTGGCATGGGCTACGCCATTGCCCAGGCCCAGGGCGTTTTCGATACTAAGGGCGTCTTCGCCGGGATGTTCATCCTCATGATCGTGGTCCTGATCATCGACCTCCTCGTCAACCGCCTGGAGCGGCACCTCCTCAGATGGCGCCCGGTCCGGTCCTCCTGACCAGGCTCCACAGCCAAAAGCCGCCTAACAGCGCAAACTTTCCAAAACCGCCTGAAAGGGATACCCATGACAGACAAAGCAACCCGGCGCCGTGGCCGGGTCCTCCTCCGGCCGCTGACCCTGATTGCTGCCGTTGCCGTGGCACTCTCGGCCTGTGGCGCCCCCGCCGCAGCGCCTCCCGGCCAGAGCGGATCAGCCGCAGCCGGCGGCGGCGGAGGCGGCAAGGTGGTTATCGGCGTAGGTGGCCAGACCCTCCTGACCTACCTTCCGACGACGCTGGCCCAGCAGCTTGGGTACTACAAGGATGAGGGCGTGGACGTCGAACTCCAGGACCTTCAGGGCGGCTCGAAGGCCCTGACCGCCATGGTTGGCGGCAGCACCAACGTGACAAGCGGCTACTACGAGCACACCATCCAGATGCAGGCCAAGAACCAGCAGATCAAGGCCTTCGTGGACATGGGCCAGTCTTCCGGCCTTGCCCTGCTGGTGGCCCCGAAGAACGAAGGCCAGATCAAAACCATTGCCGACCTGAAGGGCAAGAACGTCGGAGTGACGGCCCCGGGCTCCTCCACGGACATGTTCGTGAAGTTCCTGCTGGCCAAGAACAACATGCAGCAGTCGGATGCAGCGGTGTCCGCCATCGGCGCTGGATCTTCCGCCGTCGCCGCCGTTGAGCAGGGCCAGGTTGACGCAGCCGTGATGCTTGAACCGGACGTCTCGGTCCTCACCAAGCGAATTGGCCACAATCCCGTAGTGCTGGAGGACGTCCGCAGCTCCGAGGGGCTGAAGGAAGTGTTCTCCACCGATTCCTGGCCTTCCGCCTGCCTCTATGCCAAGGCGGACTGGCTGAACCAGAACAAGGACACGGCCGCCAAGCTGGCAAAGGCGATCAAGCGGACGCTTGAGTACATCAACGGTCACTCAGGCGCCGAAATCGCGGCCAAGATGCCGGAAAGCTTCGCCGGCGGAGACAAGGAACTCTATGCCAAGGTCATTGATGACCTGAAGAAGACGCTGAGCAAGGACGGCACCTTCACCGAGGACGGCGTCCAGGCGGTACTGAAGACCCAGCAGGTAGCCAACCCGGACGTGGGAAACAAGGAGATCAAGCTTTCCGAGACGTACACCAACGACCTCGTGAAGTAGCTGCAGCCGACGGCCGCGGATCACGCCCGGCGTACAGCTTAAAAAGCGAAAGGTGCCCGATCCCCAAAGGGGGCCGGGCACCTCGCCGTTTCTGTCCTAGGCGGCAGCAGCGGCGGAGCGTACCGCCTGGCCCAGCGACGTCGTCGGACGCCCGATCAGCCGGCGGAGGTCGCCGGTGCTGACCAGGAGGTCCCCGCGGGCAATGCCCAGGTCCGAATCCGCGAGGATCTCGGCGAAGGCCTCGGGCACGCCAACACCGGTGAGCACGCCAACGTACTCCTCCGCGGGCAGGTCTTTGTATGTAACGGCCTTTCCGGTAGCGGCGCTGATTTCCGCCGCCAGGTCCGCCATGCTGAAAGCGTCATCGCCGCCCAGTTCGTAGACCTTGCCGGCCTGGCCGTCGGCCACCAGGACTGCGGCGGCTGCGTGAGCATAGTCCGCCCTGGCGGCCCCGCTGACCTTGCCCTCGCCGGCACTGCCCGCCAGCGCGCCCTGGGCGAGGGTTCCGGGCAGCTGCTCCGTGTAGTTCTCCAGGTACCAGCCGTTGCGCAGCAGCACGAAGGGCACCCCGGATTCGCGCAGCAGCGCCTCGGTGGCCTTGTGCTCCTCGGCCAGCAACATGGCCGTGGTGTCCGCGTTGGCGATGCTGGTGTAGGCCAGCAGCTCCACGCCCTCTGCCTTGGCGGCTTCAATGACGGTCCGGTGCTGCTGGACCCGCTGCCCCACTTCGCTGCCGGAAATAAGCAGCACACGCCGGGCGCCATTAAGAGTGGCTGCGACTGAGCCCGCGTCGGCGTAGTCCATGGGCTTCACCTGCACCCCGCGCTCCGCGAAGTCCGAGAGCTTGCCCACCGAACGGCCGGCCGCCACGATCTCCTCCGCAGGTACTCCCCGCTCCAGGAGGGCTTCCAGTACGTGCCGGCCCAACTGTCCAGTAGCGCCGGTAACAACAATGCTCACGATGATTCCTTTCGGTGTTTGCTCTGCCGAAAGACACAACCACCGCCCGCGGATAGAACTTCCCAAAAGGAAGTACGCACTTTCAAGTAAGGTACTGACCTTTGGGTAAGCTAGGCCCATGAAAGCAGCTCCCCTACCCTTGGCGTTTGAGGACGGCGTGTTCCCGGCAGGGTGCCCCAGCCGCGTCGTGCTGGACCACATCACCAGCAAATGGGGCGTCCTGATCCTGCTCGCACTGTCCGAGGGTGAGCAGCGGTGGAGTGACCTGCGACGGCGGGCCGAGGGCATCAGTGAAAAAATGTTGGCGCAGACGTTGAAGACACTCGAGCGTGACGGCCTGGTGAGCAGGAACGCGCAGCCCGTCATTCCGCCGAGGGTGGACTACAGCCTCACCGAGCGGGGCTACGAGTTGAGCGCGCTCCTGGTGCCGCTGGTGGCATGGGCTTTCGAGAACGCAGAAGAGATCGTCAACGGGACCCAAGCAGGCAAGTAGCAGGCCTCCGAAACTCGAGTACCTGTTACTGGTGTGGCTGGTGTGAATAGTGCCTAGCGTAGGAGTACGGTGGCGGCCGGAATGGGAGGACCATCCTCTGCTGGGAGCGTTCCGCCAACCAGCACCGTTAGCCGGCGGCGGGCTGCCGCTTGAAGGAGTTGGTCACGTGGCCAAGGACTATGCTCAGGATCTTTCGGAGATGGGACAGCCGGTCAGCCTCGGCACTGTCCTTGCGGCAGCCTGGGGCCGGACAGTGGCGGTCCTCGGACCCCGCTGCCCTTATCGCGTTGGGGACACAGTGATAGGCGACGACCCCTTCAGCGGCAGGCGCGAAGGGGTCGTCGTGTGGCAGGACCGCCGGTCGGTGGGAGTCAAGACCGCCCATGGCGTCTTCTTCTTTGACCACCGGCTGGTCAAGCCCCTGGACTAGGGCGGCGGCGGGTACCGGCAGGTAGGCGCTACCGGGCGGACCAGCCGCCGTCCATCGTGTAGCTGGCGCCGGTGACCATGCCGGCGTCGTTCGATGCCAGCCATGCCACCAGGGATGCCACCTCTTCCGGTTCCACCAGGCGCTTGATGGCGGACTCGGTGAGCATCACCTTGGACAGCACCTCTGATTCGGGGATGCCGTGCACCTGGGCCTGGTCCGCGAGCTGCTTTTCCACCAGGGGTGTGCGGACATATCCCGGGTTGATGCAGTTGGACGTGACACCGTGCGGGCCCCCTTCGAGCGCCGTTACCTTGCTCAGCCCCTCCAGGCCGTGCTTGGCGGAGACGTACGCGCTCTTGAACGGGGAGGCCCGGATGCCGTGCACCGAAGACACATTGATGATGCGGCCGAACTTGTTGGCGTACATGTGCGGCAAAGCGGCGCGGATCAGCAGGAACGGCGCCTCCAGCATCAAAGTGATGATCCGGCGGAAGTCCGCGGGATCGAACTCCTCGATGGGGCTGATGCGCTGGATTCCTGCGTTGTTGACCAGGATGTCGCAGTCCAGGCTCAACGTGGCCAGAGCGTCTACGTCCAGCAGATCAACACCCCACGCGCTGCCGCCCACCTCATCGGCGAGGACACCCGCAGCGGCGGCGTCGACGTCGGCCACCACCACCTTCGCGCCGCGCGCCGAGAGTGCGCGCACACAGGCGGCACCGATTCCGCTGGCACCGCCGGTGACCAGGGCCTTGCGTCCATTCAGCGTGTTGTCCATTCCAGTTCTCCTTTGTACACGCACGATTTAACCGCTTCAGTGGTCCGGGGCGGGAGGCCCTGTCCCGGCCACTGAAGCCGGGCAGCCGGCTTAGCGGCGCTCTGCCGTCAGCAGCCCTTCGCGGGCAGCATCTTCCTTGTCCACGTCCTCCAGCGCAATACCCTTGGTTTCCTTCAGGCTCAACACGGCGACGGTGGTGATGACGCAGGCGATCACCAGGTAAATGGCGGTAGGCAGCCAGGACCCCGTGTCCTTGAGCCACTGGGTGGCCAGCAGCGGCGCCAGCGAACCGGCGAAGATGGACGTGACTTGCGAGCCCAGGGAGGCACCGGAGTACCGCATGCGGGTGGGGAACATCTCGGCCATGATGGCAGGCTGCCCGGCGTACATGAGGCCGTGCAGGATGAGGCCGATGGTCACGGCCAGGACGATGACCACGGCGTTGCGGGTATCAAACATCGGGAACGCGAAGAACGGCCAGGTGGCTCCTAGGATGGCGCCGGCGAGGTAGACGGGCTTGCGGCCGATCCGGTCCGCCAGGCGGCCGTACTGCGGAATGATGGCGAAGTGGATGATGTGCGCGATCAGCAGCGCCAGCAGCAGGGACGAGGTGTCGTACTTGTGCACGCTCTTGAGGTAGACAATCGAGAAGCTGACCACCAGGTAGTACATGATGTTTTCCGCGAACCGCAGCCCCATGGCCTGGAAGATGCCCTTGGGGTACTTTCGGACAACCTCGAACACGCCGTAGCTGACGGCCTGTTCCTTTTCCACAAGTTCCTTGGCTTCGAGGAAGATGGGGGCTTCGCTGACGTGCATGCGGATGTAGTAGCCCACGAAGACAATTACGGCCGAGAGCCAGAAGGCCACGCGCCAGCCCCAGCCCAGGAAGGCCTCGCTGCTGAGGGTGGTGGACATGATGTACAGCACCAGGGTGGCCAGCAGGTTGCCCACCGGAACGGCTGCCTGCGGCCAGCTGGACCAGAAGGCCCGGGTCTTGTTCGGGCTATGTTCAGCCACAAGGAGGACCGCGCCGCCCCATTCGCCGCCCAACGCGAAGCCCTGGATGAAACGCAGGGCCACCAGCAGCGCCGGGGCCAGGTATCCGATGTCTGCAAAGCCGGGGAGGCAGCCCATCAGGAACGTGGAGATGCCGATGATGACGATGGTGAGCTGCAGCGTGGGCTTGCGGCCCAGCTTGTCGCCGATCTGGCCGAAGACGATGCCGCCCAGCGGGCGCGCGATGAAGCCCACGGCGTAGGTGAGGAAGGCCTGGATGATTCCGTCCAGGTCGTTTCCGGTGGCAGGAAAGAAGTACTTGCCGAAGACCAGGGTGGCAGCCGTGGCGTAGAGGAAGAACTCGTACCATTCCACCACCGTGCCCACCATGGAGGCGGCGACAATCTTCTTTAGTCCTGATCCTTTGGGTGCATGCCCGGCGTCGTTTGCCGGGCGTTGCTCTACGCTCATGGTTTCTCCTAGTGTCCACATTGACACGCGCTGTGATCTCCAGCACAAGTGACTCAGATGAGTATTGCTGCACATCCCCGGCCCTTCAATGGCCAAAGAAGCAGTCGATGTGTGCACAATTGCAGATATGAACGCGAATCCGGATGACCTGCTGGTGCTCCTCGCGGTGTCCCGCTCCGCCAGGTTCACGACGGCGGCCCAAGCCCTGGGCCTGAACCACACCACCGTCTCGCGCAGGATCGCCGCGCTTGAGAAATCCCTGGGCGGGCGCGTCCTGTCCCGCGCTGCGGGCGGCTGGGAACTCACGGAGCTCGGCGAACGGGCCGTGCGGGCGGCGGAACAGGTGGAGGCGGTGCTGGGCACGCTGGGACCGGCCGGCCAGGCACCCGACCCCATAGCCGGCGTCGTACGCATGACTGCGACGGACGGCTTCAGCGCCTACATTGCCGCTCCTGCTGTGGCGCGGCTGCGGCGGGACCATCCCGGCCTGAGCGTGGAAGTGGTGACCATGACCCGCCGGGCCCTGCAGCAGCGGTCCGGGCTGGACATCGAGGTGGTGGTGGGCGAGCCGCAGGTGCACCGCGCGGAGGCCATCCGGCTGGGCGAATACCGGCTGGGCATGTACGCCTCCCGCGCCTACCTGGCGGAGAACGGGATGCCTGCCACAGTGGCCGAACTCAACCAGCACCCGCTGGTCTACTTTGTGGACTCCATGCTGCAGGTGGACGACCTCGACGCGCCGCGGCGGCTGGTTCCGGCCATGCGGGACGGCCTGACCTCAACGAACGTGTTCGTCCATGTGGAAGCCACCCGGGCCGGCGCCGGCGTGGGGTTCCTGCCCTGCTTCATGGCCGACCTCCACGAGGACCTGGTCCGCCTGTTGCCGGACAAGATCGGCGAGCTGCTGCCCTACTGGATGGTGCTGCGCCCGGACTCCCTCCGCCGTCCCGCCGTAGCCGCCGTCGTGCAGGCACTCCAGGACCGGATGGCCGAGCACCGTGAAGCGCTCCTGGGCAAGGACTACAGCACCGGGGATTGAGCCTGGGGGTCGTGGCGCGCCGGGATGCCGGCTGCGAACGCCCGGACCTGGGCGTCGGCCCAGAGGTGGGCCGGGACTGCCCCGCCCAGCAGCCGGCGGCGCAGCTGGGGATCGCCGCCGAAGGGCACGTCGCTGCCGGCCATCACCATGTTTCCGTAGCGGCGGCCCTTCAACATGGCGGGGTCCGCGATGATCACCGTGTGCTTGAACGCGGCCGCGATGGTGGCGGCGTCCTCCCGGGCGTTCTTGAGGTCCGGGGCATCGCCGGAGTTGGCCACGTACACCCCGCCCGGTGCGAGCACCCGCTTGGCGTGCGCCGTGAATTCGGCGGTGGTCAGCGGCCGAGGAGTGTGGGCGCCGGCGAAGACGTCGCGGATGATGAAGTCTCGCGTCCCGGCCGTCAGGGTTTCCGTCACCGCCCGGGCCTCCCCCACCCGGATCCGCAGCAGGGGCGCCTTGGGCAGGTCGAACCAACCGCGCACATACGCGGCAAGTTTCCCGTCGAGCTCCACCACTACCTGCCGCGCGTCGGGGTAGGCAGCGGCGAAGTAGCGCGCCATGGAGCAGGCGCCGCCGCCCAGGTGCAGCCCGCGGAGTTTGTGGCCGCCTCCGGCAGCGGAGCTGGCGGCGGACGACGGCGGCCACCGGGACTCTATGAGCGCAGCCATCCAGCGCATGTACTCGAAGTCCAGGAAGAGTGGATCTGCCAGGTCGATATGCGAGCTCATGACGCCGTTGATCTTCAGGAGCCAGCCGGTGGAATTGTCCTGGTCCGCGATCAGCTCGCAGTCACCCGTATCGATGTAGTAGACGCCTTCCACGGGGCCGTCCGGCAGGGCGGAGCCCTTCGAGACCTCCACCACGCCGGGCACCGTCCTGCCGGCCCGGCCTCCTGACTTTCCGCGTTTGCCCATTACCCGTGCCCCGCTTCAGTCATGCCTCAACCCTAATTGACCGGGCTGGTTCACCGGGCTAGTTCACCGGGCTGGCAGCTCCCTTGCCGTCCCGGATCCGGTTCACCACGGCCGTGGTTGACCGTTCAGCCACGTAGTCCAGGATGGCAACGCGGCCGCCGTATTCCTCCACCGCCGGGGTTTCCTCCAGCATTGCGGGTGTGTAGTCCCCGCCCTTGGCGTACACCTCGGGGCGGAGCCTGCGGATCAGCGGCGTGGCCGTAGGGGTGTCGAACACCGTCACGTAGTCCACGCAGCTCAGCGCCGCCACCACTGCTGCCCGGTCCACCATGTTGTTGATGGGCCTGCCGGCGCCCTTGAGCCGACGCACGGAATCATCGCTGTTCAGGGCCACCACCAGGATGTCTCCCAGCTGCTTGGCCTGGTTCAGGTAGCGGGTATGGCCGCTGTGCAGCACATCGAAGCAGCCGTTGGTCAGTACGATCCGCTGGCCCTGTGCCCGGTGCAGCTCCATCTGCCGCTCCAGCTCGTCTTCACTCAAGGCTGTGTCGGCGAAGGCTTCCAGGTACCGGCTGAGCTGGGCCGTGCTGCACACCGAGGTGCCGGGCTGGTGGACCACTACATCGGCAGCCGACTGGGCCAGGTCCAGGCTGGCCGTCAAGGGCAGCCCCGCGGCCCGGGCCAACGTCAGCGCCGCGACAAAGGTATCGCCCGCCCCGGACGCCTGTTTCTCCGCAGCCGGCCGGGCCCACGTACGGTGCCGCACGCCGTCGGACGTCAACAGCACGGTGCCGTCGCGGTCCAGGGTGACCACCACTGCCCCCGCGCCGGTTCCCTCCAGCAGCGCGGCCGCCTCCGCACCTACGGCCTCCACGCGCTCCTGGCCTTCCGGCAGTTTCCGGTCCAGCAGCCGCGCGGTTTCCTGCGCGTTGGGGGTCACGAGGTCGGGTTGCAGGGCTGCCCACGGCCGGGGGTCGTGAGCGTCCACAACCACCAGCGGGCGCGCTGTCCCGCCGGCGTTGCTTCCGAGGGCATCGGCCAGGGCCGTGCGGACGGGGTCGGCCACCACACCGGTTCCGTAGTCACACACCAGGACGGCATCCTGGCGTTCGACGGCGGCACGCACCGAGGCGGCGAGCGTCGCGAGGGCGTCGGCCGGCACGGTTGTGGCCGAGTCATCGAGGCGCAGCATGACCTGTCCCCCGCTGCTGATCCGGATCTTGGTGGTGGTGACCATGTCCTGGTGCGTGTACAGGTGCTGGACGTCGATCCCTGCGGCGGCAAGCTGTCCGCGAAGGTCCTCGCCCGCGTCGTCGGAGCCGATGATCCCGGCAACGGACACCTTCGCTCCCAGGGCGGCCAGGTTCATGGCGGTGTTGGCTGCCCCGCCGGGGACCGATTCGCGCGTCTGGATGTCCACCACTGGGGCGGGAGCCTCGCGGCAAAGCCGTTCAATGCTGCCGCTCCACCAGCCATCGAGCATCACGTCGCCGATCACCAGGATTGAGGGCTGCTCCGCGGCAAGCCGGCCGGGCAACCAGTCGGACAGCGCCCGCTGGGTGGAAAGGTCGATGTCTTCCGGGGACGCGCTCATGGCAGGTCCTGTTCCTCGACGATGGCTCCCGAGTCCGGGCCCTGGGGCGCCGGCGGCGCTTCGATGTGCACCACCTTGACCTGGCTGAACTCATCCAGCAGCTCCGGCCCGTAGCCGAACCCTGCGCCGCTCTCGCCGCGCGGCTGGGCAGCGCCGCCGGGGGCGCCCCCAAAGACGGCGTTGACCTTTACGGTTCCCACGGGGAGCGCGGCAACCGCCTGCTGGATGTGCCTTAGGTTGCTGCTCAGGACGGTGGCGGCGAGGCCGTACTTGCCGCTGCATGCAAGGCGCAGGCCGTCGTCGAACGTGTCCACCACCTGCACCGGGGCAACCGGGCCGAACGTTTCCTCCGCCATCACCTGCATATCCCCGCTGCAGTCGAGCAGGACGGTGGCGGGGTAGAACGAGCCCGGACCATCCGGAAGGGCACCGCCCTCCACGGCCCGCGCACCCTGCGCCAGGGCACCGGCGACGTGGGCGTGGACGGCGTCCCGCATCCGCAGGTCCACCAGCGGCGCTACCGTGCCGTTGCTGTTCCGCAGCGCTGCCTCGGCCTCCAAAGCCGCGCAGAATTCCCTGGCGATGTCCTTGTGGACATAGATCCGTTCCACGGAAGTGCAGATCTGGCCGCTGTTGCTGAAGGCGCCGATGGCCGCCTGCTCGGCCGCCCACGCGGGGTCCACGTCGCGGTCAACCAACAGGGGATCGTTGCCGCCGTTTTCCCTGATGACGTGCGCTCCGGTGAGGGCTCCGGCCCTGGCGATCCGTGCCCCGGAGGCGCTGGATCCCACATGGGCTACTACATCCACTTCCGCCTGCGACAAGGCTGCACCTACGTCGGCCCCGCCGGAAACGGTCAGGAAGACGCCGGCAGGGAAAGCCGGCGCCAGGACCTCACCCAGCGCCTCGCCCAGCCGGGGGCAGCGTTCGCTGGGTTTGTGGATGACAGAGTTGCCCGTGACCAGTGCCGCGCCGATCAATCCGCAGGCAACAGCTACGGGGTCGTTCCACGGGGTCAGCAGGACAGCCACGCCGCGGGGTTCGGCAACGGTGTAGTCGGAGGCGAGCGGGTTCCCGCGGAGGCTGTGGCCGCGGTGGACCGGCCCCAGTTCGGCGTACTGCTCGAGCGTGGAGACACCGGCGGCAATGCCGGCCAGGGCCTCCGCTTCCGGCCGTCCGGTCTCGCTGGCGTTCAGCCCGGCGAGTTCCTTCGCGGCAGCATCCAAGGCTTTGGCGGCGGCGCGGAGTGCGGCGCCCCGTTCGGCCGGAGCGGTTGCTGCCCAGCCCTGCGCAGCCCGGCGGGCCACGTTCACGGCGTCGTTCACTGCATCCGGTCCCGCTTCGGGCACCGTCCAAAGCACTTCACCGGTCCGGGGGTCTTGGATGGTGATGCCGGCGCCCTCGATTGTTTCGTTGCCTGCAGTTGTTTCAGTGGCTGTGGTGGGCATGGTGTTCCTCCCGCCTTTCGGTGCTGGGTATGTCGCTGCTGGTGGTCCTGCTGGGGCCACGAAAGGTGGTGTGGCCGGTCCCGGCTTAGGGCCAGGAGCCTTCTTCCTCGTGGCAGATCAGCATTTCGCGGACCTCGCAGCCGGTGGGCTGGTTCAGGGCGAACAGGATGGCCTGCGCGGTGTTGGCGGGATCGTTGAGCCGGGAATCGTCCTGCGGCTTGTACTGCTCAGTGCGGTCGTCGAAGAACCGGGTCTTCATGCCGCCGGGGATCATGGTGGTCACCCCGATTTCACCGCCGGTTTCCGCGGCGAGGGCGTGGCTGAAACCCACCACGCCGAACTTGGAGGCGCAGTAGGCGGTGGCATCGGCAACGGCACGCTTTCCCAATGTTGAGGCAACCGTGACAACACGGCCGTGGGTCTGCTTGAGGTACGGCAAGGCCGCACGAACCGTGGAAACAGTGCCCATCAGGTTGACCCCGATGACCTTTTCCCACTCGGTGGCTTCGACGTCGGCGAGCTTGCCGCAGCGGTCGATTCCGGCCGCCGTCACCACGGCGTCCAGGCCGCCGAGCGTCTCTGCGGCTTCCCGGACTGCGTGCTCCACGGCCGCGCGGTCCGCAACGTCCACTTCAAACGCCTTCACGCCTGAGACGCTGCTGATGTCGCGGTCCAGGACCACCGGCGTGCCGCCTGAGCGAAGGACGGCATCGACGACGGCGGCCCCCAGTCCGGAGGCACCTCCCGTCACCAGGACACGGCCGGGGTTGGTGGAAGCAGTTGCAGTTGTTTCTGCAGTCATGGTGTTCCTTTCAATCGCGAATACAAGTTCGAAGGGTGGAGCAGTTTCAGCTGACCTTGGCCAACGCGTCGGCCAGGCCGGTGGTGGACCGGGCGGGGTGGAACGGTACGGTGAGGCAGCGGCCGCCCCAGCTCTCCACCAGGTCCGCCTCGGGCAGGCGGGCGCCCTTGTAGTCGCCCCCCTTGACCCAGATGTCGGGACGGAGCCTGTCCAGCGCGGCTTCGGGAGTATCCTCGTCAAAGACCATCACCGCGTCCACGCACTCCATCGCCAGGAGAAGTTCCGCCCGGTCGTGCTGGCCGATGATGGGTCGCTCCGGGCCTTTGAGCCGCCGCACGGAGTCGTCCGAGTTCAGGCAAACGATGAGGCAGTCCCCCAGTTCCCTGGCGGCGGCGAGGGACCTGATGTGGCCTGCGTGGATCAGGTCGAAGCAGCCACCGGTGGCCACCACCTTTCCGCCGCTTTCGCGCACCGAGCGCGCCAGCAGCAGCGGTTCTGTGGTCCGCCGGGCCGGGACCGGTGCGGGTCCGGGATTTCCTGCCGCAGCATCCGTTTCGCCGGTATCAGGCAGCGCCGAAACCCCTCCTGCCGCCAGGAAGTCCGCGGCATCATGGACTGCCAGCGCCGCAGCTTCCGGAAGCTCGCGGCCGGCCAGGAGGTGCACTGCAAGGCTGGCGGCCAGGCGGTCGCCGGCGCCGCAGGGGTCCCCGGCTTCCACCCGCGGCGCGGGGACGGTGCGCGGCGAGGTGTCCCCCTGCCGCAACAGGACAGCGCCTTCCTCGCCCTTCGTGACCAGCACGGCCTGGCTCCGCCAACGCTCCAGCAGGACCGCCGCCACAGCTGCGGCAGGATCCCCGGACGCGGGGACGTTTCCTGCGCCGGCCTGTACCGCTTTGGTGGCTTCGGAAATGTTCGGCGTTACCACGGCGACGCCGGGCACGGGTTCCGGCCCGGAGGGGTGTGGATCCCAGATGACGGGAACATCCTCGGCGAGCCGGGCGAGCAGGTCCCTCAGCTGCGGGTTGGCTGCCAGTCCCCTGCCGTAGTCGGCCACGATCACCACACCGGCTTTTTCCACCGCGCGGAGCATCGCGGGACTGACGTCGGGGACCGGGGTCTTCCCGCAGCCCTGGTCAAACCGGACCACCGGATGGGAGCCCGCACGGACCCGGGTCTTGACCGGGGAGGGGTAGCCGCTGCTGCCCGCCACGAGCCGCACCCCGGCGAGGTGCGCACGCAACTGGCTGCCGGCGTCGTCATCCCCCAGGACCGTCACCAGGGTGACCGGCCAGCCGTCCTGGGCGAGCATGCGCGCCACCAGGCCCGCACCGCCCGCGCGCCGGCGGACACCGGAAACGTCCACCACGGGCACCGGGGCATCAGGGCTGAGCCGGGTGGCCTCTCCGGAAAGGTCGACGTCGAGCATGACGTCGCCAACCACGACGATCCTCATGGCCGCCCGCCTTTAGGGAGCCCCGGGACAAACGACGGGGTGTGCCGGCCCACCTCAAGGTCGAAGGCACGGCAAACAGCATGCAGGGCAATCAAGTGCCCCTCCTGCGCGTTGGCATTCAAGGCATCGACCATGACTGCCTCGTCACACGCTTCGGACAAGGGGTTGGGCCCGGAGCCGGTGAGCGCCCACGTGGTGATGTTAAGGCGGGACGCCACTTCCGCGGCCCGGAGCAGGTTGGGGCTCTTGCCGCTGGTTGACAGGAGCATCAGCACGTCGCCGGAGCGGCCGTGCGCCCGCACCTGCCGGGCAAAGACGTCGTCGTAGCCGTAGTCATTGGCGATCGCGGTGACGGCGGAGGATTCGGCGTGCAGCGAGATTGCGGAGAACGGGACGCGTTCGGTGTCGAACCGGCCCACCAGTTCGGCCGTCAGGTGCTGCGCCTCCGCAGCGGAGCCGCCGTTTCCTGCGGCGAGGAGCCGTTGGCCGCGGAGCAGCCGCTGTGCCAGCTCAACGCCCCACGCGGCGAGCCGGCCGGACTGGCTGCGCAGCGATTCCAGCGCGGGGACCACGTTGTCCAGGTGGGCGCGTACGGCATCGGCACTGTCCGGATCAACGAACGTGGCGCCGGGGATCACCGCGGGCAGCGCCGGCGGTGTCATGAGGGTGCGAAGGTCCGCTTCTCGCAGGTTTGCTTCACGCAGGGACGATTCGGCAGTCACAGTGCGGCTCCTTCCATCGGTACGATTCCGGCCGGAGCGCCCGCCTGGGCACTCTTCTGGACTCCGGCCACGGCCAGTTGGTAGGCCTTTTCCGTTTCCGCGGCCACCCGGTCCCAGGAGTACCGGGTGCGGGCGCGCCGCTCTCCGGCCTGGCCGAGTTTTGCCCGGAGGCCTGGGTTCTCCAACAGCATTGACAGTGCTGACGCAATGGCTTCCGGATCCCGGGGCGGCACGTGCAGGCCTGTGCTGTGGTCGACCACGGTGTCCCGGAGGCCGCCGACCGCGGCTGCCACCACTGATACGCCGCAGGCCATGGCCTCGAGCGGCACAATGCCGAAGGGCTCGTACCAGGGCGCGCACACTACGGCGTCGGCGCTGCGGAAGATGCCCGGCATTTCCGCACGGGAAACCTGGCCCTGCAGCGTCACCTGCTCCGAGACGCCGAGCTCGGCGGCGAGGTCCAGGAGTCGGCGTATCTCCGGGTCGGTGTGCATGGTGTTCGAGTCACCGCCACCGCCCACGATCAGAAGTTCGACGTCGTCGAATCCTGCCGCCTTCAGGTACGGAAGCGAGCGGATCACCAGGTCCACGCCCTTGCGCGGCACCAGCCGGCCCACCGAGAGAATGCGATAGCGGCGCTTCCGTGCGGCAGCCGGACCGTCCGGCGAGAAGAAGCCGAGATCCACGCCGCAGGGGGCGATGGAGATCTTGCCGGTGGCGATGCCCATGGCCTTGAGCTCGAAGACCTCGTCCGAGCAGGTGGCGATGATCCGGTCTGCCGAGCGTCCCACACCCGGTTCCAGCCAGCGGCGTGCCTCGGGGCTGGTGTCCTCGGCGCCCTGGTGCCTGCGCTTCACTGTGCCCAAGGCATGAAAAGTCTGCAGCATCGGCACGCGGTACCCGGTTTCGGGCCGCCTGGCGGCGTCCAACGCTGCCAGGCCTGACATCCAGAAGTGGCCGTGCACCACGTCCGGGGGCCGCTGCCCCCAGTCCCTGGCAACGCCGTCCGCGAGTTCGCCCATATAGGGCAGCAGCTCGTCCTTGGGCACGTGGCGGGCAGGGCCGGCGTCGACATGGACCACCTCGAGGCGGCGGCCCACGCGGACCCGTTCGGGAAGCTCCCTTGCGTCCCTGCGGGTGTAGACGGTGACCTGGTGGCCCCGCTCGGCAAGGGCTTCGGACAGCGCGGCAACGTGCACGTTCTGCCCGCCGGCGTCCACCCCTCCCAGTGCGGCCAGCGGACTGGCGTGCTCCGAAATCATGGCGATCTTCATGGGGTCTTCCTCTCCCGCGCCGGAACGAGGATCCGCTCGTCCGCACGTTCGTTAACGGAGTGCCGGGGCCGGGTCCGCAGGTCCGCCAGGAGCTCATCCCAGCGGTCCTGGAACTTGCCCAGGCCGTAACGCTCCAGCGCTGCCTCCCGCGCGGCGAGACCCCGCCGTCGGGCTTCATCCGGATTGGCGACGAGCCGCTCCGCGCAGCGGAGGAGCTCATCGACATCTGCGGAAACGGCGCCGGCTTCCTGCGGCACCGCCCGCGGGGCCTCCGTGGCGGCGAGCACCACCACCGGCATGCCCAGGTGCATGGCCTCCAGGAGGGACAGCCCCAGCGAGGTCCAGCGCATGGGGTGGACGTAGACCCGGCAGCGCGCGAGTTCCCGGTGCAGCTCACGGGTCTTCAGGTCTCCACGGGCCGTAAGCCGCGCAGCGTCGATTCCGGCGGCTGCCGCCAGGCCGTCCGTCTTCATCCCGAACACCTGCAGCGGCGCCACGGATGCGAAGGCCGGCAGCAGGTCGGTTCCGGTGACCCGTCCGCGCCGCACGGGCTCGTTGACCACGACCCCCAGTTCGGGCAGCTCACCGGTGTAGAGCTTTCCGGGGTCCGGGATGCCGTGCTCGATCACTGTGGTGGGCGCGGAACCGTTGTCCCAGGCCAGCCGGTTGAAGTGGGTGACGTGGACAACCGGGATGCTGGTTTGGTCAGCTAGCGGATGGCTGATGTACGGAAAGTTGCCTTTGGGCGTGTTGTGCTCCACGAAGACGGCGGGAAGGTCGATCCCGGGCATCCGGCCCAGGGCGCGGGCTACTTCATCGATTTCTTCCGGCCGTTGCAGGACGACGGCGTCCACGGCGTCGGCGTCGAGCGTCGCCAGGTCCACCTCCCGAACTGATTGCGGCCAGTCCCTGTCGGCGCGGCCCAGTCCCCATGCTCCACCTCCGGGCAGGACGGGAAGCAGGTATTCGTGACGGCCGCGGACAAACGCGTCCGTCCAGGAACCGTGGACATGCCAGAGCAGGATTCTCATCTGTTGCGGGCCTTTCTACGGGTGCTGACGTGGGTGCTGAAGGAGCTCACTCCGCTGATGAGGCGTTCCACCGCGCCCACTACCTCCTCCGGCGAGACCGAGTCGAGGCAGGGGTGGCCGGGAACCGGGCACACCCGGGCGCGGGACATCCGGCACGGTGCGTTTTGGTCCCCCAGAAGTTCCAGGGGCACGCCGTACGGGGCCCAGCGGATCGCGGGGACCACCGGGGAAAACAGGCAAGCGATGGGGGTGCCCACGGCGGCTGCCAGATGGGCCGGACCCGTGTTGCCGCTGACCACGGCATCGGCGCCGGCCATGATGCCCGCCATGGTGGGCAGGTCGGTGCGGCCGCCCAGGTCCAGGGCGGACGGCCCGGCCACGGTGGCGGTAAGCGATTTTTCGCCCGGCCCGCCGGTCACCACCACGCGGTACCCGGCTCCCTGTAGGAGTTCGACGGCAGCGGCATGGTGCAGCGGGGGCCACGCCCTGGCCGGAACAGCCGCTCCGGGGTGGACCACAATGTAGGGCTCGTCGCCCACCAGGTCGGTCACATCGGGGACGGAGCTGACGTGCAGCTTCCCGTCATCTCCGGGCGGAAGCCGAAATCCCGCTGCCTCGGCGATGCCCAGCGCCCGTTCTGCCTCGGGCTGGTCTTCCGGGAAGTCCTCGCCGGGCTTGAGGCGCACGTCCAGCAGCGAGCCGGCGTAGTCCGTGGAAGCCCCCGAGATGCGCTCCACGCCGGCCAGGCGCAGCAACAGGGCCAGTGGCAGCGGCGACTGGTGGAAGGAGGTGAGGATGACGGCTTCGGTGATCCGGGAGTTGCGGACGTATTCGATGAGCCTGTCGGCGTGCGGGCCGGTCATCCTGGGGGCCGGATTCATGATCCAGGGGCTGTCCCAGCTGTAAACCTCCGCGACCCCGGGGAGCATGGCAGCCGCGGCTTCACCTTGCCGGCCGCACAGCATCACCACGTGGTTGGTGCTGCCACCATGCTGGGAGCGCCCGTTTGCGACTGCCCGGACGGCGGGACCGGCCAGCAGGACATCGCCCATGCTGTCCAGCCGGGCCACCAGGACGCGCCCCATCAGTTGGTCCCCTGCAGCAGTCCGACGGCGGAGGCAAGATCAGCGGCGACCAGCCGGGCAGCGGCCACTTCCTCGGTCCGGGTCACGGGGGTGGGAACCAGCACTCCGATGGCTCCGGCCGCTTCGGCGGCGCCGACATCGGCACCGATGTCCCCGATCAGGGCTGCTTCGGATGCGGCGATTCCCAGTTTGCGGCAGGCGCTGTGCACCATTCCCGGGGCGGGTTTGCGGCATGCGCAGCCGTCCTGCTCCGCATGGGGACAGACCTCCCACACGTCGAACGGTCCCAGCAGTTCTTCCACCCGGGCGTTGACCTTTGCAACGTCCTCAGCCGTGATCAGGCCGCGGGCAATGCCCGACTGGTTGCTGATCACGCCGGTGGCGATGCCGTCTGCGCGAAGGCTGTCCAGCACTTCCTTTGCACCGGCCATTGGCCGTACTTTGCCGGGGTCCCCGTTGTAGGGCACATCGACCACCAGGGTCCCGTCCCGGTCGAACAGGACAGCCCGGAGCTTGGAGGTTTCAGAGCTTCCCATAACCAACCTGTTCCCTCCTGCTACTGCTCCTAAACAGGGCGGCCTGCTTTTTCAGCTGCAGCAGGAGCTTCTTCTCCCCGGGCTGAACAGGCAAGATAGGGTTTTTGCAATTGGAGATACTCCGTTAGGCCTGCCCCGTCACCCTCGACGTCCGCCGGCACATAGCGGCGCCGGCTTCCCCAAGCCGCCGTCCGCCGTCGTCCCTGCTGGTGTGCTGCGTTCCCCACTGATCCAACTGCCGGCCATCAGCCAGCGACGCGTTACCTGGTCCTGGTACCACCCAGCCGACGGCCGGCTCCGTTGTGGGCCATGCCCTGATGCCCGCCGCTCCTGCCCTGGCGGAACGGCGTAACCGGGGAGGCCACCCGATCAGCATGCCCGATGCGGCTTGACGTTCCGTTTCCCGCCGCATCCTCCGGAGCGCCGAACTGGGCACTTGCCTCAAGGCGCCGCTGCAACTCCACCAGCACCTTGGCCAGGCGGCGGGACACCTGCATTTGCGACATTCCCAGCCGCTTACCCAACTGCACCTGTGTTTCCTCGCAGAAGTACCGGCGGTACAAAAGTTCGCGGTCCGAGTCATCCAAGTCCTGCATGGCGTCCCGCAGGCAGGCAAGCTCTTCAAGCCGTTCAAGCGGAGTTTCCGGGCAGGCCAGCACCTCCCCGATCGAAGGAGCATCGGAGTTCGGGTTCACTGCGTCCAAAGAATCCGGGTGCATGCTGCTCGATGCAGAAATGGCTTCCTGCACGTCAGCCGGATCAGTTCCCAGTTCACCGGCCAGTTCCGCAACGCTGGGGTTTCGGCCCAGGGACTGGGTCAGCTCAGGCTCTGCCCGGAACAGCCGGGTCCTCAGATCCTGGATATGGCGCGGCGGGCGGACCACCCAGGCCCGGTCGCGAAGGTACCTCTTGAGCTCGCCCGTGATGGTGGGAGCGGCGTAGGCGGGGAAACTTTCGCCCTTGGCCTGGTCGAAGCCGCGTGCGGCCTTCACCAGGCCCAGATAGGCCACCTGGTTCAGGTCTGCCCGCTCCCTGCCGCGGGCTTCAAAGCGGGCAGCGAGGGCTTCGGCGAGGTCCAAGTAGCGTAGGACCAGCTCGTTTTCGAACGTTTCCCGGAGCCGTCCTGACGTGGCAGGAGGAGTTGGTTGTTGTGCCGGTTCGTGATGTTGATGGTGGACAGGCGCAGCGTCCACGGCGAGTGCGGCAAAGGATTCGGGCATGAGTGTTGGTTTC
>Ga0308169_10000486_pt1 | contig 58578 bp, 65 predicted proteins | sample PhyBR1_2_FD_202139 | JGI IMG/M metagenome (GOLD analysis project Ga0308169, IMG submission 202139) | Phyllosphere microbial communities from UC Gill Tract Community Farm, Albany, California, United States - DLSLSB.R1 | ecosystem: Host-associated > Plants > Phyllosphere > Unclassified | place... | reverse complement strand
CCTGCCTCCAAGAGCTGAACCCTGTGCGCCGACCGCTCGCAGATCAAGGCGTCGGGCATCTCGGCCGTCGAGTTTGTCGCTCCGTGGGACGAGTCGTGGTGCGTCCCGCTCGCTCCTTTCGCTCACACGGGCCGTCCTCCTAACACGAGTCCACCCCGCCGAGTAACAGCAAGGCGATCTCGCCCAAGTTCGAGGAGTACTCGGACAACCCGCGGTGGAAGGACATCCACTTCTACAAGCTCGACATCTGCGACCAGCAGGTGCGTCCCTCCCTCACAGGCTCCACAGTTTCGATCTCCTCGAGTTGACATCGCCCTCGCAGGACGCCGCCATGACGGCGCACGTCGACATGGCCCCGACCTTCCACTTCTACCGGGACGGCGCCAAGATCAAGGAGTACGTCGGCTCGTCGTACCCGGCTCTCGAGGTGCGTCTCTACTCCTCTTGCTCGTTCTCGGGGCTCGAGCTGACCCTCCCTCTCTCTCGCAGCGCACCATGGGCGCCCTCGTCAGCGGCCACTAGTCGGCCCCTCCCCTCGTCTCGCAACTCGCACCACTGCATCGCACCCGCCTCGCCTTCAAGCCTGTCTCCCTCGGTCACCTTCCTTCGCCTGTCTCGGTCTGTTCGTCTCGCTGTACGCCGCCTGCAGGCCTCTTGTCGGCGAGGTCCAATGCGGGTGGGGAGAAATCCTCGGAGGAGGTCGTCGGCGTCGCTCGTAGCTTCCCTCCCTGTCATAGTCTGTCTCCTTTTCGGTCCTCGCGAGAGCGTGCGCTCGGCGAAGAGAGCAGCGAGAGCTTCCTCGTGCGCCACCTCGCAAAGCTCTCCTCGGCGACCGGGTGTTCAGCCCGCTTCCTCGGACCGCCGCGCATGTCGACGTTCAGCTTCTGGCGAGGCTTCATCGGCTCGTACCCCTTCTTGATGTCCGTGCCCCGGCCGGTACCAGGTGCTGCACAGGCGGCGCCGCAAGAGCGTCGCACGACCTCGAGCTGGCTCGCACGCGCTTCTCTTGCTCTTCTGCTCTCGGCGCGAGGTGTGAGGACGCTTGCAGACGTTGCGCGAGCCTCGTGCTCTTCGCATAGCTACTCTGCACGTGCTGCGAGGCGAGAAAGCTCGCCGGGCGGATTTGAGAAGGTCGAGCGCCAACTGCGTCGGGGTCCGTGCGTCGACTGGAAGCTCGCCCTCGCCTCGGCTGCGCCCTACACGGCAAACTACGTCTCTCGCAGAACGTCGAGAGGAAGCTAGAGCCTGCTTGATCGTCCATCCGAGCTGGAGCGACGGTGCAAGTTGCGCTCCCTGCGGAGAGCTCAAACGTCGAGCGCGCTCTCTCATCGCGTCGCTGGAAGACTGAGTCGGGACACGATCCTCGCTGCCGAGGACGCTTTGCTCTCTGTGATCGACTCTAGAGTCACGTCTGCCGAGGCCCGTCTCGAGTGGAGCACCTCGAGTTACACGAGTTCTGAGCGAGCTGCGACCTCTCCCTCCTTCCGAAGCGCGCTCCAGCCCTTTTGAGTCACCGAAGAATGAAAGAGACGGGATCTATAAGGACGCAGAGGAGGAAAGAGTCACAGGGGAGAGGCTTTAGACCGACGAGGGGATCTTGGCGACGATGGACGAGCGGCGCGAGCGCATGCGCGCCTGCGCCTCGCCCTTGCGGATGGTCGCAAAGACGTCGCCGTAGAACCTGCGCAGAGAGAGAGAAGCTCGTCAGGGATGTGAAGCTACGAGGGCGAGTGTGGCTCGGCGGCTCGAGGAAGAGGAAGAAGGGACGCACGAGCCGTTCAGGCCGGCCTGCGGCGCAATGCCGGACTCGTACGTCGAGTCCCACTTGGCGACGATGTCGTCGACGACGGGCTTGCCGGCGATGACGAGGTTCTGGATGGCCGGCTCGAAGCCACCCTGCTCGGCCTCGAAAGCCGTGTAAGCGTCGTCCGACTGCTTGGGCGCACGGTCAAAGTCCGAGGCGGTGCGCAGGAGGATGATGCGCGAGTAGTCGACGAGGCCGGCCTTGTGCGCACGGACCATGGCCTCGAGCGTCGCGTTGTCCTCCTGCGCCGTCGTGCAGTACTTGCCCTCGCCCTGAGACGGTGACGAGGAGGAGGAGGAGGGAAGGGGGAGTGGATCAGCGCTTGCTCTGGAGCATCTCGTCGTGCTCGTCGTCCCACCCTCTGGTGTTGGTCGCCTTCGCGCCGCCGAGCTCGGAAAGCTGATCTCCCGCCCGGTCCCGATAGTCCTCCCCGACGGCGAGACGTACCTTGGTCATAAGCTCAGTGTAGTTGCCCCAGGTCTCCGAGAGGAGCGTGCCAGCAAAGTAGGCGTCGGAGCAGAGGCTGCGGGCGAGGGGAGATCGAGAGGTCAGCGACGGCGAGCGAGCGAAAGAGAGCGCGGAAGGAGGACGAAGAGGAAGGGACGACGCACGTGTCGCACGACGTGACGACCGGCGCCTCGTTGGCGGGAGCAAAGTCGAACTTCTTGCGGTACTCCTGCGCGACGCTCGAGTCGTTGAGCTTGATGCCCTGGGTGAGGTTCATGACGCGGTCGAGGAGGTTGGTGTTGAGCTCGAACACCTCGGTGCCGTACAGGCTCGAGACCTGTCGACGGGCAAGGCATCAGCATGTGCAGCTCGATCTGGGTACGAGGGCGAGGACGCACGTCGGGGAGCTGGCCAGGAGCCTTGGTGCCGAGAGCCCACTGCGAGAAGGGGTGCGTGCGCCGAGTCAGCGCGACGCCCCTCGAGTTCGTGAGCCGCCCGTCGAAGGAGAAAGGCACGCACGTAGCCAGTAGTCCAGTTCGAGGGCATCTGGCGAGCGTCGAGCTCGTAGGCGAGGCCGCTCTGGACGGCGAAGCGGGCGAACGCAGCGGTGCCGAGCGTTCCCCGGTGCGGGTTGACGCCGCCAATTCCGGCGATGAGGAAGTAGGTGTTGGTGAGGTCGAACTGCGTGTTGAGCGTCATGGCCATGACTGGGTCCAAGAGAGTCAGCCGTGCGCTCAAGGACGAGGACGAGGAGGAGAAGGAGGAGGAGGAGGAGGAGGGGACGCACTCGTCGTAGCGGCGTTGATCTCGGCCTCGCCCGTCGTGATGATGCACACGTCGCGGTTACGGTCGCAGTTGATGGTCGGGAAGAGCGGCGACGCGCCGTTGAACGGGTACTCGACCTCGAGCGGCTCGTCGAGCGCGCCGTCCTGCAGCCACACCTCGCGCTCGGGCGTGAACATCGAGATAATCATGACCTTTGGCTTGATCGTGACCTCCTTCTTGACGAGCTCGTGCGCAGGCGCAACGGCGACGGGCGCGGGTGCGGCGAGCGCAGAGCCGGCGAGGGCGAGGGAAGCGAGCGACTTGAGCGTGCGGAGCATGGCGGCAGGTGCGGCGGCGCTCGGCGGTGTCGAAGGAGGTGGTCGGCGCGATGAGAGAGCGAGAGAGAAAGCCGTCGTAGAGCAAGAGGACGAGGACAGCGAGCGAGCGGCGGCTTCCCCGATGCGGCGTCGGCCGAGGAAAAGTGATGGAGGGGGGGCAGCGCTATCTCGCGCAGGGCGAGAGGGGCAAGTCCGACGGACGCCGACGCGCTAGACTCCGCGAGGGGGGCGCTGCACGAGCAGCGAGGCCCAAAATTAAGCGAGAGCGGCGAGGAGAATCTGCGGAAGGAGGGGCGACGGCGATCGAGCGCGCGCACGCCGGCGCGGAGTCCGTCGTCCGTCGGCTATCTTTCCGCTCGGACCCATCCACCGCGAGGAGCAACTGAGCGACTTTCGCTCGCTGGCACGGTGGCACCGTATCGCTGGCTCAGAGCGACTCGTGGCAGCGAGTGCTCTCGTGCTCGACGAAGATCGAGGCTAGCGCTAGACGAGGAGCGGAGGTGGAACACGGAGACGTTGCGAGGGCGGACGCTCGCCTCGGCTGCATGCTGCAGAAGGTGTTGCACGGTGGCACAAGCGCACAGAGGGGCACATATATAGCGAGAGGGACTACACACAGAGAGGGACAAAGCCGCCGGCCTCCTCCTCATCACTCGACGCTCTCGACCTCGACCTCCTCCGCCGGCGCCGACGTCTTCTTGCCGAAGACGAACCCGACCTGCCCGCCGCGCACAAACAGCCCGCCGTTGCCCTCGTGCGGGATCGGCGTCTCGGCCTGGTCGGCCTTGAGCATGCGCTCGTAGATGACGCTCTGCAGGAGGCCGTCGTCGAGCTCGTCGAGCGCGCGCTCGTCGGCGCAGTCGTAGTGCGTCCACGTCTTGAGGATCGACAGGTTGCGGCGCTGCTTCGAGATCTGCGGGCAGAGGCAAGAGGAGGAGAGGGGTGAGTCAGCTCGGCGGCGGCGAGAGGATGCAGAGCAGGAGAGGGAGAGGAAGGGGTTCGAGCGCACCTTGCGGATGGCGTCGTCGTCCTGAAACTGCGACGCCTGAACGAAGCCCTCCATCTCGTCGTCGTCGTCGTCGTCGTCGTCGGACGAGTCGTCCGCGTCGGCACCGTCAGCGTCGGCGTCGGGCACCTCGCCCAAGTGGCAGCGGCAGCCCGTGAGCTCGTGCGTCTGGCACGCCACGCCCTCGTGCAGCGAGAAGAGGTTGCGGAGCTGCAGGAGTAGATCGAGTGCAGGCGTCAGCGGCAGTGTGGTGTGCAGAGCTGAGCAGGAGAGTAAGCACCTCGTCGAGCGTGAAGGTGTCTCTCGCCTTGGCGGCGCCTTTGCCGTCTTGGTCCTGCAGGAGTGCGACAAGGTCAGCAAGAGGATGTGCTCACGCTTCGTCCGACTCGAGGGGAGGGGAGAGAGCGACGCACCATGACTGAGCCGCTCAGGGCGAGCTTGATGATCTGGCGCTGGAAGACGACCTCGTCGATCGTACCGGCGGTGAGGAAGCGGTAGATGTAGCAGCTGCGCTTCTGGCCCTCGCGGTGGATGCTGCGGACGAGAGGAGTGTGCATCAGCTGCTGCGAGGCGCGCCGAGGGTCTGCGAGGGAGAGAGCGCACCGGGCCATCGCTTGCAGGTCGTTGGACGGGTTCCAGTCGCTGTCGACCTGGACGAGCCTCGACGCGCCGGTGACTGCGAGGATGCGTAGCGTCAGGAGGGAGCGCAAGGCGAGGCAGCCGCAGAGAGGAACAGAGAGACGCACTGTTGAGGCCCGTGCCGCCGCCCTTGCTCGAGAGGAGGAAGATGACTGCGCGGCCGAACGGCGTCAGCACACGGCTCGCAGCGAGCGAGTCGGCGTGTGAGAGAGAGAGGCAGGGCGCACACTGGTTCTTCTGTGTGCCGCGGTTGAACGCCTCGACCATCGGGATGCGGTCCATCTGCGGCGTCTTGCTGCGCGAGCGGGGAGAGCGAGTCAGAGCTGGCTCTGCGCACGGTCGGGGAGCAGGCAGGGAACCGTGACGCACCCGTCGAGTCGGCAGTAGGGATACTTCTTGCGCTTGCAGTGCGTCTCGATGAGGTCGAGCGTGGTCGTGTAGTTCGAGACGATGACGATCTTCTCCTCCGAGCGACGGCGCAGCTCGGCGAGCATCGTGCCGAGGACCGAGAACTTGCCTGCGAGCAAGGCAGGAGCGAGTGAGCGAGGGATCCTGAGGAAGGACGACTTGGAGGGTCGAGGGACGCACCCGAGAGGTGAAAGTCGGCCGGGTCGGCGTCCTGCGGCAGGACGTCGAGGAGCGAGTCGTCGAGGTGCCCGACGCCCTTCTCCTGCGGGCGCTCGAGAAAGAGTGTAAGCTCGAGCGAGAGCCGAGGGGAGGCGGCTGAAGCAGCGCACCTTGATGTGCTTGAGGAGGAGGCCGGGCGAGGTGCTGAGCTTGAGGACCGACTGGAGGAGCGCGAGACCTTGTTGGCCATTCTCGCCCTTGAGCAGCGACTTGATGCGCGACGACGAGAGGACCTCGCGGTACAGGCTGAGCTGGAGCTGGGTCGGCCGGATGAAGACGGTGAACTCGACTGCGCGCGACGATGAGCTCGATCAGGGAGGCTCGTCGGCGTCGAGAAGAAGGGGACGAGGGGCGCACATTTGGGCGGGAGGTGCTTGAGGATGACGTCGTTGGTGCGGCGGAGCACGAAGTTGCGCTGGATGGCCGTGAGCGCCTCGCGGGCGTCTCTGCCGGCCTCCTTCTGCTTGGCGGTCGCGTCGGGCGAGCGCGCGGCGACGATGGGCTTCTCGTAGTCTGCGACACGCGACGAGGGGCGTCAGCACGTCGCAGCTGAAGAGGGGCGCGAGAGCACGCACGGTGCTTGAAGTAGGCGGCGTCCTGGAGCAGGCCCGGGTTGACGAAGTCTGTGGCCAGCACGAACGTCAGCGAGGGCGCACGTACCGCAGCCAGGATCAAGCCAGAACGTGCGACGCACCGAGCATCGCGAAGAACTCGCCGAGGTTGTTCTGGATGGGCGTGCCCGAGAGGATGATGCGGCGCATGCACGAGAGCGACTGCAGCGCCTGCGTCGTCTTGGCCTTCTCGGACTTGAGGCGGTGCCCTGCAGGGAGAACGCACTGTGTGAGTCGACGGCGAGAGAGGCGCAGGAGGACAAGGTGGGACGACGCACCCTCGTCGCAGATGATGAGGCCGATCGGCGGCTGAGCGTACTTGACGTCGTCGATGAACGTGCGGACCTGCGACGGCTCGAGCGTCAGCAGCGAGTCGACGAGCGCGTCCATGAGAGCTTGGAGTGGACGCACCTTGTCGTAGCCGACAATGAGGACGTCGTAGCTCTTGTTCCTCGCGAAGGTGCTGACCGGGTGCTTGGCGTCGGCGACGTAGACGCGCAGCTTGTCGCGCCCGAGCCATTTGCGGATCTCGGCGCTCCAGTTCTGCGGGCGTAAGAGCTCGTCAGCAGCGTGTCAGGGTGAAGCAGAAGCGGGCGAGCGGGAGAGGGCGAGCGCACCTTGATGAGCGTGACCGGGCAGACGATCATGACGCGGTCGACGACGCCGACGGGCCCGCCCTGGTACGGGTTCTGCTCTGCGAGCGCATGAAGTGCGTCAGAGAGGAGCTGCGGGAGGAGGGCGGGAGGAGGGCGGGAGGAGGGCGAGGTGAGCGACGCACTGAGGAGGGTCCAAATGAGCGCGATCGACTGGATCGTCTTGCCGAGGCCCATGTCGTCGGCGAGAAGGCAACCTTGGCCGGTCGTCCGCATACCCATGACGCACTGCGAGGGGTAAGTCAGACCAGAGAACGTCAGCGTGCTCTGAACGCCGAGTCGACGTCGAAGACGCTGGGCGAGAGGACGAGCAGGCGCACCTCGTACATGAAAGCGACTCCCCTGCAACAGGAACAGCACCATCAGCTCATGCTGCGAGAAAGGAAGACGAGATTGAGAGGAGGAGAGACGCACTCGCGCTGGTGCTCGCGCAGCTTGTCGCCGATGAGCGGGTCGACGACGACGTCGACGACGGGCAAGCCCCTGCGTTGGCGAGCGTCAGTCCGAGTCGGGCGCAGCTTCGTATCGTCATGCTGGAAGGAGAAGGGACGCACTTCTTGTTGTAAATTTCCTGGTGCTCGTCGTTCGGGCGGCGCATGACGATGGCGCCCTCGGCCTGCGGGTCGAACCTCGCGCCCTTGCGCACTTCCTTGATGCCGTACGCCGAGCTCGACGAGACGACCGACATGCTCGCGAGGCCCGGCAGCTTGAACCTGGCGGACCCGGGCGGGAGAGACGCCTTGAGCGTCTCGAGGGGCGTCTGAGCGCGAGACGAGCGGGCGCGCTCGGGCGAGCCCGACGCGACGCGCAGGGCGAGGGGGTTGGTCGCCTTGGCCGGCGCAGGGGCGCGGAAGGGCTTGAGGGTGAGCGAGGTGGACTGAACGCTGTTGAGCTGTGCCGAGCGCTGCGAGGTGCCGACGCTGTTGGCGGACGCGGTGGAGGAGCGGTTGACGATGAGGTCGCCGATCTGTTTCACGGAGTCGTGTGAGTCGACTGCGATGGGTGGAATGGGCAGGAGAGAGAGCGAACGTACCTCGACGTCCATATCGCCGACGCGAAGAAAGTCGCCCTCCTGGAGGTCGCGCTTTGACGAGGTCGTCGAGCCGAGGCTGCAGGTGCAAGACCGTCAGCGAGAGCTTACACAGCAGCAGCAGGTCGAGAGCTGAGGGACGCACCGCTTGCCCGTGTCGATGTCGGTCAGCTCGGCCTTGTCGCCGCGCAGGAGGAGGATGCCGTCCCCCTCCCACGTCGGGTTCTTCTTCTGCGTGCGTTTGCGCCTGCGGGCAGTAGAGTCAGGTAGATGACCGAGGCGACGAGTGTGGAGGACGAGGCGGACCATTGGCACTGCGTGAGCGAGGAAGGAGAGTCAGGGCGGGCGAAGCCGGGCGTGCGACGAAGGGAGGGTCCGAGCGAGGACGCACGTTGTACCGCTTGACCGCCCCAGCGCTCTGCGACATCGTTCCACTGCTGCTGCACGTCCCTGCTGCCCTGCCGCCGCCGCGCTCGATGTCGGGCGACGCGAGCACGTCGGCCCCGAGCACCGCCGAGTCCATCTCGACGTCCATGTCGTCCTCGCTGACGAGGCCATCTTCCTCATCCTCGTCCAGCACGTCCTCGTCGTCGAACGGCTCGCGAGGAGGGCGCGACGCCGTCGACTGCGACGAGTCCTGGCGGAAGAGCGGCTGCGACTTGGCCGACGAGCTCGAGAGGCGGTCGGGGAGGGACGTCGTGCGCATCGGCGCCGCCGTCTTGCCGAGAGCGCGCTCGAGCGCCTCATCTGCTGCCGAAAGACGAGACGCAGGCCGCGCTGCCGGGACCGAGCCGACCGCCGCCGCCGCCGAGCGAGGCGAGTCGAGCCGCCGCTTCTTCTGCGCCGAGGGCCGCTCGATGTGCTCGGGCGGCGAGTTCTCGAGTTCGGCGTACGAGTCGGACGAGGGGTCGAGGACGGCGCGCCCTTTGCCCTTGCTCTTGGCCGAGCCGTCCCTCGACGCCTTGAGCTCCTCGAGCGTGCGCTCGCGCGCTGCGCGCGCCGAGTTGCTCGTGATGGGCGAGCCGCGCTCGCTCGGGGCGACAGAGGCGCTGCTCTCGCGCAGCCTGCTCGGGTGCGGCTGAGAGCTGGTGCCGAGGAGCGGGCGCTTGACGGCCGACGCCGGCGCGGGCGGCTTGAAGGGCGTGAACGTCTTGACGGCGGGCTGGTTCCAGAGCTTGCCGGCCGGCTCGGGCGCATCTTCGGTGGCGTGAGAGGCGTCGGCACGCGGCGAGGCGATGGCGGGGCGAGTGGACGAGGATGGGCGCGGCGTGTGCGGCTTCGAGGTCGAGCCGGGCGCGAGCATGCCCGGGCGCGTGAGGTAGCCCGGGACGGCTTTGGCGGGCGTCGAGGTTGACGAGGAGTCGTCGTCGCCGGCGGAGCCGCCGTGGATGTTGCGGTAGTACTCCTTGAGCGAGATCTCGCTCTCGACCTGCGAGGCAGCGCGGGCTTGGTCAGCGTCCAAGTCTGCGTCTGCCGCGCGCCGCCTAGGGGAGAAGATGGACGCACTCGAACTTCCTTCTTGTTGCTGATGCTGAACTCGTCGTCCTCGACGGGCGGCTTGAGCAGGTTCTTGGCGCCGAGTCTGCGGACGACGAGGACTGGATCAGCTGGAGAGCAGGCGGAAAGAGAGTTGTGCGGGACGCACAGCACGCCCTCGTCCGAGTGCACCGTCACACCGAGCCCGGACACGAGCATGTACTGCGAGCGAGGCGCGGGCGTCAGCTGAGCCGGGTCGAGGAGAGGACCGGGTGAGAGGGAGGACGAAGAGGACCAGCGGCTCACCCCATCGCTGCGAGGGACGAGGTGCACAGCTTCATGTCAGCAAGGACTGCCTCCAGGATGCTGTGTGAGCCTGCTCGAGCGAGGGGAAGCGGGACGCACGACTCCCACGTCTTGTTCTTGCGCGCCTGGAAGTTGCGCCACTGCACGGTCCACGCCCGCTTGCCGCGAGACCCTCCACCTTGCTGCGACATGGACGCGGAAGCTTGCTCGCCCCGTGAACGGCGGCGAGTCGAGGAGGCGAGCGAGGCGAGGTCGGGGTTTGATGAGGCTGAGGACGGCCGGCGGGCGAGGAGGTTGCAGAGGGTCGGGGGGCGAGAGGCGGGGCTGCCGGGGTAGCTGTACAGTCGGAGACAGTGCTGAGAGGCGACAGCGAGCTGCTCGGGCCGTGTGCGACGAGCGAGTGGTGAGCGAAGCGGAGGGAGCGTCGCGGCGCGTTCGCCTCGGGCGAGCCTCTGAGCGGACGGCAACGACTCGCTCCTCTGGCTCTGCGCTAGTGAGAGCTGCGTGCAGCTCACCTTCTGTGCCATCCGGCCGCTTCGAGCGGCGCGACCAGAGAGGTGTTCCGCTCGCTCAACCGCGACAGCTGCCACCGCTTCGAGCCGGCGAAGAGACAGAGAGCGATACAGACTGTGATGCAGGACGACGTGCAGAGAGGTACAGACACAGAAACAGACAACCCGCGCTTCGGGACGAACAGGGCGAGCTCCTCGCCCTCAGGGTCCGTAGCTCACCGCGCCGACCTGGCTCAACGACGAAGCCTCCTTCTCCTCGTCCTTGTCGACGACGCCGTCTGTCGTCGCCGTCCCGGGCCGCCTCGTGCTTGACGACCCTCGCTCCTTCTCGTACGAGTACGCCTCGGCCGCCGAGTGCGCGCCCCGGACGCCCTCGCCGACGACGCCGCCCGCTCGGCGCTGGTCCCGCAGCTGGCAGTACCGCGCAGCGCAGGTGAAGATGCACATGAGGGGCGCAAAGGCGACCATGAGGGACGAGCCCTGCGTGAAGGCGGGCGCGGCGGTCGTGCGGAAGAAGACGACCTGGAACTGCGGGCGGCGCGAGTGAGAGGGTCAGTGCGCGAGTTGGCGACGTACAGGAAGAGGGAGGAGGGACGCACCCAAGCGTTGAAGGCGTAGCTGACGACTGCAGAGAAGAGAGAAGGAGGCCGTCGTCAGCATCTTGACCCTGGAGCGAGACGAACGAGGCGAAGAAAGAGAGCGACGCACCGTTCATCGTCGCGAGCACGAGGCTCCTAGCCTGCTCGTCGTGCGCCAGCAGCTCATTGGCCCATACAAAGTTGCTCATCTGGCCGGCGAACGAGATGCTGCAGGGCGTCGCAGTAGGGTCAGCCTGGGTGCTCGACTCGGGGTGGCAGGAGAAGGAGGAGAGTGACGCACCCGGACAAGTAGAAGGCGGCGTAGTAGACGCCGCGAGGGATCGAACCAGGGTGCAGGCCGCCGACGAGAACGAGCGTCGCTGAGACGAGGACACCGGCTGCGACGACGAGGTTGACGGCGAAGCGGTCCCGGGTGCGGTGGTCGGTCCAGACGGCCTGCAAGACAAGATGGAGGGGTCAGTGCCGTGTACCATGCTCGTGCCAGTGCATGCAGCCGAAGAAGGGGAGAGAGAGCGTGACGCACTGTGACGAGGAGGGCGCCGATCGCGACGGCGTTCAGGCCCATCGGGTAGTGGTTGAGCTGCGCGACCGAGTACAGCGGCCGGCCCGCCGCCGTGCGCTGGAACTTCATCCAGACCGACATGACGCCCCAGGAGCCGTACGACTCGAGCGCGCCGCCTGCGACCCTGCGAGAGCGCGAGCGAGATCCGAGTCAGCGAGCCATCCTCTTTCTTCTGCGACGACCGCAGCGCCCGAGGAGCAGAGAAAAAGGAGGCACGCACCAGATGAGCGACATGAGCCAGACCTCCCACCGAGCAAAGACGCGGCGGAAGAGCGTTCGGTCGAGCTTGGTCGCCTCGCGCGGTCCGAGGCGAGAGACGGCGAGCGCGCGCTCCTCGGGCGAGAACATGCGCGAGCGCGTCTTGGCCGGCGTGTCGGGAAAGAGGAAGAGGCCAAGTAGGGCGACAGGGATGGCTGCGAGCGGCGCGGCCCGAGTCAGCGAGGGCGCACAGGAAGGTCGCGAGGGAGAGGACGCACTGGCTGCGCCCGTCACGAGGAACTGGTACTGCCAGCCCTTGATGCCGTGCACGCCATTGAGATTCTTGTAGAGAGCGGCTGCGGGCGGTCGAGAAGGCGTCAGGATATGGGCCTCGCCTCGACGAGGTCTAGAGAGCTCACCTTGCAGCGAGCCGGAAAACAGCGAGGCGACCTGTGCCGAGCACGCAAAGATGGCGGTACGTTTGCCGAGCTCGGTCGGCTTGTACCAGGCGCCCATGACGTAGTGCTGCGAGCGAGGAGGGATCGGGTCAGGGCTCGTCCAGGTCGACAGGTGGACGAGGCGGCGGCGCGCGCAGGACTCACGGCACCGATGAAGGTCGACGACTCGGCCATGCCCTGGAAGAACTTGATTGCGTATACTGCGTGCGAAAGAGGGTGGGTGAGCGAGGCAGGAGTGAATGAGTGAGAGAAAGAGGCCGACGCACGGTGCTCGACCTTGGTCGCCGCCGCGCCCGACATCGTCAGCCCGCCCCAGATGACTGCGAGGTAGCGAGCGTCAGCGTTCGTTCGGCTCGAGGGCTGTCTCGCTGGACGCACCTCCGTTGAGCGGGAACAGAATCCGGGGCGGGAGGACGAGGAGGAGGAGGTTTTGCGGGATCTGGGCGATGGCGAAGCCGGCGGTGAAGCATGCGATGACACTGCGTGCACGAGAAGGTCAGGTCGAGCGTTGGCAGGGCGGAGAGAGAGAGAGAGCGGCGCACTTGTTGTACTCGCTGCCGACCATGGCAAGGTCCTCCTGCGAGCGCACGAGCAGAGGTCGTCAGCGTGTCGCCCTCGCGACGAGACCTAGGGCGGGGACTTGCGCGCATGCCGGATACACTGCGAGCGCAAGGAGCAGGGTCAGCTCGACGGCGACGGCGTGAAGGAGCGAGGAGGAGGAGGACGAACTAGGCGCTCGTGACTGCGGGGCGTGCGAAGGAGGTCAGCTCGTGCAGCAAGGCGAGGTCGAGCAGGGCAGCACGCACAGTTGACACGGTCGAGAACTGCGGCACGTGCAAGCGCAAGTCAAGGTCAGCCGCGGGATCCGGCAAAGTCGCCGACCAAGGAGCCGAGGGGGGAGGATGAGGAGGAGGAGAAGGGCGCGCACAGTTGAAGCAGAACCTGCGGGGGCGGTAGGGCGGGTCAGCGAGGCTGCAGGGCAAGGCTCAGGAGGGACAGGGAAGCACGCACACGAGGCACAGGTACGGGAGGATGAGCCAGTCGGCCTTGCGGACGAGCGAGCGCTCGGCGGGGTCTCTCGGCTCTGGCCACACGGCAGCGCGCGCACGCGAGAGCCAGCGCATGCCGGTCGTGGTCGTTGGTCGGATCGAGCGGAGCGTACGAGCAGGCGGGGCGAGCGAAGGAGGGCAAAAGCTGGCCGCCCTCGAGTCGACGAGCTGCCAGCGGCGGCCTCGTCCGGCTCGAGCGCGATCGAGCAAGTCGCGAGCCGAGGCCCTCATCAACCGCACGCCCGCCCACGCGCGCACGCCCAAAACCCCGTATCGCCCCCGCCCTCGTACGTAATCGCGCCCTTGCTCCTCGCCCTCCTCCTCCTCCTCCTTGCTCCTCCTCTCGGCTCATACAGTAGGCACCGCTCGACCTGCTCCTCTCTCATCAAGCCCGCCCGCCTCACGCACCGTCACGAGCACAACCCCTGTACCGCACCCGCCTCGCCCCGCCGCAGGCAGCCGGGCGTCGACGAGGAGCGACGAGGTCAAGATGGACTCGCTCTTGTCGCTGTGGAGCTGCGTCGCGGGGTCCAGTGCGTCCCTCTACTGCACTACTGCAGCCTCAGTGCAGGCGCTGACCCTCTTGCGCCCTGTCCGCGACAGCTCCCGTCTCGACCTCGGCCGCCGACGACGACGGTGCTCCTCCCTCGACCAACGCACCGCCCGCCTTCCCTCCTCTGCCCGCCGAGCTCGTACTTCGCATCCTCTTCTACACCGTCCCGCCAGCGTCCTGCTCGACGCACCCGGCACGCGCCTCGCACCTGCGCGCCCTCGCCTTCCTCTCGCGCGACTGCGCCCGGTGGGCCTCGCTCGAGCTGCGGCGCGACGTCCGCCTCGAGACGCACGAGCACGCTCGGTGGTTCGTGCGCGAGGTCCTGCGGCGGCGAGGGCGCGAGTGGGCGAGCGGGATCAGGGTCCTCCGGCTCGGCGGCGAGACGGTCGACGGAGCGCGGGGCGGCGACACGGTGTGGCGCAGCCCGAGCGTCGGGCGCACGGTCAAGGACTTGTTGCGCATGTGCGAGAACGTCGAGGAGCTGTGGGTGTGCGGGCTGAGCGGGTTTCAGCCAGGGGACCTCGCGCCGGCTCACAGTGCGTCCTTCTCTCCTCTCTAGCCTCTCTGCTCCCCTCTGTCGAGCCGAGCTGACTCTACCTATCGCTCGCAGACCTTCGTCATCTATGGCTCAACGAGACGCGGATCACGCCGACGCAAGAGCCGGCGGCATCGCTTCACCTCCCTCGCCTCTCGACCCTGTACCTGCGCGCCGTCATCTGCACCGGGCACGCCCTCCCTCAGCTCCTCGACCCAGCAGCTCTTCCAACTCTCCGTCACGTCGAGTACCACTCGGTCCACCAGTCGCTCGTCTCGCCCGCGCCACCTCGAGCCGCACCGCCTCACGACCCGGCAGCCGTCCCGGGCGGCTCTTCAACCCTCGCCGCCATGACGGCCAATCTCGCCGCCCTTCGTCCCTCGTCCACATCCTCGGCGCCTGCCATCGAGCACCCCCTCATCGCGCTCGCACCTCAGCTTCGCACCCTCTCCCTCACCGACCTCGCCTTCCGCTCCTTCCCCTCGACCGCCCTCGTCGCCCTCCTCGACCGCGCGCCGCTCCTCCAGGGCGTGAGCCTGCCGACAGCGACGCTCGTCGGCGACAGCGACGTTGCTGATGCGCTCGCGGCGCACCCGGGCCTCGTCGCGCTGCGCCTCGCGCCCAAGCACCCTCGGCGCCCTGCGAGGTCGTCGATGCCGAGCAGCACCGGCGCGAGCGCCGCCGCACGCGCCGCAGGCTGGCGAGACGCCGCCTTCGACCTCGTCGCGCAGGCGGTCCCGGCGGCGCGAGCAGGCGCGGCGGCGATCGGCGGTCCCGCTCCTCGCGAGGCGGCTGCAGGGCTCATCTCGGCCGAGGCCGGCGCCGCTCCTGCCATGCCGGACGATGAGCATGAGCGGGACCGAGTGAACGAGGCGTTGAGCGTTGCGCTCGAGGTGCTCGAGCAGGTGGGCCGAGGTGGGACGGTCACGCTCCCCGCAGTGGATCTGGGCGAGGAGTGGACGGCTCGTGCGGTGAACGGAGAAGATGGAGCTGCAGCTAGGCTGAGGGTCGTCGTCGAGCGCGAGGGCTGCGTGTCGGCGGCGGACGGGCCGTGGCGGATCGACGCCGCGAGGTGGCGGGAGCGGCTCGAGCTGCTGTGAGCGGGCGGCGCACCCGGTTTGTCCTGTAGCTCTGCCAATGCACTCGAGACGTCCTCAGCAGTACTTCCTATTCGTAACGACGGGCTCCATCGTCGTGGCTCGCGAGGTCGGTCGACCTTCTCAAACGCCGGGCTTGCTCCTCTTTCCCTCCTGCCTCGTCCGGGCTCGAGCTTCGTGGAGACGGGCCTTTGCACAGTACCTGAGGGAGAGCAATTTGGCCGAAGAAGCTTGCGTGCAGGAGACGAGCGGCAGGACGAGCTGGAAGAGGAGGCCGGAGCGCATCCGAGCGAGCTGGGACGCTCGTGCGCGAAGGCAGCCAGCTTTGCAGCGCCGGGCGGTCGCAGCCGTGCCGAGTGGTGAGCGGGGACGATCTGCGCGGTGCGCAGACCCGCTTGGCGAGTGCGAGCAGGCGCGTCTCGGATTTTTGGGCGCGGGTCCGGCGACTCGGCGCGAGGTGCCGGTGCTTCGCTCCTCCCGCTCGACCTCGGCTCGTCCTCTCGCTCCCCTCTCCCTCCACCTCAAGCGCACCCTTCCTGCACGCGCACCCACACACCCTCTCGACCAGCACCTCGACCACCCCGCCGCCATGTCGTCCTCGGAACACCTCCCCGTCCAAATCCCCGACGGCTTCGCTCCCCTCGGCACGTCCGGCACCCGCCTGCTCGAGATCGAGCGCGCAAAGGCGTCCTTCTCGCCCGCCGAGCTGCGCGAGTACATCTACGGCAACGAGTATCTCGAGCGCCAGAGCCGCATCCTGCCCATTGTCGAGAACGAGGTGCGTCTCGTTCCTCCTCTCGTCCTCCCCGCCCAGGCCCGGGTCACGGTGGCGGCTCGCTCGCCTACCAGGCAGGACGCGCGCTGACTTGCTCTCCTCCCCTCCACTCCCTCTCGCGCACCGCCCACGTCCACGCTCGCCCTCCTCCCCTCCCCGCGATGCGCGCTCCCCCACGATCCTCGTCGCACCCGGCAGCCGGCGTTCGACAAGTCGCAGATCCACTACATGAGCCGCGGCGACAAGTACCGTCACGGCCTCCGCAAGGACAAGCGCATGGTGCAGCTCACCCGGGAGCACGGCTGGAGCGCCGAGGACGTCAAGGTGGCCGAGGAGCTCGTCGACATGCCCGCCGCATTCGGCCTGCACAACTCGATGTTCCTCAAGACGCTCCGCTCCCAGTCCAACGACGAGCAGCAGGAGCTCTTCACCAAGCCCGCAGAGAACTTCGAGATCATCGGCGTGCGTCCCTCGTCCTCGTCGTCCTCCCTGCGCTTCCTCCCTTTCCTCCTCGCGCGCTGTCGACTGACTCGGTCCTCTCGCTCCTCGCGCTCGCAGTGCTACGCCCAGACGGAGCTCGGGCACGGCTCGAACGTCCAGGGCCTCGAGACGACGGCGACGTACCGCCCCGAGACCAAGTCGTTCGTGATCAACACGCCGGGCATGTCGTCGATGAAGTGGTGGATCGGCGGCCTCGGGCGCACGGCCGACCACGCCGTCGTCATGGCGCAGCTCTACACGCCCGACGGCAAGGACGGCAAGCTCGTCAAGCGCGGGCCGTTCCCCTTCGTCGTCCCCCTCCGGGACCGCAAGACGCGCGAGCTCCTCCCCGGCCGCACCGTCATGGATATTGGGCCCAAGGCCGGCTACCCGATGACTGACAACGGCACGGCCATTGTGCGTCCTCGCTCTCTCATCCTCGGTCGTCTCGCCCGCCGCCGAAACTGACTCTCCTCCCCCTCGTCGCTCGCAGTTCAACAACGTCGAGATCCCGCACATCAACTTCCTCGCCAAGTTCGCCAACGTCGACCCGGAGAGCGGCCGCTTCACGGCGCCCAAGCACGACAAGGTCGCGTACGGCACGATGGTGCGTCCCTCGTCCCCCTCCTCGTCGCTCGGAGAGGCAGGTGCTGACTCTTCACTCCCTCGCCCGCAGACCTTCATCCGCGCCAACATCGTGCAGCAGGCCCGCATGATCCTCGCGCGCTCGGCGACCGTCGCGATCCGGTACTGCGCCGTGCGCCGCCAGTTTGCCGACCGGGACGCGCCGCAGACGGACGACGGCCGCAAGCCGTCCGAGAGCCAGGTCCTCAACTACCTCCTCGTCCAGGCGCGCATCTTCCCGCCGCTCGTCCAGGCGTTCGCGCTCCACTACACGGGCCGCGCCATGATGACGGCGTACAACGCGAGCCAGGCGGCGCTCGAGGAGGGCGACTTTTCGCTCCTCGCCGACGTGCACGCGTCGTCGTCGGGCCTCAAGTCGCTGTCGACCATCATGGCGTCGAACGCGATCGAGGAGTGCCGCAGGGCGTGCGGCGGGCACGGCTACTCGCTGTCGGGCGGCCTCGCGTCGCTCTACGCCGACTACCTCCCGCAGGTCACCTGGTGCGTCCCTGTCTCTGCTCCCTCGACTCTTCCTTCGTTCCAGGCTCTCGTGCTGACTCTCTCTCCCTCTCGTGCGCGCAGGGAGGGCGACTCGTACATGATCTCGCAGCAGACGGGCAGGTACCTGTTCAAAACGATGCGCTCGGTCCTCGCCGACCGCAACTCGCCGGCGAACAAGGCGAACGACACGGCGCAGTACATCACGCGCTACGTCGAGAACCCGAGCGCCAAGGCGCCGTTCAAGTACGCCGGCGACCTGTCGGACCCGCAGATCTTCGTCGACGCGTTTGCGCACCGGGCGGCGTACCTCACGGCGACGGCGCTCCGCAAGCGCGACATCGAGAAGCGCACCTGGAACGACCTCCTCATCGACATCTTCCGCATGTCGTGCGTCTCGCTCTCCCTTGCATGCCATTGTTCGCCGCGGCCTTCTCAAGTTCTCGAGCTGACGCTCGGACCCCCTCCCTCTCCTCCCACCTCGCAGGACGGCGCACTCGCAGTTCATCCTCGTCAACAACTTTGCGCAGGCCATCATGCACGACGAGGAGCTGGCGAGCAAGCCGGCCGTGCACCGCATCATGACGACCTGCTTCGAGCTGTTCGGTGCGTCCCTCCTCTCGCTCGACACCGCCTCTCCCACTCCCTCGCAGCACGCACTGACCCTCGCTCTCTACTCGCTCGCAACAGCCTGCTACACGATGGACACCGAGGCGTCCGAGTTCCTGTCGTCGGGCTACCTCCAGCCCAAGCAGCACGAGCTGCTGCGCTCGCGCACGCACGCGCTCCTCGCCGAGCTGCGCCCGCAGGCCGTCCCGCTCGTCGACGCGTGGGGCTGCCCGGACTACCTCCTCAACAGCGCGCTCGGGCGCGCCGACGGCAACGTGTACCCGGCCCTCGTTCGGTTCGCGCAGGGCGAGCCGCTCAACGAGACGCGGTTCAACGTCGCCATCGACGAGGACGAGCTCGATGCCGGCAAGGAGCAGGGCGTGCGCGCGTGGACCAAGCTCTAGAGCGACCGACGACAGCAGTGGGCCGGCGCAGCCCCCAGATTTTGCCTTTCCTCCTCCTCCTCGAGCTCAAGTTGCTGCAGTACCCCCTTTTCCATCGCCGTGCCCCCCCTCATTGTATTCGCAACCACGTGTTTCTACTCCATGCTCGTCTCGCTGCGAGAGCTACGCGCCTCGAGAGCCCGCCTCGCTCGTAATCGTCGTCGCCCTCAGCGCACGGTCCTCCTCGTCCTCTGCGGCTCTCTTGTCCCTCGCCGCCTTGCTCGTCCCTCTCTCTCGCCGCAGCTGTCTTCCCTGCTTCGGCCTGGCTCGGTGAAGGGCCCTTCCTCGTTCGTGCGCACAGACCCCGGCGTCGCTCGCCACCTCGTCCCCCAGCGCGAAGCTCGCTCGCTCGCGCACACCTCGTCGCGCTTAAGCTTTCAGATCTGGCCGGTCTTGGCCTCTCGGGAGCTCTCATAGGCTCTTCTAGTATCGCACGGCCCTCTCGCTCTCGCTTGCGGCCTCCCTCGCTCGCTTGTCCTTTCGACCTCTCGCACCTCGCGCTTTCTCGACTCGCCCAAGCACAAGCTCACGACGTCGCCCAATGCAGCAGCGGCGACCCGAGTACAGCGAGACACGCTACAAAGACCAACGAGCGCGAGATGGAGCGTGCGCGGCGGCGCGAAGGTGGGAACGGGTCGCCCCAGATCGGGTGGGCGATGCGGTGCCCGGGCGAGGTCGAGGCGTTGGCGCTCGAGTAGACCTGCGCGAGGAGGAGAACGCGTCAGTGAGGGTGCTCTAGAGCGAGAGGGAGAGGTCAGGGGCGAGGAGAGAGCGAGCGAGCGTACCTCGAAGCGCCGAAAGTAGCTCGTTGCCTTGGGCGACACGGGCGAGTTGTAGCTGTCGTCGCCGCCGCCGAAGAAGGTGCTGAACAGGACCGAGTCGAGCGTGACGTTCGAGCTCGTGCGCCACAGGATGTCGGTGTGCGACAGGACGAGGCGCTCGTCGAAGTACAAGTAGAGCAGGCCGTTGGCGAGCGGCGGGTCGTTGAGCGAGACGAGCTGCGTGATCGTGTGCCAGCTGTTGCTCGAGAGCATCAGTACGTCCGAGAAGATGTCGTGAGCGTCGAGAGAAGAGGAAGGAGGGAGAGTGGACGCACCGAGCGCGCTCGAAGCGAAAGCTACCGCGGGACAGGCTCGTGCCGTACGCCCTGTCGCACGCGACGTCGCCCCTCTGCTGCCCGTCCTCGCAGAAGCCAGCGTACGTCGGGACGTAGGCGTACACCTCGCCGGCCCCCTGCGAGCGCCACATGAGGCGCGCCGAGACGCACGAGTCGCGGTGCCGGCCGCCGACGCACAGGGTGCGGCCGTGCCCAGAGGGCGAGGACGTGCCCGACAGGCCGGGGAGCTTGCCGCCCTTGACAAAGTCGAACGACGAGTCGAAGGCGACCTGCGCGCAGGGAGGGACGTGAGCTTTCGAACGGGCGAGAGCGAGGGAGAAGGAGGAGGAGGGAGAGCCGGGCGCACCTCGTACTTGAGCAGGGCCGTCTGGGCGGGCTCGTGCCTGCTGCCGAGAACGCGCATCTCGAACTGCTCGCCGACGCGCGAGCCGGGCGGGTAGTCGACGGCGAGGACGGCGTGGTCGTTGCCGTGGTCGAACGGGTCGCGAGTCCAGGACGAGGACTGGGTGTGCTTGGTGTGGGCGCGCCAGCCGTGCTGGAGGAGGGCGGTCGTGTAGGTGCGGTTGGTGGGCGAGCTGGCGAGGGCTGTGGCGAGGTCGGGCTCGGACGAGAGCCAGTGGGACGAGGGCGAGAGGGAGAAGTGGGCGGCGAGGGCGGCGGGCGAGGCCGTGGTGGGGACGGCGGGGCGTGAGGGTGCGAGGCCCATGGCGTGGGCGTGCTGAGCAGCTGTGCGTTGAGCTGGGTGGTGAGAGGGAGGAGAGGGAGCGAGAGCTTGGCGGGGCCGCCGAGACGAGGAGCGAGCGGCGGCAGCACACAATGGCTCGCTCTCGCCTGTACAGAGAGGCGCACCTTCAGCGCGTGTAGATCTAGCTGCACTGTGCGATCCTGCAGCGCACCAGCTCCCACAGCTCAGAGCCGACGAGGACGAGCTGTCTCGAGATGAGACAGGCCAAGTCGCGCCGACGCGCCACCGGCTCTCCTCCGCCTTCTCTCGCCCACAGCGACTCGAGAGCAGCGACCGCGCACACTACCACCACAGTCACCCCGCTCAAACCCGCCATGCGCCTCCCACTCGTCCCCGCAGCCTCGTTCCTCTCGCAGCTCCCCTCCAACCCCTCCGACCCGCCCCTCGTCTTCATCGACCACGAACCCTTCCTCGTCGAGCTCCAGGGCTCCCTCGAGGGCCCCACTGGCGAGCCCTCGGCAGGCCAGGAGGCCTCAAAGGCGGGCGAGCTCATTGAGGGCGCCAGGGTCGGCAAGGTCGACCTCTCGGACCCGGTCCGTCTCCCTCCCTCTCCACACTCTCTCTCTCTCGCACCTCCACACTCAGCTGACTCTCGCTCGCACCGAACGTCGCAGAAGAAACCTGTCTTGCGCATCGCCCACCACCGCCTCGAGGGCAAGCTCGAGACGCTCCTCACCCCCTACGCCCTCCTCCGCACCTCGCGCGTCCCCTCCTCGCCCTCCGACGACCCCGAGCCTCCCACAAAGCGCGCCCGCCGCTCCCCCTCTCCCTCCACCTCGACCACTCCCGCACCCGCCGCCGCCACCACCTCGCACGACGCACCGCCGAGCACGACGACCACCCGCATCGAGCTCGTCGCCCTCATCCGCCGCAAGCTCGTCTTCTCCAAGCGGCCCGAGCCCCTCGTCGACGTCTCGAGCGAGGCCGACCCGTCCTTTGCCGACAAGAAGCGCCGCGCGCTCGCCGAGGGCGCCGGCGCCGGGGCGCACAAGCGGGCGAGGGACGAGCGGGACCGCGTCGGGGCGGGCGCGGGGGTCGGGGCTGGTGCGGGCGCGAGTGGGGCGGGTACGAGTGCGGCGCCAGTCGCGCCGATCAAGGCGGCGAAGACGGGCGGCTTCTTTGCGCCGAGGAAGGCGGCATCGGCGTCGGCGTCGGCGTTGGCGTCGGCGTCGGCGTCGGCGTCGGGTGCGGCGGGAGGTGCGGGAGGACGAGGGACCGAGGGCGAGCCGACGGCGCCTTTGCCGACGGCGGGACCGTAGCACGGTGTAGCGTGTATCGATGCGCGCCTCGCCGACGATGACCCTGACGCGCCGCGTCGAGAAGTGCCGAGAGGAGAGCCCGCCGCTCTTCAGGCAACAGCCGATGCAGACGCCGACGTCTCACGCTTGACGGGCCGCACATGGACTCGCTGTCCTGCCCGGAGGATGTCGATGACCTGCGCGCGCAAGAGAGCGAGAGCGTGAGCGGGTGCGCGCCCGACGAGAGCGATCCGAGGCAGGGAAGGAGGGCGAGGCGAGCACGCACCTGGTCGATGTCGACGAACCAGCTCAGACCCTTGATGCGCTTGCTCGACGACGACGAAGGGCGCGAGGGCCGGCACTTGATCGAGCCGGGGAAGGGTACCGGGAGCGAGAGCAGGTGCAGGTGAAGGTGGTTGACCTGCACGAAGAGGAGGGCGAAGAGAGGTCAGGCTCGGGCACGAGCGAAGGCAGGATGCGGAGGGGGCTCGGACGCACAGAGAAAAAGCTGTAGAGTCGACGGTCGACCATATCGAGGCAAAGCGTCAGCACGGTGCTCAGGCTCGGAGAAGGACGCGTAGAGAGGAGTCGCTCACGGCGGGATGTGGAAGCCCAGCCTGCGGACAAAGAACGGCATACAGTAGTCAGCCCCTCACTCGCGCGGGAGAGAGAGAGAGAGCTCTGCACTGAGAGAGCGGCGACGCACCTCTGCTCGCGCTCGGGGACGCCTTGCTCGACGAGGACGCGCCGGCCGAGGTCCTTCATGCGCTCGACTGCGGGTCGTACAGGGGGAAAAGAGTCAGTGTGAGCACGTATGAGCGCAGGACGCAGCGAGAGGGCCCGCGGAAGGGAGCGCCCTCGCCGCAGTGCGAGAACGAGCCGACGCACGCATGCTGATGTCCTCGACCTCGAGCGTCTTGACGCTGTCTGCGCGTGTGGGAGAGACCGAGAGTCAGCCTGCATCCTCTTTGACCTGGTGGTAGCGGTGCCGCAGGCGAGTTGCCTGTGAGCGTCGCGAGGCGACAGGAGGAGGAGGACGCACCGACATGGCGCTTGGGGACGGCGAGGAGGTGCACTTTGCTGCCCGGGCTGCGGTCCTTGAAGACGACAAACTCGGTGTCCTGCGAGCGTGCCAGCCGATGCGAGTCAGCAGGGGAGCGCGAGGGCCGTCGAGCGACTCGAGCGCGGAGAGGGGAGGAGGAGGAGAGGGAGAGAGAGAGCGCACCTCGTGGACGACCCGGAACCCAGGCGAGGCGGCCGTGACCCCGCAGAAGATGCACTCCTTGCCGTGTGCGCCTTGCGCTGCTGCTGCGCCCATGGCGGGCTTGGTCGACCCCCCTCGAGGTGGGGCGGTCGACGCGATGAGGTCGTCGTGCGAGGGCGAGCTGCTGAGGCGCAAGAAGATCGGGGCGCAGGTCGAGAGGAAGCTGCTGAGCATGCGCTCGTAGCTGGGAGCGGTCGCTGCGACGAGCGAGGAGGAGCAAGCTCCGCTACGCCGCCGTCTCTCCTCGAGCGAGGTCTCGGACTTTGTGCGCAGCAGCTCAGCTTTTGGGCCTCGAGACGATGCAGATCGCGCGACACTCGACGGCTTGCACGTCTACGCGACCCTCCCGCTCGCCCTCTCTCTACTCCCTCCTCCGTCTCGGCTCGACCAACCTGCGCTGCTTCCCCTCGCGCTGCTCCCAACGCTGGCGTCCCTCGCCCGACGCTTCTCGTCCCGCAGGCCCTGCAGCAGCCGCACGCCGGCGCGCAGCTTGGCGCTGGGCCCGTCAGCGTTCGACGCCGTGTTGGCGAAGCTCGCCGCCGTCGGCGTGTGCGACGGCGCCTGGCTCGTCGTCGACGATGGCGCCGGCGAGTTGGTGCGCGAAGAGGGGGCCGAGCTGGACGAGGGGAGGGTGCTGCTGGCGGTCGTGCTGATGCTTGTGCGAGGGTCGCCGAGGGAGGAGGAGCGTGTCGTCGGCGCCGGGTCGAGGAGCTGCGGACGCCACACGACCCCGTCAGCGCGAACCCAGGGTGATCTGCCCGAAGCCGCTCGAGTGCCAGCACCGATGAGCGAGACATGAGCGGCGGAGGGAAGGCGAGAGAGAGCGCAGAGACGCACCACGACTTCCCGCTCGAGCCTCCTCACCATGTCGTCCACCTCGGCGGCCTCCCTCCCCCTCGCCCATACCTCCCAATCCTCGCTCTCGAGCGTCCGCACGAACCGCCTCCTCACCTCGCCGCCCGTGTCGCGCACCCGCTTCTCGGCCCACCGCTCAAAGTTGGCCCCGTCGACGAACCGCGAGTAGAACCGCTCGGTCGCGGTCGTGCCCGGCTGCGAGAGCGACGGAGCGCCCGAGCGCAAGGGCAGCGGCGAGCCGTGCGTGCGCAGCGAGGCGAGGAAGGCCGAGCGCGAGAAGCGCGTGCTCGGCAGCGGCGAGGGGCCGGGCGAGACGAGGGGTGCGCTGCGGGTCGAGGTCGAAGGCGAGTCAGCTTTGCTCCCGAGCTCAATAGCTTCATCGACGAGCCGTGGGCATGAGAGGGAGGGAGGAAAGGTGGAAGGAGGGAGGAGAAGGGAGCGTCGACGCACCGTGCGGCGACGGCCTCGTTGCCCGCCCACAGCGTGCCGAAGTACCGATTCAGCGGCGCGACGAACCGCTCCGTCAACGCCGCAAAGTGTCTGTAGATGACGGCGTCGCACGCGAGGTCTGCGGGCGGCGGTTCGGGCAGAAGGTCAGCCTCGGCTCGAGCCGGTCGAACTCGCTCACGACCGGGCGAGGAAGAGCGAGAGGATCAGGGACGCACAGTCTCCTCTCCTCCAGAGCTCGGAAATCTCCTTCTCGACCGCCTCGTCCTTCCTGACGTGCCGCTTGCTCGACGTGCGCAGCCCAAACTCCTTGCCCGCGCCGCCGCTGACCGAGTCGTCGCCGCCGTGCGTGTGCCCGCTGCCGTTCGACGCCGAGCGCGGGCGGACGTGTGCGATGCCGGCAGGTGATGACGATGAGGCGGCAGTCGGGAGGGTCAGGGTCGGCGAGGAGGAGGGCGAGCCGACGTGAGGGGCGGGCGCGGCGCGGTCGAGCCGCAGGACGTGGGGCCAGTGCTTGCACGTCGTAAGGAGGAGCGGGTTCGTCGAAGCGACGAGGAGGCCTTGAGGAGGCTGCGGGAAGAAGAGAAGGGGACGTCAAGCGGCGCCCGAGGAACGCTTCGATCGAGCGACGGATCGTCCGGCAGGCCGATCCGGCGCAGCGAGAGCGGGCGCGACGCACCTTCTTGCCCGCCTTGCACAGGGTCGCAAAGTCGACGTCGTGCACGTGGAAGTAAGGCCGCACGTCGCCGGCGAACGGTATCTGCGCATCATCCACAGCACGCATCAGCACAAGCCTCTTGACGCTCATCAAGAGGCACGCCGCCGAAGCGAAAGGCAGAGAGAGCGACGCACGGGCTTGATGAGCGCCTTGAGTGCCTCGACGACCTCGGCGCCGACCCTCGGTTCGGCCGCCCACACGAGGAGCGGCTCGCCGAGCGCGACGAGCTCCCACAGCAGGAGCAGCTTCGAGTACCCGACTGGCCCGATTTCGCCGAGCGCCGTGCTGCTCGACGAGCTTGAGGTCGAGGTGGGCGACGCGGGCGGGAAGAGGAGGACGCAGAGCGGTGTCGAGGGGAGCGAGGCGGGGAGGATGGCGGGCGGGCCGGTGAGGAGGGGTAGGTGCGCTGCGCCGCGCGAGAGGTGCCAGGCTGCAGGTGTTGGCGGTGCGGTCGGTGCGCTGGAAGGCGTGCGTCGCAGTGGTGCGGATGAGGGCGAACTGCCGGTGGAGGACGAGGGTGCGGGGAGGGGGAACTGGGCTTGCGAGGGGAGCGGGATCGAGACGGTGAGGACCGAGCCGAGGAAGGGTAGCTCGAGTGTCGTGCCGGGCGTCGGATCGGGCCTGTGGGTCGATCGAGATCCGACAGCAGGAGTCAGTCGCTGGGTCTAGCGCAGCAGGACGAGCCCGAGAGAGACGGCTCGACGCACCAGCTCGCGATGTTATGGCACGCCGTCTCGACCATGCCGCCTCGTGCTCCGCCTGGCTGCGCGTGCTTGAAGTGGAGCGGGCCGAGGATCGAGACGAGGGCCGAGAAGAGGCCCGAGAGCGCAGGGAGGTGCGAGATCTGCGGGCGGGCGGGGAGGGGCGTCAGCTCGAGACTTACTCGGCGCAGCTCCGTCGTCGGTCGCGGCGGTCAGGTAGATCGAGCGACGGAGATGCCGAGGAGGAAGGAACCGACGTACGAGCACGAGCGACCGCTGCGAGTACCCTCGCCGTAAGCGCTCGTCCTGCGAGCGAGGAGAGCCAAGTCAGCTCGGCGCCGTGCGCAGGTCGTCAAGACAAGACAGAGACGACGCACCTTGTCCCTCACGAACCAGACAAAGCCGTGTAGCGCGCCGTCGGCTCCCTCCCCCTCGGGCAACCGCAACAACCTCGCGCCGTCCTCGTCCTCGCCGTCGTCGACGACCTCCGGGTCGAGCCGCGCGAGGTCGTCCTCGCCCGGGTACGGCACCCTCCAGTGGTACGCGTACCCGCCGTCGGGGAGCTGCTCGGGGTGCGGGAGCCCGACCGCCTCGGGCATCGAGCTGAAGGCGACGTTGGCCCTGGTCGCGGCGGGCAGGCGCGCGGGCGGGTAGGCGTTGTCGAGGTTGGGCCCAGTGTCGACGTCAAAGTCGACGAGCGCGAACGAGACGATCCACCGGCGCACGAGGGCGAGCTGGTCCGGCGAGAGGTGGAAGGTCGGAAACGAGATGCGGCGTGTGAGCGTCTCGCGCTTGCGGTGCTGCGGGCGAGGTCGGCGCTCGCTGTCGAGGGCTGCCATGGCTGCGCTGGCGGGCCCTGCTGGGCCTCGAGGCGGTCCTGGTCGTCGACGAGGACCGGTGGGGCCGCGATGACGGCGGGGGAAGGGTCGAGGACGACGACGAGGCCTTGGGGTGCGCGCGAGGGCCGCTACGAGTCGTGCAGGACCTTGTGCGGTTGTTGTAGCACTCTGCTGGGCGGCGAGCGGGGTGTAGTGAGAGAGACGAGGCGCTTGCCTCGCTCGTCTCCTCGTCGCGCTCGTCGTCGATCGCTCTCCGGGTCGGACTTGATTAAAATCGCCAACTCTGTCGCACGCGCCAGCCTACTTCCCTTTGCGCTCGCGACGCACCCACGTACAAGGGCCAGAGCAGCGACACCGGACCTGCAAGCGCAAAAGAGCCATGGACCGCTTCCGCTCGAGGAGAGGCGGCGACCCGGCTCGAGCGCGACGAGGACCTCGTACAGCGACGCAGCTTCGGCGAGGGCAGCACAGAGCATGCAGACGATGCAGGCGAGGAAAGAGTAGGAATCTGCGCGCAAGCGTAGCGAGGCGGCGGTCGAGCGCCTTCGGCTGGAGCACTCCTGCGTCTTTGAGCCCGGCGCAGGCTCGTCAGCTGCCGGCACGGCGGCTCGAGCAAATTCATCGAGCAGAGAGACTGACGAGCAGGCAGTGTTTTACGCCAGGAGACGCGCGCTGAGCGGGAGTGCGTGTGCGTCCCTCGGCTCGACCGCTCGCAGCTCGTTCGAGAGACTGCAGGCAGCCATCGCTTGGGCGGCAGTCCTCGATAGCGTCGATAGGAGCACTGCAGGTACGGCGACAAAGCTAGGCAGCGCCGTACAGCGGGCGCAGCGTCCCTTGGTCGGACGAGAGCCAGGAGCTGCTGCGGCCGGGCATGGCGCAAGAAGGCGCGAGGTGACTTGCGCTCGCGCCATGCCCTCGATAGAGGCTCCAGCGACTTCTGCGTCCGCCGTTGCCGGCCTTGCACGAGCTTGACGAGGGAGGGGAGCGGAGGGCTGATGAGGACGGAGACTCTGAGGTGAGGGACGGGCGAGGCGAGGCGAGAGCGGGCTGTGGCGGCCAGTAGGTTCTCGAGCAGTACCAGCGTGCATCTGACAGCTCAGCAGAGGTGCAGAGCGTGTTGTGGTTGCGCGAGAGGTGCTCGCTCTGAGTCGTCGCCAGCCGGACCTCCGCCTCGGGCCTCTCGTCGTCGTCACCACCTGCTCGCACGCGCTGCCAAGCAGGCCAGCCCGCCACCGGGAGCACTCGACTGCCCCGAGCACGCCCACCCCCGCCCGGGCGTGATGGCGCTCCCTCACCACCGCCGCACGCCGAGTGCACCGCCTTCAGCCTCGTCGCGGCGGCCGGTCGCCGTCGTCACAGCCGCAGTCGCGCTCCTGTGCATCCTGTCGCTCCTCTTGACCGCACCTCGACACGCCCCGACCTCGCCCTCGGCACAGCGCGTCACCTCGCTCCTCTCCCTCACCTCGCTCTCGTCCCCTCTCGACCGCGACGACGACCCGGCCTCCTCCTCGCCCTCCCCAGCCCTCGCCTACCGCCGCCAGCTCGAGCAAGCCACCTCGAAGCACTACCTCAACGCAACCTCGCACTGGTTCGACCACGTCTACGTCCTCTCGCTCCCCTCGCGCGACGACCGCCGCCACGACATGCGCCGCCTCGCAGACGCCCTCGGCATCCAGGTCGAGTTCGTCGACGCCGCCGACAAGCACGAGCCGTTCATCAAGTGGATCGCAGAGCAAGTCGTCCAGAGTCGGGCTCTCAGGAGGAAGGAGATGGTGCGTCCCCCTCCGCTCTCTCGTCGTCTCGCTCCTCCTCCTCGCCCCGGCTGCGTCCTCGAGCACCTCGAGAGCCCTAGGGCTGACTCTTGCCCTCTGCACGCAGGCCAAGGCGCGCGGCGTACCGGCCTCGCGCATCGGCGGCCTGTCGATCCGGTCCGACTGGCTCACGCCGTTCCCGGGCAACAGCTCGTCGCCGCTCGCCCAAGAGCGCGGCCGCTTCCCCGCCTACCCGCCGCAGCGGTGGGAGGGCGGGTCCGCTTCGCCGCAGACCTGGGTTGAGCACCTCGAGGCGCTGCACAGCGACGGCGGGCGGCACACGGCGCTGCGCCCGGCCGACGCCAACCTGAACGTGACGGCGGCGCTGTGGGACCCGCGCGAGAAGGTCGTCGTGCGCCAGGTCCACGAGGGCGTCATCTCGACCTACTGGGGCCAGACGCGCGCCATCAAGCGCATGCTCGACAACGGCGACCGGCGCGCGCTCGTCCTCGAGGACGACGTCGACGTCGAGTGGGACGTCCAGACGCTGTGGGAGTCGATCGCGCGCAAGCTGCCGAGGGACACCGAGGGCCGGGATGCGTGGGACGTCGCCTACTTGGGCCACTGCTGGGGCGGCGAGTTCCAAGGTGCGTCCGCTCCCTCCCTCTCGCTCTGCCTCCCTGGCTGACGCTCGGCCCGCCTCTCGCTCGCAGAGCCCATGTACCTTCACCCTCTCCTCCACCCTTCGACGGCGCCCATGTGCCTGCACGGCTACGCCCTGTCGCGCCCGGGCGCGCAGCACGTCCTCTCGTCGATGCTCGACCCGTGGCGCGCCTACTCGGCCGCCGTCGACGCCGTCGTGCCCGCGCTCCTCCACGCGCAGCGGCTCCTGCCGCGCACGGCGCCCGAGCAGCCGCTCGTGCGCAGCTTCAGCATCGTGCCGCCGCTCGTCGTGCAGCGCAAGGACGGGCCGAGCGACCTGCAGCGCGGGACGGGCAGCCCGTGGCGCGGCGTCCTGCGCGACTCGACGGTCGAGCGCATCAGGCGGGACGAGGGCGTGTGGCACGACGGGTGGGAGGACCGGTACGACGAGCGCGAGGGGCGAGCGGACCCGGCGACGGTGCTCAGGTGCGGCCAGGGCTGAGGGCGACGTAGCGCTCGGGCGTGCAAGGTCTCTGTTCTTTGTTCGAGACTGCCTAGGTGAGAGAGACGCAGCCTGGAGGTGCAGCGCTCAAGCGGCGGCTTTGCCGCGGACTCTGCGACGAGGAGGAGGGGCGAGCGAGGCTGCGGCTGTGCGGCTTTCAGTTATGGCTGGTCACTCTGCGATGCTATCAGAATCCTGCTACCGGGCGCCATTCGGTGCAAGCAGGCGATTCCGGCTCTCGGTGCCAGACCGCGGACGACGACGACGAGAGCCGCGTGGGGTCCGTCCCGCTCTCGCTCGCATCACCGCGACTCGCTGCAGCTCAAAGGCGCACAGCTGCCCGCCATGGCCAGTCGACCCACCGCCGGCTCGCCCTCGCCGTCCAACACGCCCTCGGCGACCCCCATCCCCCAGATCCCGCCTCATCAACCGGCCAACCCTGGCCCCGGCGCATCCTCGCCGGGCGCAGCGCAGGGCGCAGCGTCCCCCCTGTACGGCTCGCCGAGGGGCGCGAGCTCGCCCATCGCCCAGCCGGGCCAGGGCGGCCTGTCTCGCACCCGCTCGCCCGCCGTCAACGAGCCGCTCCCCTCGAACGCCCTCGCCGACTCGTCCCCCGCCCTCCAGGCCCACATGACCGACGAGGAGCGCGCCAACGTCGTCCGCCGCCACCTCCTCTCGGCCGCCGAGCAGCACCGCGTCGCCCAGGACCAAGCCCTCGCCGCGTCGTCGCCCGCCGCCCGCTCCCCCGGCTCCGCCTTTCCGCAGATGGGCACGAGCCCGGCCCTGCGCTCCAGCCTCCTCGACCTCGGCAGCGGCGCCGGCACGGGCGACAGCGAGGACTACCCGACCCCGTACCACCTCGAGGGCGGGGACGTCGTCGCCGGCGTCTACAAGGCCGTCGGCGCCCTCAACCCCTCGGCGCCCTCGATCCGCCGCTCAAAGTCGCTCGCGTCGATCGGCCCAGGCGGTGGCACGACCTCGCGCCGCGTCTCGACCGCCGGGCCGTCAGCCGCAGACGGCGCCGCCGCGTTCCGGGCCGGGCTCGCGCACGACGTCGGCGCCGACGCCCTCGCCGCGAGCGACGAGCCGTTCGTCGACGACGACAGCAACGCCGAGCTGTCGACCGCCGAGATGCTCCAGCCCGGCGGCTTCCGGCGCGACTTTGTCTTCCGCAAGGTCGCAGCTCGCGTCGGCGGCGGGCCCGAGCCGGGCAGCGACGCCTCGTCGCTCCAGTCGTACTCGGGCGCGCCCGGCGCACCAGGCGGCGGCGGCGGCAGCGGCAACGGCAACCCGAACGCGAGCGGCGTCTCGCTCGCGTCGGCCTCGGGCGTGTCGCTCGTGCGGCCCGCCGCGCCTCGCCCGACGAGGTCGTTCATCGACTTCCTGAGCCTGTACGGCCACTTCGGCGGCGAGAACCTCGAGGAGATCGAGGAGGAGGACGAGGAGGACGAGGACGAGGACGACGAGGACGAGACGAGCCGAGGCGGGCTCGTGCGGCGTCGGGGAGGAGCAGGCGCAGACGAGGAGGCGGCCGTCTCGGGTCGCCCGGGCGCAGGTCGACGAGGTATGACGGGCGAGCGCGCGCCCCTCCTCCGCGCGCGCAGCACGCTCGCTCGCGGCGACAGCCGCAAGCGGTTGAGCGTCGCGAGCGCGAAGGAGGCGGGCGAGGCGGCGCCGCAGGGCGACGCGAGCGTCACGCAGGCCGTCCTCATGCTCCTCAAAAGCTTTGTCGGCACCGGCGTCCTGTTCCTCGGCAAGGCGTGCGTCCCCTCTCGCTGTCGCTCCCCTCCTTCCTCGTACCGTCACTGACCCGCCTCTCTCGCCCTCGTCACGCCCGCAGGTTCCTCAATGGCGGCGCCATGTTCTCGACCGTCGTCCTGTGCTTCATCGCCATGATCTCGCTCTTCTCTTTCCTCCTCCTTGTCGAGACTCGGCAAGCCGTCCCGGGCTCGTTCGGCGGTGCGTCCTCCTCGCCCCTCCTCATCCTTCAGGCGGCCGAGACTGACTCTGTGCTTACGCTCGCAGACATCGGCGGCAAGCTGTACGGCAAGTGGATGCGCTGGGCCATCTTGACGGCCATCGTGACCTCCCAGGTGCGCGTCGTCCTCCCTTTATTGCTCGAGCACGAGTGCCGCTTCGCGGCAGACGGCTCAAGAGCGAGGCTGTTGCTGACATACATACTCGTCCTCGTCTGCAGATCGGCTTCGTCGCGGCCTACACCATCTTTGTCGTGCGTCGCTCGCCCTGCCCCTCTCGAGCTCGCGCTGGACGTGCACTGACCCCGGCTTCACGTCGAGCAGGCGCAAAACCTTCAAGCCTTCTTCATGGCCGTCACCAACTGCCACACGTTCATCTCGGTGCCGTACCTCATCATGGCGCAGCTCGTCATCTTCCTGCGTGCGTCAGCTCGCCCTCCTCTCGCCACCGCCGTCCCGTTCCTCCTCGCCCGCTCCCCGACTGACCTTTCCCCTCTCCCGCCCTGCAGCTCTCGCACTCATCCGTAACATCCAGAAGCTGTCCGGCACGGCACTCGTCGCCGATGCCTTCATCCTCATCGGGCTCATCTACATCTTCGGCAACGAGATCAAGGTCCTCGTCGACCATGGCGCCGCCGACGTCGTCCTCTTCAACGGCAAGGACTTTCCGCTCCTCATCGGGTGCGTCTGCTCTCGCTCTCGACCGGCTCATCGCCTGGCAGCAGCCGGCGCGAGACCTCGTCGTGCCAGCTGCTGACTCACGCTCTCTTCGCCTCTGCAGCACGGCCGTCTTTGCGTTCGAGGGCATCGGCCTCGTCCTCCCCGTCTATGAGTCGATGCGCGAGCCGCAAAAGTTCACGCGCGTCCTGTCGGGCGTCATGGTCGGCAGCATGGTCCTGTTCGCGAGCGGCGGCCTCCTCGCCTACCTTGCCTATGGCTCTGACATCCAGGTGCGTGCCTCTCTCTCTCTCTCTCTCTCTCTCTCTCTCAGGCTCTCCTTTCGCAGGGATTCTCGCTGACTCGCGCCTCGTGCCTCGCAGACGGTCGTCTTCATCAACCTCCCGCAGGACGACAAGCTCGTGTCGGCGTCGCAGTTCCTCTACAGCATCGCCATCCTCCTCTCGACGCCCCTCCAGCTGTTCCCCGCCGTGCGTATCATGGAGAACGGCCTCTTTGCGCCGCAAAAGTCGGGCAAGAAGAGCGTCAAGGTCAAGTGGGAGAAGAACAGCTTCCGCACGCTCGCCGTCGTCGGGTGCTCGATCCTCGCGTGGGCCGGCGCCAAGGACCTCGATAAGTTCGTCAGTTTGATTGGCAGCGTCGCCTGGTACGTCCTCTTCTCCACCTCGTCTGCCTCGACCTCAAGCGCCGACCGAGCCTGCGCCTGACGGACTTGCCCATCCCCTCCCTCGCTTCCTCTCTCGCGCAGCGTCCCTCTCGGCTTTGTCTTCCCGCCGCTCCTGCACCTCAAGGCGTGCGCCCACTCGCGCAAGCAAAAGGCGGTCGACATCGCCCTCCTCTCGTTCGGCGTCGCCGCCGCCGTCTTCTCGTCGACCCAGACGGTGCGCCTCGTCCTCCTCATCTCGGTCGAGTGCGAGCTTGCCTCTCTATGAGCCGCACGCTGATCCGCTACTGGTCGGACTGCACGCAGATCCAGATGTTCTTGTCGGGCAGCGAGCCGGGCGGGCCGACGTTCGGCAAGTGCCCGCCGCCCTCCTGAGCGTGCGCGAGCGTCGCCTCGCCTCGGCAACCTCTTTGAGCGTCGGTGTCGCCGGCGAAACTAGGTCAGCTGGGCAGTGTCGTGGGCTTAGGGCGGTACGAGGGAATGAGAAGAAGCGCGAGGGGAGGAGGACGAGGAGCACGTCTTGGAGACCGTCTGTCTTTCCTGCCTGCATTTGCATCTGGTTGCTTGTTCCTCCTCGAGCATGTCGGTCCCCAGCGAGAGCAAGCAAGGGACGGCGGGCTCGAACTCGCTCGCCTCGACCGCTTGAGGAGTCGGCGAAGAGGTCTTGCCTCGGCCTCGCTGTTGAGCAGGCGTTCAGCTTCTTCCGCTTCGAGCACATTTGCGCTGGTCACGAGCGAGCGAGAGCGTAGACGGTAGAGCCTCAGCGACGCTCAGCTGCTCGCAATAACAAAAGAGAGACGCGGTGCTGGCTTTAGCGAGGCGGGTTTGACCGCACGGACCTCCTGCGCCGGCTCGTGCCATTACGCCCCCTTCGCAAGAGCTGCTCGCTAGCTAGACGGTTCGACCGCGCGTTCAATCTTCTGGCAAGCTGCCGGTCTTTGGCGTCACGTCGAAGCGGTGACGAGGCGGAGGGTGCGTCCAGCGAGAGCGACAGGTTGGAAAAAGCGACAAGGAGGACGCGCCAGCCGGGTCGCACAGCCTCTTGCGCTCGACCTCGCACCGCCTCCTGCGACTTTGCGAAGCGCTCGCCAAGACGTGCGCACCGTCGTATTAGCAAACGGCTCGAGCGCAGCTTGGCCTTCTCAAGTCGACCGAGCGCCGCAGACCTTCTCGCTCGCCTTGCTCTCGCTTCCTCTCACGCTTTCACGGCGCACGAGCACAGTGATGGCTCAATTGCTCCTGCCGAGAAGTCGCCCGAGCCACCCTCGCTCGCTCGTCGTCGCGCTCGGGCCCCGGCCCGTAGGACGAGCCGCCGCTCCTCGTCTCGAGCAGCTCTTTGGTCAGCCGCAGGAGCTCGCGCTTCTCACCTCCCCGGCCGCCGAGGACCAGCCCCTGCGGCCTGTCCCTCGCCTCCCTCAGGGCCTTCTCGACCTCGGCCCCCTGGCCGTATCCCCTGCTCGCGCTCTCCCACCCTCGCTCCGCCCACATCCTAGCCGCCTTCCTATCTCCATGCCATGCACACGCGCGCGCAGCCGGAAGGGCGAACGCCTCGACGCCGTCGACGGCGAGCGCCTCGTCCTCGAGCAAGCGCACGGCCCTCGCCGCCTCGCGCAGCACCCGCTCGACCTCGCCGCCGCCGCCGCCGCCGTCTCGCACTGCATCTCGCTCGTGCATTCGCACGCCTGGCCGCCGCTCGTACAGCTGCGCGAGCTCTGCGCGCCGCGCGTCGCTCGCAGCGCGGCTCGCCGCGTCTGAGGCGCACACGGCGCACGAGCACTCGAACGCCCATGCGCGGCGCAGCCTCGCCGTGCGCTCGGTCGACGTCGAGGCGAAGAGGGCGGGCCCGCCGAGGTACGACGTGAGGAGCTCGTCGCCGGCGGCGATGGGGCGCAGGACGTGCGTGACGAGGCGGGCGAGCGAAGGCGAGTACGACGTCTTGATGTTGGGCGCGCACGAGTGGTTGAAGCGCGAAGAGAGGGAGAAGATGCCGTGCTTGGCGCCGGAGGGGAAGGCGAAGGATGAAGAGGGCGAAGAACGACTGCCGAGCGAGAACGCGTTCGTGTCGAAGATGCCGCGCTCGCTCGACGACGACTCGTCGTCCTCGCAGGCGTTGGCGAGGTCGTAGAACGCCGTCTTCTGCTCGTCTGAGAGCGACTCGATGGCGGTCGCGATGTCGCCCGCCGAGTTGACGACGACGAGCGGCGCCTCGACCAGGATGCGCTCGCCCGGAACGAGCGGGCGTGCGGCGAAAAGCCCGACTTGACGACCTGGCGAGCTTGCGAGATAGATCTTGTCGTTGATCGGGCGTCGGTGGAAGGAGGGAGGAGCGCAGGACGAGGCACTGGACGAGGGAGCGGTGGTCGGGCGAGAGGTGGCCGAGAAGAGGGTCGAGTTGGCGGTCTCGGGGCTGGACATGGCGGTTGACGACTGCGCGCTCGACGAGTATCAGCTCACGTAGAGCTCTGCGAAGGAGAGTGAAGCAGAGGACGCACCTCAGCGGCCTCGAGCGCTCGTCCTCGCGAACCTCCTGCACCTGCGAGCTGGAACGACGGCGACATGAGGCCTCGTGCCCGCGTTCGGGACCTCGCGCCCGGCTTGTCGTGCGCGTGTGCAGCTGTAGCTGCGCGCGAGCGGCCGGCGGCGGTGGACCCGCTGTTGCGGGCGAGGCGATCGGGTCGAGGTGGGGTCGGCTCGGCGGACGAGGGCGAGGCGAGGCGACGAGGCGGCGTGCGGGCTGGAAGTGCAGCGCACGTCGGCGCTGCAGCAGTGTGCGCGGACTCGAGCCGACAAGCGAGCGCGCAGCTGAGTTGGGAGAGCGAGAGACGAGCCGGCCGGATCGCGATCAGCTCGCCAAGAACGCTTGCACCGCCTCGCTCGATCAACTGCTCGCTCGACTCGAGGGACTGCAGTGCTCGTTACAACAGCGACACTGAGAGGTTATGTACGACAAGGTGGGAGGGAGATCTAGATCAGATGAGCTCGACGTCGCCCGCCTCGAGCAGGGCGCGGATCGTGCTGTACCGGCACATGTGCTGCGAGCCCTGCGCAAACGCAAACAGCTCGCCGCTGCAGGACGAAAGCCAGACATCAGCGACGCCGAGGAGAAGGAGTAGAGGAGAAAGGAGGACGCACTCGGGCAGGACGACGGGCGCACAGTCCCTGCGAGCGCGGCAGAAGACGGGTTGGCCAAAGTCGGGCGACGGCACTGCGTGATACCTTGGTCAGCTGGATCTCTCACCAAGAGTCTGAGAGAGAGAGAGGGACGCACTCGGCGGCGGGTTGCGGGTGACCTGCTCGGGCATGGCGTCCATCGCCGACGCGTCGTGGTAGGCCTTGACGAGGCGCACGTACCTGCAGGAGGCTCGCAGAGAGTGAGTGCGGGAACGGCAAGCCGAGGACAACGAGAAGGAGTAGGACGCACCCTTCGGCGTGCGCGATCTCGTTGTGGTACAGGCGCTCGTCGACGTCGGACTGCGACAGGTAGTACTCGGCGCACTGCTCGAGCTGTGGGAGGACGACATCAGGACCTGCTCGGCTGCTCGCTCTCGTCCCGAGACTGAGAGAGTGTACGCACCTTGTAGATGCGCTGGCGGGTGAACATCTTGAGGACGTGAGCGGCGCGCATGTTCTCGGTCGCGACGACGCTCGCGGCGATGTAGAAGGCGTCGTCCTGCCCGGGCGTCGATTGAGCTATCCGCACGAGATCTTTCTGCGTGTGTGGGAGGGCGTCAGCTCGACTCGCAGGGGTACTGGCGAGCGAGGGAGGAGAGAGAGGAGGACGCACCCTGCGAGCGAGGCTCTTGACGACCTTGTCGACGAGCTGGCGCGGGAACTTGAGGAGCTCTGGTGCACCGACCTCGTTCTGGTACGCGCGCAGGAGCCGCTGCACGTTCCTGCTCTTGTCCCTAGCGCCGCCCTCGCCGAGAATGTCGTCGAGCGAGGGGCTGTCCCCCCTCGAGCTGTCGAGCCCGGCCCGGACCGAGCTGCCCGCCGCCGCGCCCGTCACGCTCGAGATGCGGCCGCCTCGTGCGGTGGTGCGAGCCCCAGTCGCGACCGAGCTGTCGCGGTCGTGGTCGTGGCGAGGTGGTGCGCGGGCGGGCGAGAAGAAGGACTCGTCGTCGACGGCGGCGCGGTTGGACTGGAACGACTCGGGCGCAAGGTCGTCGTCATCGTCGTCGTCGAAGAAGCCCCGGCCAGCGCGGCTCATGGCTGTTGCTGAGAGAGCAGTCGAGCGATGAAGGCGCAGGTCGCGGCTCTCGTCCGCACGCGACGACGACGCGGCTCTCTTCTCGCACGCTCGCTCTGGGCTGTTCTCGAGGCGCAGAGAGTGCTTGCCCTTGCTTCAAAGAGCTTGCAGAGCGGCCCGCGCCGTTACCGAGCGCCGACACAGAGTGCCGAGGGTTGCTGCTCGTCCGACGCGAGCTCACGAGCGGTGGCACCTTTCGCTCGCACGAGTGCGTTGGCTTTGCTTGGCTGCAGAAGCCCAAGGGCGAGGCCCGGCCGGGTTGCGTGCTCGGCGAGCGGAAAGGCGTCGATCGCCCTTGCCCCGGACTTTGCGGAAAACTGAGGCGAGGCCAACGCGAGCAGAGCTTTTTCTCTCCCCTCTCTCCTTCCCCGTCTCCTCCAGCTGCTTCCTGATCAGCTCACAGCACAGCTCTACCCGCCAGAGCTCACACAAGGACCGCGACCCGCCCGCGCTCCCCTCCACCTCCTCGAGGCGCACCGCCACCTCTCGCTCGCTCGAGAGCTTCTCGCCGTCCCACCTCCGCACTCTCGATCCCCGACTTCGACATCAGCAACACCACCATGGGCGTACAGACCCAGACCGTCGTCGACAACACGCCCGCCCTCCCGCCCGCACCGGCCGCCTCGTTCGACGACGTCAAGCACGACCTCGAGCGCGCGAGCGGCGGCAGCAGCAGCGGCAAGGGCGTCCTGCACGGCGGCGAGCACGACGTCGACACGACCAAGGGCCAGGCCAACCTTCACCGCCGCCTCAACGCCCGCCAGATCACCTTCATCGGCTTCAGTGGAGGAATCGGAACTGGTGCGTCTCGCTCTCCCCGCTCGTGCTCCTTCCTCCGTGCGCAGATCTGACCCTCGCTACCTCGCACAGGTCTCTTCATTGGTACTGGTTCCGCCTACGCCAAGGCCGGCCCGGCAGGTCTCCTCCTGTGCGTCCAGCTCGCTCGCCGCCCGGACCTCCTCGAGCGACGCCTGACTCTTCTTTCTCCCGCAGCGCCTACCTCGTCGTCGGCTCCATCCTCTGGTGTGTCATGCAGAGCATCTCGGAGCTCGGAACCTTGGTACGTCCAGCTTTCTCCGTGTCGCCGTCGAGAAGCGCTCGCTGACCCCTCCCCTCGACAGATCCCGACCGCCGGCTCGTTCCCTCACTGGGCGTCGCGCTTCATCGACCCGTCCGTCGGTTTCTCGCTCGCCCTGTCCTACGGCTACTGCTACACGATCGCTGTACGTCCCCTTCGTCGCCGTTGTCGTCGTCCGCCGCACAGACTGACCTTCCTTCTCGCCCTGCAGATCGCCTCCGAGGTCTCCGCGGCCGCCGTCCTCGTCTCGTACTGGTCCGACATCTCGCCCGCCGTCGTCATCTCGATCTCGCTCGCCCTCATCCTCGCCATCAACCTCATGCCGGTCCGGTTCTACGGCGAGACCGAGGTCGTCACGGCGTGCGTCAAGATCCTGTGCTTCCTCATGCTCGTCGTCGTCTCGATCGTCATCACGGCCGGCGGTGCGCCCGAGGGCAACGCTATCGGCTTCAGGTACTGGAACAACCCGGGGGCCTGGGTCGACTACAACGGTGCGTCGTCCCGCTCGGACCCCCTCTTCCCTCCCTCCCTCTCTTTCGCCCTCTCTCCACGCACTCCTTTCGCTCGAGCGCTTGTACTGACGCCTTGCACCTCGCAGGCATCACGGGCTCGACCGGCCACTTCTGCGGCTTCCTCGCCGCCTTCGTCAACGCCTCGTTCAGCTTCATCGGTGTCGAGACGGTGGTCGTCGTGCGTCCCTCTCCCTCTTCATCACCTCGTGCGCTCCTCGTGCTCATGCATGTCTTCCTCGTGCGCAGGCTGCTGGCGAGGCCGAGAACCCGCACCGCTCGATTCCGAAGGCGGCCAAGCGTGTCACGGCCCGCATCGGCTTCTTCTGTGCGTCGCCGCTCCCTTTCCTCTCGCTCTCGCTCTCGAGTGCTCTCGCTGACCCTCCTTCTTCTCGCAGACATGTGCGTCTCGCAGTCTCGGAAGAGCGCTGCCTCGTCGAGCACTCGCTGACTAGGACCTTCTCTCGCAGCCTCGGCGCCCTCCTCATCGGAATGACGGTCGACCCTCGCAACCCGGACCTCGTCTCGGGCACCGGCAACGCCAACTCCTCGCCCTGGGTCCTCGCCATCAAGACGGCCGGCATCCCCGCCCTCGACTCGGTCGTCAACGCCTGCATCCTCGTCTCGGCCTGGTCGGCCGGCAACTCGTACTGCTGGGTGCGTCCTCTCTCTCTTCCTCTCTCTCCCTCCTCTTCATCATGAAGCTGACGGTGCTCCCTTGCTGCAACAGGTCGGCTCGCGCATGATCGTCGCCATGACGACGGACCGTCAGCTGCCGGCCTTCTTCGGCATCACGTCCAAGTACGGCGTCCCCTACTACGCCGTCCTCGCCTCGTTCGCTTTTGGTCCTCTCGCCTACCTGTCGCTCGGCTCGGGCGGCCCGTCGCAGGGTGAGTCGCAGTCTCTTCCTCGTCCCCCTCCCCGCCCGCTCGGACGGCTCGAGCCTTTCCGCCTCGAGCCTCTTCAACCTTGAGCTCCTCGCTGATGCCTGCTTCTTAATTAGCATTTGGCTGGCTTCAAAATCTGTCGACTGTCGCCGGCCTGATCGCGTGGGCGACGCTCTGCTTCGCCTACATCCGGTTCCACCGCGGCTGCCGGGCCCAGGGCGTCAACCGCGACTCGTTCCCCTGGAAGTCGCCCTTCCAGCCGTTCACGGCCTACTACGGCTTCGTCGGCAGCGTCATCGTCACGCTCGTGTCGGGCTTCTCGGTCTTCCTCAAGGGCAACTGGGACGCGCAAGACTTCATCGCCGCCTACATCGGCATCCCGCTCTTCATCGTGCCCATCCTCCTTTGGAAGCTCATCAAGCGCACTCGGGTGCGTCCTCTTTCCTCTACGACGGCGAGCTCGTCGAGCTCGTCGTGCCTCCCCGACCCCTTCATCCCCCCTCCCTCTCCCCTTCCTTCCTCTTCCTCGCCGTCTTCTCGCCTCTCCATGCCTCTCCCCGCCTCTCACACTCATTCCTTGACCTAGAGCATCGAGCTGACCCTGCTCCCCGCCTCGCTCTGCAGTTCGTCCGGGCGCGCGAGATGGACCTCTTCTCGGGCCGCATCGACACGGCGACGCTCCCCGTCCCGCCGACGCCGACGACGGCGTGGGGCAAGTTCATCGACTGGCTCTTCTAGACGCGCTCTCGGACACGGGCGCATAGATTTCGCATAGAGCGAGAGGCGCAGGGCGGGAGGAGGGATGGGCTGTGTTTTAGACGCTCTCCAACAGAGTGAGGCTCCTCGTCGTGTTTTTGGTTGTATAGACTACGCAAACGTTCAACTCGTTTCTCACACACTCACTCGTCTTTGCCGCTGCGAGCAAGAGGCTGCGAGAGCGAGCGAGTTTCGGCGCACGGACCTCGTCCCTGTCGACCTTCTCAAGTCGAGCTCGCTCGTCCTCGCCGAGGCAATGGCGCAGGAAAGAGAGAAGCATGTGCACTGCACGACTAAGCTGCCAAGAGAGGGAAAGGGACTACTGAACACGGTGCGGCGACGCACGAACAGAACTAAGCAAGCGGGTCGTCCTCCTCGCGCGTCCTCCTCGTCCGCCCTCCACCGTTTCGCGCCTGCTCGTCCTCCTCCTCGCTCGTCCTCCTCCTTAAACCTCGTCGGGCCCCGACGGCCCTTTTCCTCGCGCGAGACGAGACGGCGAAGGCGGCTCAGGTCTGGGCCTCCTCGACCTCGATGAGCGGGTGATAGCTCTTCTTGCGGATGTACTCCTCGAGCTGCTTGTCGTCGAGACCCCTCAGCTCGTCGTTGCGGTCGATCTTGAGCTGCTGCGCGCGGCGGACGACGGTGACGGCGACCTTGATCGACACCTCGCGGATGCGCTCGATGTCCGGGTAGAGGAGGTCGCGCTCGAGCTCGTCGGGCGTGAGCGACGTCGCGAGGCCGAGCGACGCGGCGTGAACGAGGTCCTCGGGGATCTGCAGGGGAGAAGGTGCGGCATGGTCAGCTCGAGCCGGGGAAGAAAGGTTCGTGAGGAGGGGAGAAAGGAGAGACGCACGCTCTTGACGCGCGCGGTGATAGAACCGAGGCCCAAAGATGGGAACACATACTGCCTCATAAAAGAGCGAGGGGGAGAGAGGGAGAGAGAGGGAGAGAGAAAAGGAAGGAAGGGAGGAGCTGGGGTCAGTTCGGGGGCTCCTGCTCGACATCCTGGCCTCGACAGCGACGCACCATGTTGTTGCCTTGGCCCGCCTCGTACCGCTTGCCCTGGTAGCTGACAGGGTCGAAGGGCGAGCCCGCCGCGAAGAGGACGCGGCCGTCGGTGCCCTCGACCGCCTCCTCGAAGGTGCACTCGGCCTGCGCGACGGGGTTGCTGAGCGCAAAGACGATCGGGCGCTTGTTGTAGGTGGCCATGAGGTTGAGGACTGTGTGCGAGCAAGGGCGAGAGGAGAGAGATAGAGAGAGGGAGGGAGGGAGGGAGAGGAGAGGGAGGAGAAGAGGTCCGAGTCAGCCGCGGCCGCCGAGTCAGGCTCCTCACGACGAGCTCGACATGCGCAGAAGGAGGTAGTGCGACGCACTCTCCTTGGTGAACGTGCCACCGACGGTCGACAGGCCGAGGAGCGCGGTCGGCTTGACGTGCTCGACGACCTCCTTGAGCGTGCGCAGCTTGGGCGCGTCGGGCTCGGCGCGCGCGAGGTACTGCTTGTGGATCGGGAGCTTGTCGCCACGGTTGTGCGCGACGAGGCCCTGCGAGCGAGAGAACGAGAGAGGAGGGTGGTCAGTTTGGGAAGGTCGAGAGTGACAACGACGACGACGAGGAAGAGGCGGCGCGGCGCACCTTCGAGTCGACGAGCCAGAACTTGTCCTTGGCCTCCTGCTCGGTGCAGCCCTGGTGCTCAAAGTACTTGGCGATCGTCTCGGCGACGCCGACGCCGCTGCCGCCGGCGCCGAAGAACAGGATCTTCTGGTCCTTGAGCGCGACGCCGTTGAGCGCGAACGCGCGGATCGCACCGGCGAGGACGACGGCGCCCGTGCCCTGGATGTCGTCTGCAGGTGCAGGAGGAAGGAGAGAGAGTCAGCGAGAGGATCGAGAGAAGGAAGGGGCCCGAGCGCGGGAGAGGGTCGAGCCCAGGAGGGAGGGGAAGGGGAGCAAGCTGGACCGACGACGCACCGTTGAAGCAGGGGTAGATGTCGCGGTTCTTGTGGAGGAGCGGGAACGCGAGCGTCGTGTGCCAGTCCTCGAACTGGATGATCTGCAGACGGTGCGAGGAGAGCGTCAGACGTCTTCTCGAGGGCGCAGCGGACGCCCCGAGCATCATGGCCCGGATCATGCGCACTCGGTACATAGAGAGACGGCGGGACGCACCATGTTGGGGAACTCCTTGTGCATCTCGCGCATGAAGACCTCCATGAACTCCTCGCACTTGTCGTCCGAGAGGCGGCGCTGGCGCAGTCCGACGTACAGAGGGTCGGCCAAGAGCTTCTCGTTGTCGGTACCGAAGTCGATGGCGATCGGGAGCGTCTACGAGTGGGCGCAAAAGGGCGTCGAAGGAGAGTCAGTGAGGGCCCGGACGGGACGGCCGAGGACGAGCGAAAGGGACGCACCGCCTTGGGGTTGACGCCGCCGGCGGCGACGTAGAGCGACAGCTTGCCCTGCGAGATGCCCATGCCGCCGACGCCGAGGTCGCCGAGGCCGAGGACGCGCGAGCCGTCCGTGACGACCTGCAGGAGGGCGAGGTCGAGTGGAGCGTCAGTCTCGTTTCCTGCGCTCAACGAAACGACAAGAGTGAGAGCGGGAGAGCGTGCACGCACCGAGATCTCCATCTGGTCGTGCGGCATCGTCGTCTTGAGGTTCTTGATGATCTCGGGCAGGCGCGGCAGGTCCGAGTGCGACAGGTACAGCGAGCGCACCGTGTCGTCGTTGGCCGGCGGCGGCGGGTGGATGAGCGACCAATTCTGGCACGCGAGGCCGATGATGGGCGTGCTGCGCAGGAGGAGAGGCGGGAAGGTCAGTCGGCCGGTCGAGGTGGAGGGAAAAGTCGGGGCGCCGGCGCACTAGATGATGGGCTGCGAGCGGGTAGGCGAAGCAAGGGCGTCAGTAGGGAATTTCTGAGCGTCGCAGATCTGCTAAAGGCGCGCGAGGCGAAGACGACGGAGAGGAGAGAGCGGTCGAGCCGCCGACCCGACCGGCGAGCCGTCCCACCTCGCTCCCTCTCAGCGCGTGCGTCTCCTCCTGGTGTTCACTCCATCCCGCTCGTCCACTGGGGATGTTGCACGCTCTTGCGCTGCGGCCCTCGGCGCCTTGAGCGTCTCGGCCGACAGCCTCGTGCGCCTCCTTGTCGCCGCCTCGCTCCTCAGCCGCCGCAAGAAAGAGCCAGGACGCACCGTGCACTCCTTCATGTTGCCGCCGACGAGACCGTAGAAGACGTCGGCGTTCCTGCTCCTGAGGCCGGCGAGGTAGGCGTACTGGCTGAGCGGGTCGGGGATGGAGCGCAGGCGGGCGAGGGCGCGCTCGATCAAGAGCTCCTTGGTGCCGACGAAGGCGGGTTCGGGCCCACCGGGGAGGGCGTGTGCGCGGCTGATCTGATGGGGCATGGCGGACGAGAAGGTGCGGGCGGACGAGGTTGAGGCTGCGGACGAGGACGAGGCGAGGTGGTGGAGCGAGCGGCGCAGGATGGCCGTAGGGTGGAGAGGTGACGGAATGGCTGGCAGGTGCAGAGTAGAGCTGCTTGAGCGGTGCGTCGAACGAGAGGGTGGTGAAGGAGGGAGAGAGGAGCGAAGAGGGTGTCGGGTGAAGGAGGAACGGCGACGGGGAGAAGTCGGAACGGCGTTTGTTGGGTCGACGAGGGCGCAGGGAGCAATGCAAGGGGTGCAGACGGTCAGTACTGGACTGGGAGAGCTCGCTCGAGGTGCGTAGCGCCCCGCAGACGGTCCCGAGAGCGACCCGGTCCTCGACGGCGGCTGCGACCACCTCGAGCTGCCGGGGCGAGCGCATGCACGCCGAGTGCGAGCCGAGAGCAGGCTCGAGAGGGCTCACCTGGGACTGGCCGAGCTCTGGAGGGTGGGTGAAGCGAGGATGGAGTGCACGAGCGAGCTGGTTTGAGCCGGCGGGAGCGGCGACGGCGGCCGGCGGTTGACTCTGGCGAGATCCGGCCTGAGTGCATGCGGTCGCCGGGTGCGAGAGGGGAGCGAAGGAGGAGCATCTGCGCGACGACCAAGGGGAGGTAAGGGCGAGCTCTGGAGCAGCCTCGCGAGCACCACAGAGGCCAAGAGCCGCAATCAGATGGCGCAGACAAGCTCGCGGCCGACAGGCAGCAGATGGCCGCGGAGATGCGAGGCCTTGCCCCAGAGTCGGCCACCCGTCTCTCTCCTTGCCCTCACCGCCGCTCCCTCGCCTCGTGCTCGCCCTGCGAGCCGCGTGCACCACCAGCTCTCGATCAGTCTCCGTGCACCGCCCACCTCGTCGCGCTTCCGACTCGCCCTCGTCCGCCCTCGTCGTCGTCGTCATCATGCCGCGTCCTCCTCCCAGCGCCGACGCTGCACCGCCTCTCACCCCTCGCGAGATCAGTCTCGACGAGCTCGAACATGCCCTCGAGACGGTCCTCAGCGACGCAACACCGGCGACCAAGGACGAGCTGCGCCGACTCGCAAGGTGCCGCCCTCCGCCCGCCGTCCGACACCTCGAGTGCGCTCCCTCTCCCTCTTTCGCTCTGCTGGACCTGCACAGATCACCTTGCTGACACAGAGCTGCGACCCCCACGCAGGTTCCCCAACAACAAGCTCGCAGCCGTCCTCGTCCTGCTGCACCTCAACCCGCTCGGCGAGCTGTCGGTCACGCTCACGACGCGCTCGTCCAGGCTGCGCAGCCACCCGGGCGAGACGGCCCTGCCTGGTGGACGATGGGAGGAGGGCGACGGCGAGGGCGGCGTATGGACAGCGGTGCGTCTTCCTCTCGCTCCTGAGCCGGTCCCCTCGAGACGCTGCAGAGCTGACGGACCCCATCCTTCCTGGACGCAGTACCGCGAGGCGTACGAGGAGATCGGCCTCCCTCTCCCTCCTCGCGACAGCGTCTTCCCCTCGACCTCGCCACGACGACCAGAACACGCCCGACCACCGCCTTCGCACCTCCTCCACCTGACGACCCTCGCGCCCTTCACCTCGCGCACGCTCCTCGTCGTCCTCCCCGTCGTCGCGCTCCTCCTCGAGCCCGCCGCAACGGCAACGTCGGTGTATCTCCCGCGCGTGCTCGTCCCGAGCCCGGACGAGGTCGCCGCCGTGTTCCACCTCCCCCTGCGCGCGTTCCTCCTGCGCCCTCGCCCTCCCTCCTCCTCCTCGACTTCCTCGCCAACTCGCCCCTCGACGCGCTCTACGCCTCGCCGGCGACCCGCGCCCGGCACCGAGGCCCTCTCGCACTCGTTCGCCGACTTCACGTGGCTCCTCGAGCGCCCCTACCGGCTGCACTCGTTCTCGTCGGCCGACGAGGGCGTCACGCCGAGCGCCGTCACGGGCTTGACGGCCGACATTGTCGTGCGCTGCGCGATGATCGCCGAGAGCGGGCGGCTCGGCGCGCACGGCGAAGAGGGCGGCGAGGAGGAGGAGGTGGAGGAGCGGCTGAAGGAGCCCGGGTTCGAGCGGGAGGCGCAGGGCCAGCTCGGGTGGGAGGAGACGATCCGGGTCGCGCTCGGGCTCGAGGGAAGGGTAGGGCTTGGCGAGCGCGTCGCGGTGGACGAGGGCGGCGAGGAGGGCCGTCGAGGGGAGGAGGAGGAGCGAGGGGAGGGGCGAGACGAGGAGCGGCGTCCGGCGGTACTCGCGCGAGCGTAGAGAGCATGAGCATAGACTAGAAGAGCTCGTGCCCGCGACGAGCGACGAGCAAGAGAGGTCGCGCTGCGAGGCAGGGCACGTGCACCTGCGAGGCAACCATCGCACCCTGGGGACTCTGCGGCAGCTTGAGCATGCTTCCGAAAGCTTCGTCTGCAGCCTCAGCGCACCCGTCAAACTCTGCGAGGCGGCTGTGACGGTTGTCACCCTCTCCGCTCCGCTCCCATCTCGCTGTCTCTCGTCCAACCCTCGCCTCTCGCCTGTCGAGCCACGATGCCCGCCCTTTCAGACTACGTCGACCTGTCGCAGCCGAGCCTGTGGGTCGCAGTCGGCTCCATCTGCTTCGTGCGTCTCTCGCTGTCCTCATCTCCCATCTCGTCCTCCTCGTCACCCGGCCCTCCCTCGCTCGGCTCCCGCTCCGAGGCTGACCTCGCCCGTGCGCCTGCAGAACCCGCTCTTCTGGAACTTTGTCGCCCGCCAAGGTCTGTCCCATCTGCTCCCCTTGCTTCCCCTCCCTCTCCTCCCCCACTTGAACCTCCCCCGCTGACCCTCTTTCCCTCCCTTGTCGCCGCGCAGAGTACCGCAACAAGGTCCTCACCAAGCTGGCCCTCGGCAAGCCCTACCTCGGCTGCTACCTCCTCGGCGTCACCATCTTCGGCCTCGGCATCCTCCGCGACCACCTGTGCGTCGGCTGCGTCCTTCTTCCTTGGACTGGCGCCGCTCTCGTTCCGGGCGGCGCTCTCCTTCCTCCAGAGGTCGCCTGTCTGACGCACACTGTCGATCCTGCCCGCAGCTACCAGACCGCCCTCGCCTCGCAGCCGACCCTCCCCTTCCTGCACTACACCGAGTTCAAGCTCGTCGCCGCCGCCGTGTTCGCCTGGGGCAGCATCCTCGTCGGCACCTCGATGTGGGCTCTCGGGTACACGGGGACGTACCTCGGCGACTACTTTGTGCGTCCTCTCCCGCCTCGTCCTCCTCCTCGGCGCGAGCTTCGTGCAGGAGGAGCAGGAGCGCTGACTCTCCTTTGCCGACCTGCAGGGCATCCTCATGGACGTACGTCATACTTCTCTGCCTGTCGATGCGCTTCTCTTGGTCCCAAACAGCACCCGGAGGGAGCGCTCGTTCGACGGTCGGAAGTAGACGCAGGCTGACGTCCTCTCCCACCCGCAGCACAAGGTCGAGTCGTTCCCCTTCTCGGTCACGTCGTCGCCCATGTACACGGGCTCGACCCTGTGCTTCCTCGGCACGGCTCTCTGGTGCGTCGCTCGCGCTCTCGTCCTCTCGCGGTCCCTCTTTCAGGGAGAAGCTCGACTGATGCATCCCTTCCACGACCACAGGTACGAGGCGCCGGCTGGCCTCCTCCTCACGGCGCTCGTCTACGTCGTGTACCAGGTCGCGCTCGCCTACGAGGAGTGCGTCGTCCTTGCTCCTCTTCCCTCTTCCGCTCGCCAACGCGCCGACTGACGCCCGCCTCTTCCTCCCTGCTCCTTCCTTTCCCCTCCTCGCCCTCGCCCACCGTCTACAGCCCCTTCACCGGCGCCATCTACGCCCGCCGCGACGCCGAGCGCGCGTCCAAGGGCAAGCAGATCGACGCGGCGCCGTCGTCCGGGTCGTCGAGCGCCGTGCGCGCGCGCAGGAGCGAGCTGTGAGCGGGCGCGAGGGCGGCTTGAGCGGGCGAGTGGGCGGGCGTGAGTGCGGAGCGGGTCGAGCGGGAGCGAGGAGCATGCTGGGGAGCGAGAGAGGGCGAGGGAGGAGCGAGGAGCGAGCTGCGGGGGAGGGCCCGTGCGCACCGAGATGAGGCGGCGGCGGGCCCCGACGATATCCTTCTGTTCAACCACCATACCCCTGCTAGCGCCGTACCGAGGCCCCTTGTCAACCAAGGGCCGCACCTGTCTGTTGAGAATCAAAAAGGCTTGTTCGCCGCCTCGAGCGCGAGGTTCGTCCGAGCGCGAGAGCTCTTCCTGCCGGCCCTGTTCCTCTCGAGCACACTCTCTGGACGTCGTCGAGTGCGCCCTGTACGGTGCAAGGCGCGCAAAGAGCTGTGGGAGGCGCAGTCGTCGTCGGCGAGCCAGTCGGGCAAAGCTAATCGGAATAGGAAATTGTGCCTAATCAGATCCGCTTTGAATCGTTTTGCCGCCTGTCCGCGACCCGAGTCGGGTTCGAACCGACGCGGCATTACTAATTCGTTCTAATGGTACTTTGTAATACCCCGCTCTCGCGCCCGCACAGGCTTGCGGGCATGGGCTCGCTCTCGTTCTAGCTCGCAGTCCTCCTTTCTCCAGACCTCTAGAGCCCTTGAGCAAGGTAGTGAGCCGCTCACTCGAAGGCGAGGCTGTGCCGGGCCGGGTCGAGGAGCGCCGCACGGATCTCTCTTTCTCGTTGGTCTGCTGCTCGCTCTGCTTGCGCTTGCTCTCGAAAATAGCGACTGCGCGTAAGAGAAAGTGTAGACGAGGGCGGTCAGCGCCCGATAGTGCAGCTCGACGAGGAGGGAGAGGGTCCGTGAGGGGGAGAGAGCGTCTACAAGGGAGAGCGAGGTCCAACGACGACGACGAGGAGCGAGGCAGTACGACAAGAGGGGTATGACGAACGAAGGATGCAATGGAGAGGTGGTATGAAGAGGTGGATGCTGCTGCTGCGAGAGAGAAAGAGGATGAGGCTCATGCGTGGCACTTCTTGCTCGTGCCGTAGCTGCGCGATGTTGAGAGACGAGGGTCAGGGCTCGGCTCGAGGTACTAACGAGGACGAAAGAGAGAGAGGGACGCACCGGAAGACAGTCGCCGGATCGAGGTTGCCCTCGTCGAACACGTCCTCCCACACCTCGAGCCCCTCGGCCCGCCGGATGCGCTCGACCGTCGAGTCCATCAAGAGGCCCCTCCACTTGCTCCCGATGCCGAGCTGGATGTCGCTCGGCCCGTCCTTGCGCTGGATGATCAAGGGCGGGTCGACGCTGAACGAGTTGACGAGCCCGAACGAGATGAACGAGGGGACGGCCGTGTCGACGGCGGTTTGGTAGGCCGTCCAGGGGTTGAGGAGGAGCGAGAGGGCGCGACGTGCGCCCTGCGACGAGAGGGCGTAGGCGTGGAGGCACAAGGGGTTCGTCGAGCGGTGCAGGTGCGGGTGGAGGTACTGCGGCTCTGCGGGCGGTGAAGAGAAGAGTCAGGGCGCGCTCACGAGCCGAGGGCGACAGAAAGGAGAGACAGGGACGCACTGAGCATCTCCTTGCCCCAGCAGTGCCCGAGAAAGCTCGAGTCCCAGTCCTGCGGCAGCCGCCGCTCGATCCGGCTCCACAGGCGCTCGAGGTCCCACTCGACGTCGACGTCGTCCTCGAGGATCAACGCGCTGCGGTCGCCGTTCTCGAGGACCTTCTTGATGGCGCGCGTGTGGCCCCAGAAGGTCGAGATGACGCCCTCGTTGACCTGGCGCCCGGCGATGCGCTCGTTCGGGTCCCAGAGCGCCGCCGTCACGTTGAGCTCGGGGTCGTCCGGGACGAGGGCTGCGAGCGTGCCCGCCGCGTCGTGCGCCTCGAGGTAGTCGACCCAGTTGCCCGTCGGCGCGAACCGCTTGTCGTCTCGGGGAGGAAAAGGCGTGTCCGAGGTGGGCGACGGCGTCTGGACGAGCCAGTCGTTGCCGATGTGGAGCCCGCCGAACGACGACTCGTCGACGCCCTGCGCCTTTGCCTGCGTGCACATGCAGAGCGTCAGCTCCTCGAACACTGTGAGAGCGTGAGAGGGCGAGGGAGAGCGGGACGCACCATGATCTTGAGGCGGTCGCTGCGGACCTCGACGGCGCGCTCTGCGATCCAGCGGATGAAGGGCTCGTGCTTGTTGGCGGCGTCGACAAATGTGAGCTCGAGGCCGTGAGCGTGCGCGAGCTGCGTCATCTGCTCGCGGCGGTCGAGGCGGGTCGGGAGCGAGAGGACGTAGATGTGGTCGAAGGTGAGGGTAGGCGAGTGGGTGCGCTGCGACTCGGGCGAAGTCGTGGCTTCGAGGTGGGCCCTGTAGGACAGTGAGGGTGCGGTCGCTGGCCGTGCATGTCGCCGCTGGACGTGGTGGAGGCTCGAGCCGAGGAGGACGAGGGCGATGAGGACGGCGGCGAGCGACAGCGTGGAGCGCCGCGATGAGGGCGCAGAGCTCATGGCGGGCGGCTGCTGAGCACTCTTGCGCTCGCTCTGGCTGTACAGAGGGGCTGGCGGTGGACGAGAGCGATCCGAGTGGGAGTCCGGCCAATTGAGACGCGCAGCGGCGTGAGCACCGCCCCCTCCTTTGTCCTCGCCGCAGCTCTCTGAGTGGGTAGGAGGGCTGGAAGACCACCGCAAGAGATGCTGCTCTCATATCCGCACGCGACTGCTGCAAACGAGCGAGTCGGACGCGCCTGTCTCTGCCTGCGGCTCATTCTGTACCTCCCCTCGAGCTGCCCGCAGCTGCATTACGGTTCAGGCCTAATCAGAGATTAGCCGGAACAGTAACCGTCGCCGCCGACGCTCGAACCTCGGACCGGGCGAGTTGACTTTTCGACGCGGGCCCCGTCGCTGCTTCTCTCGCCGACGGGCTGTGGCTCCTCGCGCGAGTGCACCGGTCTCTCGAGAGGTCGAGGAACTGCGAGGCGGCATAACGCGGCGGCGGCGAGACGGCCGCCGACTTGCGAAGGCAGCCTCGAGCGCAAGGCTTTCTCGCGCGTCCAGTGCAGTCCTGCTCGCACGGTCGAACCTGAGAGAGCCAACAACATCCATACAGAGTCCTCGATGCGACGTCGCCTCGCCTACTTGCCCTCCTCGATGCCCCACGACGACCTGTACCACCCGAGCTCCTTCTCGAACGCCTCCTTGAGCGCCGCCTTTGCCCTGAATCCGTGCCCCTCGCCCTCGAAGAGCACCATCTCGCACTTGCCGCCGCTCGCGCGCACGCGCTCGAGCATGACCTCGGCCTGCTCGGGCGGGACGATCTTGTCGGCCGTGCCCTGGAGGAGGAGGAGCGGCGCCGTGATCTGCGACGCCTTGTTGATCGGCGAGCGCTCTGCGGACACAACGTCAGGCTCAGCAACATCTTCTGTGCGACGCCTTTGAGTGAGAGAGGCAGGACGCACCCTTGTAGACGTCGGGGGTCTCGTCGGGCGTGCCGCCGACGAGGCGGAAAAGGTAGTGCGACTCGAACTGCGCGCAGTGAGCCCGGCGTCAGCGAGCGCGCTCATAAGACGTGCTCGAGCGGAGAGACAGAAGGAGAGAGCGCTGGGCGCACCTTGTGAGTATCGTCGCACAGCATCTTGATGTCGGCGACGCCGAAGTACGACGTGCCGGCGGTGAAGACCTTGCTGTTGGCCAAGCTGCCGAGGACCGTGAAGCCGCCTGCGAGACGTCGAGCGCGAGTCAGCGAGAGAAGGCCATGAGCAGCGAGGAGAGAGAGGAGGAGAGCGAGCGAGACGGACCTGCCGAGCCGCCCGTGATCGCGACCTTCTCCTTGTCGACCTTGCCCTCCTTGATCAGGTACTCGACGCACGCGATGGTGTCCTTGATGTCGACGACGCCCCACTGACCTGCGAGGCGCTCCCGGAACTCCTTGCCGTACCCTGCTCGAGGAAGAGGAGGAAGGGTCAGAGCGCGCTCGCCGACTCGACACGCACGACGAGGAGAGGAGCGACGCACCGGTGCTCCCGCCGTAGTCGACGTCGACGTAGGCGAACCCTCGCGAGGTAAAGAAGGCGACGCCCCATCCGAGCCCGCGGCTCGCCGACGCAGTCGGCCCGCCGTGGACGTGCGTGACGAGCGGCGGCAGGGTGCCGTCAACGCCGCTGTGCGTGCCCGACGCCGGCGGGTAGTAGATGCCATAGGCCTTGGCGCCATCGGGCGTCGGGTACGAGACGACGCTCCCCTCGGAGATGAAGGCCGGGTCGACCGACGCCGACGACGACAGCTTGAGGATCTCCTCCTTGACGCCCTCCTTGGCCGACGATGCCGACGAGAGCGAGAGCACGGCGATGAGGGCGGGCTTGGTGGCGGGCCGGCCGAGTACGGCGACCTGGGTCGGCGAGATGGCGCACAGCGCCGAGATCGAGACGTACGGCGTCGAGACGACGTGCGAGGTGCCGTCGGCGAGCGAGATGATGCGCAGGGCGCCGTCCTTGGCGACCGAGATCCAGTGCGTCGACGAGAGCGGGCCGTGGGTGCGCTCGCCGAAGACCCAGTCGGGACCTGCGCGCGAGGTCCGTGCGTCAGCTCGGTCGTCTCGGGCGAGGGGATGAAAGAGAGGACGCACTGCCAACATCTGCGCCTGAAGGCTCCTCGAGGACGAGCTCGACGTCCTTGTCGCCCTCGGGCTCGAACGAGTAGAGCTCGTAGAAGCCAGTGCGGTCGCTCAAGAAGACGAGCTTCTCGGACGCGCCGTCGTCGGTCGCGAGGGCCCAACGCGGTTGGCTGACGCTCTCGACGTTCTTGGCGGCGCCTGCGACCTTGATGGCCGAGCCGGGCTCGACGAGCTGCGCCGTGTTGACGGCGCCGGACGAGTCGAGCGCGACAGGAGCGACCCAGAGCTCGCTCCCCTCCCAAGGCCTGCAGGTGGCTCCTCGTCAGCAACGTGCACACGACCCTCGTCGTCGAAAGGTCTAGGGAAAGAGAGACGCACATGTCCGGGTGGTCCCACTGGATCCAGCACAGGTACTTGCCCGACGGCGACCAGCGAGCCGAGGCGTAAAAGTCGGCGCCCGACGCGACCGTGTCGAGCTTGGCGCCGCCCGACGAGCTCGAAATGACGCCGAGGGTCGTAACGACGTCGACCGGTGCAGGCTTGGTGTGATCCTCGACGACGGCGAGCGTGACGCCGGGCTGAGTCGGGTGCGGCGAGAAGTCGGCGTAGCGGAGGGCGTCGCTCTCTGCGTGCAAGGGGAGGCGGGTCAGCAGGTCCTCGACGACGTAGAGGTTGCAGAACTGGACGCACCAGGCGTGACAGGCGTCGGCTCGCCCCAGGTGCCGTCGTCGCCTCGCTCGACACGGTATGCCCGGCCGGCGAACGACGAGAAAACGATCGACTTGTCGCTCTCGAACGCCCAGGGCGCACCGCCGTACTCTTGGACCCTGCAGGGGGAGCGATGCGGGGTCAGCTTTCCAAGGATTGGCGAGGGAGGACCGAGGAGGAGGAAGAGGGGGAGGCGAGGGAGGAGACGGACCTGGTGCGCGCGTCCCACTTTGCGTCGGGGATGACCTGCTCCTGCTTGCCGCCGATCTGCTGGAAGACGAGTGCGCCGCGGCCGTTCTCCTCGGGCCTGCCCTCGGTCCAGGCGACGGCGGTCGAGGTCGGGGACACGATGAGGTCGCCGAGCGTGACGGCCGACGACAGGACGAGGTCCATGGTGATCGGGGATGGCCAGCTGCCGAACGGTGCCTGCGTCTTGGCCATGGTCGCTGAGTGTGGTGCGTGAGGGAGAGAGCGAAGCGGACGAGGAGAGCGAGCCAAAAGAAGCCCGCACCGCGCGGAGTCGAAGCCGGGCGGGCCGTGTGGGGCGTCGGCTCGCGGCACTCGCTTTCGAAATCGCACAGCAGCACGAGGAGCGCAGCGACGCCAACGCGATGCACGACCGCACTCTACACCTCGGCGAGCACCTCGTCGCCCTTGGCCGCCGCCGCCGCCTTGTCCTTCCTCCGCTCCTTGCGCTCCCTCTTCCTCGTCTCGCCGCCGCCCTGCGCCTTGACCTTGACCTTGGCCTCGAAGGCCTCCTTCTTCTGCTCGTGCTGCTTGACGAGCCGCGCGGGCGCCTTGCCGCCGTGCTCGTACGCGAGGACGGGCCGCGGCGGGACCGGCAGGCCCGCCGCCTTGGCCTCGTCGCGCGCCTTCTTCCACGCTTGCCGCGCGGCGATCTCGTCCTCGGTCGGCTTAACCTTCTCGACGAAGCGCTTCGTCGGCGGGCGAGCACTGCGAGGGCGAGGGAGCGGCGATGGGGCGCGAGCGAGAGGGGAGGAGAGAGGGGGACGAGGTGGGAGGGCGCGTACGAGAGGGTCAGCTCGACATGCACGATCCGCCGCACCTCGTCGTGGAGAGAAGGAAGAGAGCGACGCACGGGATCTCCTCGCCCTTCTCGAGCTTGCGCCGCTTGACCCGCTCGTTCTTCTCCTTCTTGCGCTGCGCCCGCTTGGCCTCCTTGTCCTTCTTGGCCCGCCGCAGCTGCTCGCGCACCGAGATGCCCTCCTTCTCGGCCGCAGCGACCGCCTCGGCCTTGCGCGCCGCGTTCGCCGCCTTTGCGGGCGTGCCGGCCGCGCTCGCGGCTGCGGGCGTCGAGGCGACGGCGGCGGACGGCGTCGCCTTCTCCTTGCCCTTGCCCTTCTTGGCCGGCGTCGCCGGCTCCTTGACCTCGACCTTGTTCTCCTCGTCGGCCGCCGGCGCCGGCGCCGTGCCCGCCTTCTTGCCGCCGACGAGCGTCTGCATCGAGAGGCGCTCGATGACGGCCTTGTCGAGCTGGCTCGAGACCCAGCGCGCGTCGCTCAGGGCAAACTCGGGCGGGAAGTCGTCGGCCTGGACGTGCGCGGAGAAGCGGGCGAAGCGGCGCTTGTGGTCCTGCGGGCGCGGGCGAGAGGAGAGGGAGGGAGGGGGAGGAGGGAGAAGGTCAGCTCGCTGCGGCGCGGCGGGGGTGGGGCGAAGAGCGAGGGAGGGAGGCGGGCGCACCTTGGACGCGAGGTGGACATCGGTCATCTTGCCCTTCTTGAGGACCTTGTTCGGGCACACGACGCACACGAGCGGGAGCTCCTCGTCGTCCTCGTCGTCGCCGTCGCCGCCCTTTGCCGCCTCGTCGCCGCTCTCGTCGCCCGCAACGAGGAGAGCAGACGACACGACCTGGGTCTCGAGGGCCTCGAGCGCGGTCGGGAAGCCCTTGGGCGGCGGGCGCGGGTCTTCTGGGCCGAGGACATCGTCGACGCCGCCGAGGCCGTCGTCCTCGTCTGCGCTGTCGTCGTCGTTCGAGTCGTCCTGGTCCGAGCCGCTGTCGGAGTCGGCCTCGTCCTGGGACGCGTCGCTGTTGTCGGACGCCGAGAGGTCGTCCTCCTCGTCCGAGAGGAGCTGCTCGGCCTTGCGCTTGGAACGCTTCTGCGAGGCGGCGACGTGCTTGTAAACGGGCATGGTGGTGGTGCTCTGGCGAGTGGCAGGCTCAGCAAGTGAGCAGCTGCAGAGGGTGAGGCGGTGCGAGAAGCGAGATGAGGGTGAGCTCGAGCTGGGCGAGGCGGGGAAGGTCCGTTGCGATCCAGACCGGCGAACTCAGCCAACGCGGCTCGCTCTCGCTCCGAGTGCGCTCAACGCGCTTCGTTTCAAGCACTGACAGAGATCAAGCGAACAAGGGCAAGCTACACAGAGAGAGAGCCGAAGAGGGGGGGGGACAAAGGCGAGAGGGAGAGCGAGGGTGGGTTTGGGAAGGCGACGAGGGGTCCGAGAGCGTCCTGCGCGACCTCGACGTCTCGACCCAAGACCAAGGCAGGACGAGCTCGTCGCTCAGAGCCCAGGGCCCGTCGCGAGAAAGACGACGACGGCCGTCACGAGGAGCGTGACGAACAGACCGAGCGACTTGCACACGAACGAGACCACGCCCGACGTGACCGGGTCGTCCTGCGGGTTGAAGACGGCCTCGGCGCGAGCGGTGGCAGTGCGAACGATGCCGGACGAGTAGCCGGCCGTGACGAGGACCTGCGAGGGCGACTGGCGGGAAGGAGGAGGGGGGAGCCGAGGAGACGGTCAGTGCGCGCGCGCGAACGACGTGCGCTGCTCGGCTGACGTGACCAGCGCCTTATCGACGGCACGTAAGCGTGGATGGGGCGTAGGAGATGAGAGGCGCACGCACCTGGACAACGAAGAGCGGTAGGTCGGGCTCGACCGCGGTGGGCGACGGGTGCGGCTCGCGCCCGTTGGTTGGCCCTGGGACGTGAAGGCAACGCTATGGTCAGCACAGCTGCGGTAAGGCGATACGAACAGGTAGATGTGCGGGCGCGACGCACCTGCGGTTGAGTCGGGTCCAGCGTGCGCGAACGAAAAGAGCTCGTTGGCTTCGGCGAGCTCTTGCTGCGCCTCCCTCGCCCAGTCCTGCGCGCACGACATCTGCGTCAACGCCGCACAGCCTGCAGGTAAGGAAGGCGAGGAGAGAGACGCACCTTGTCCCATGAGAGCGCCGACGACCGCCGCACGACGGACGCTCCGAGCCCGCTCGCGCTCGACCCGCCGACCTCGCCCGCCGAGCCCGTCGCCGCGCCCTTCTTGAACGCGACCGAGCGAGTCATCGAGCTGGCGTGCTGCTGCTCGCCGTGCGCCAAGACGGGGAGGACGAGGCAGAGCGGAAGGAGGCCGAGGAGGAGGAGCGAGGTCCGAGTGAAGGCGAGCATGGCGGGCTGCGGCGAGTGCTGCGGGCGACTGCTGCTATGTGTCAGCAGGCCCTCTGCGTCTGCGTAAAGAGAGCAAGACGCGCTCGAAGGTGATCCGAGGAGAGGACGAGCGAGAGGACGGAGGGGAAGAGACGGTCGCGAGCTCGCTCGAGCGGAGCCCGCTCATCCGTTCGTCCCCTCCTCGAATCGACCCAGATCGGGACAAGCGCGAGCCGGAATGTGCGCAGGAGACCGGTCCCACGCCCGAAAGAGTTCAGGAGAGTGCGCGAGGCCGAGCGAGACGGACGGACGGACGTGCCCCTCCCCGCAGTCAGCCGAGCAGAGAGAGCCGGCGAGCAGGTGCAGCGAGGAGCGCGCACAGCGCCAAGTCAGGGTGTACATTGCAGGAGAGCGACAACAAGGAGAGCGACTGGGACGAGCCGGGCAAGCGAGGAGGGGAAGAGGTGCCGAGACGACGAGGCGGTGCTGTCGAAAGTCGCCTCGACGGTCGGACCCGACGTGTTGGACGGCAGCGTCGAGCCCCAGACCTGTTGCAGGAGGAACCAGAGTCAGCTCGGCGGCGTGAGGGGCGAAGGAAGGAGGGCGAGGAGCAGGAACGCACCTCGAAGCGCCGGAAGTAGCTCGAGTCGCCCCCGCGGCTGTTGTAGCTGTCGTCGCTCCCGCCGAAGAAGGTGCTGAAGAGGACGCTCGTGACCGTCACGGACTCGTTGGTGCGCCAGGCGATGCCGCTGTGCGCTGCTTCGAGCGTGTCGTTCTTCCAGACGTAGAGGAGGCCGTTGGCGACGCCCGGCGTGTTGAGCGCGATGAGCTGCGTGATCGTCGTCCAGCTGCAGGAGGAGGCACGCGTCAGTGAGGCTCGACGGTGCCGGAGCGAGAGCGAGGAGACAGAGAGAGGACGACGCACCCTCCTCGAGAGAACGTCCAAGCGCCTCGCGACAAGCTCGTGCCGTAGCCCTCGTTGCACGACACGTCGCCCTGGCCGCAGAAGTTGCCGTACGTCGGGATGTAGCCGTACACCTCGCCGGCGCCGCGGTTGCGCCACATGAGCCGCGCCGAGAAGCAGTCCGAGCCGTGGTGCCCGCCGCTGCAGCGTGCTGCTGCGCCCGGTGCGGCGCCGTACAGCCCCGGAAGCTTGCCGCCGCGGATCCAGGCGAAGTCGGGGTCGAAGGCGACCTGCGTGCGAGAGAGGAAGCGTGCAGGAAGGTCAGCTTCTGAGCCGTCCGAGGAAGGAGAGAGAGAGGGAGGGAGAGGAGGACGCACCTCGTACTTGAGCAGCGCCGTCTGGATGCTCGCGTTCCTCGCAAAGACGGCCATGTTGAACTGGGCGCCGTCGCGCGAGTCGGCCGGGTACGAAACCTGCAGGACGGCCTCGTTGTTGCGGCGGTCGAACGGGTCGGCGGCCCAGGCGGCGTTGACGGCCTCGGTGGTGCCGGTCGCGTTCCAGCGCCGCTGGAGGAGCTCGAAGGTGGCGGTCGAGTTGGACGCCGCAGCGAGGGTGGCCGGGTCGTCGAGGGACGGTTCGGACGACGACCAGGCCGGCGAGAGGGCGAACAGGCCAGCGACCTGCGCGGCGGGCGCCCTCGAGGGGACAGAGAGGGCGGTGGCGGTGCCCATCTAGGTCGGGGTGAATGGCGAGAGCGAGGGCATGCTGGCGAGCTGCGCGACCTGAAGGTGGCTGCGGGGAGGGCGGGAGCGGGTGGGGAGGACAAAGACGGCGACGAGGGCGGGAGTGTCGGTGGTGGCTGGCCGGGCGGGACTGGCACTGCCGCGCCTGCCCATAGGCCTGCGGTGCGCCGTGCGCGTGCTGCTCCTTGAAGCTCGGAGCCGTCGAGGCGAGAGCGAGGGAGCGAGGCCGCTCGGCGCGAGCTGATCAAGTCGACGTCTCACCTTTGTCCAGCTGCGTCGACCCCTTCTCGCGGCTCCTGCACCGCAAGCAGATGCCCGTACACTTGAAGCCGCTTCCCTTCAGCGTCTTCTGACCGCCGCGAGAGCCGAGAGCGAGTTCTCTCTCCTCGAAGCGGTCGAGCCGCCTCTTCCCCTCGCTCCTGCTTCTGTCCAGCTTGACTGCTCGCGCACGCTTCCTATAGCTACTCAGGAACAAGATCGACAATGTCAGTCGAGGAGCGAGCCGTCCGAGCGAGCGAGACGGACGAGGAGAAGAGCGAAGCGGGATGCGATTCCAGACCGGCGAGACGATGCGAGGGGGAGGCTACGACACAGAGGGAGGGGGCGCTCACTGCTGCTGCTGCGAGACGACGACGACCGAGGCCTTGAACTCCTCGCGACGCTCGACCGCCTCGAACGCCTGGCGGACCT
>Ga0308169_10000484_pt1 | contig 58690 bp, 49 predicted proteins | sample PhyBR1_2_FD_202139 | JGI IMG/M metagenome (GOLD analysis project Ga0308169, IMG submission 202139) | Phyllosphere microbial communities from UC Gill Tract Community Farm, Albany, California, United States - DLSLSB.R1 | ecosystem: Host-associated > Plants > Phyllosphere > Unclassified | place... | reverse complement strand
GGCTAGGTAAACCCCACTCGGAGCAAGACCAAATAGGGTTCCAAGGCGTGGCCCGCGCTGGAACCGGGTAGGTTGCTAAAGATGTCCAGTGATGGCCATCGTAGAGGAATGACTGTCCTCGACAGAACCCGGCTTACAGATCGACTCTCCACCTCCTTTTCTTCCCCTCGTTTGTACGATTTTTCCCTCCTTGTAATGCCAAAAAAATCTTAAACCTCACAAATCACATTAACTTGTGTACCCATCTGTCTGTTTGTCCTAGGAAATATCCGTAGGACCGTTCCGAAATCCACCATATCTCCTGCGTAAGTGCTCCTAAATATCCGTCCTGTAAGGGTTTTCCTAGTGAAGTCGCCTTGACGGTGTGGTGGGCGCATTCCTATAGTGTGCGCGAGTGGCGGAAAGTGGCGTGAAGTGGGTTTTTTTGGCCCAAAAAGATAATATTTGGAGATCGCGCCTGTGTTCCGTGGTGCAAACGCAATCAATCTCGATGCAAAGGGCCGTCTCGCTATGCCGAGCCGGTACCGCGACGAGTTGGATTCGCGTAGCGCCGGCCAGTTGATTGTCACCATCGATACCGTCGACCCGTGCTTGTGCATCTATCCGCTGCCCGAATGGGAGCTGATCGAAGCCAAGCTGCGCGAGCTCGCCACGTTCCGTGAAGAAAATCGTCGTCTGCAGCGCCTGTTGATTGGCAATGCTGTGGATCTGGAGCTGGACGGCAGCGGGCGTTTCCTGGTGCCGCCACGTTTGCGTGAATACGCCAAGCTCGACAAGCGAGTGATGCTGGTAGGCCAGCTCAACAAGTTTCAACTGTGGGATGAGGACGCCTGGAACGCACTTGCTGATGCGGACCTTGCGGCCATTCAAAAACCGGGCGCGATGCCCGATGAACTGCGTGATTTGATCCTGTGACTACGAATAGCGGCTTTACCCACATCACCGTACTGCTCGAAGAAGCCGTCGAGGCTCTCGCAGTGCGCGCCGATGGCTGCTATCTGGATGGCACCTTCGGACGTGGCGGACACAGCCGCCTTATCCTGCAGAACCTGGGCACGGAGGGTCGGCTGCTCGGATTCGATAAAGACCCCCAGGCGATTGCCACTGGGCAAACGCTGGCGGCCGAAGACGGCCGCTTTGTCATTGTGCAGCGCAGCTTTGCTGAACTCGGCGCAGAAGCTCAAGCGCGCGGGTTGGCGGGAAACGTCAGCGGCATTTTGCTCGACCTCGGCGTCTCATCGCCTCAACTCGACGACCCCGAGCGCGGCTTCAGTTTCATGAACGATGGCCCGCTGGACATGCGCATGGACCCGTCTCGCGGGGTGAGCGCTGCCGAATTCGTTAACGCCGCCTCCGCAGAAGAAATCGCCCGTGTCTTCAAGGAGTACGGCGAAGAGCGGTTTGCCCGGCGCATGGCCGGCGCGGTCGTGGCCCGTCGCGAAACCCAGCCTTTCGAGCGCACCGGCGATCTCGCCGAAGTGTTGAAGGTCGCCAACCCTGCGTGGGAAAAGGGCAAGAACCCGGCGACCCGCGCGTTCCAGGGGCTGCGCATTCACGTCAATAATGAACTGGGCGACCTGGAAGCCGGCCTGGAAGCCGCGCTGGACGTCCTCGAAGTCGGTGGTCGTCTGGTGGTCATCAGCTTTCATTCGCTGGAAGACCGCATCGTCAAGCTGTTCATGCGCAAGTTGGTCAAGGGTGAAGCCGACAACTTGCCGCGCAATCTGCCGATCCGTCATCAGGCGTTCGAACCGCGCATCAAGCTGATCGGCAAGGCGCAGTTTGCTTCTGAGGAAGAGACTCGCGGCAATCCGCGTTCGCGCAGCGCCGTCATGCGCGTTGCGGAGAAGCTTCGATGAGCCGGGGTTTCTTCAAGCCGTTGCCAGGCGGCAGCTTCTTCATGCTGATGCTGTTTATCGCCGTGCTGATCTCGGCGATTGGCGTTGCCTACAGCGCGCACTGGAACCGGCAGTTGCTCAACTCCCTTTATGGTGAGCTCAGCGTCCGCGACAAGGCTCAGGCCGAGTGGGGCCGTCTGATTCTTGAGCAAAGCACCTGGACCGCCCATAGCCGTATCGAAGCCTTGGCCACCGATCAGCTGAAAATGCGCATCCCCAACGCCGCGGACATCCGGATGGTGTCGCCATGATGAAGCTTGAAGGCGCACTGTATCCGTGGCGGTTCCGCGTCGTGGTCGGCTTGCTGTCGGTCATGGTTATCGCGATCTGCTATCGCATTGTCGATCTGCAGGTTATTGACCATCGTTTTCTCATCGAGCAGGGCGATGCGCGCAGCCTGCGCACCGTCTCGATCCCTGCTCACCGTGGTTTGATCACTGACCGCAACGGTGAGCCGCTGGCTGTCAGTACCCCGGTGACCACCATTTGGGCAAACCCGTCCGAGATGCAGGCTGACAAAACCAAATGGACCCAGTTGGCGCAGGCACTTGGGCAAGACCCGAAAGCGCTGACAGACCGTCTCAACGAACAGGCAAGCAAAGAGTTTATCTATCTGGTCCGTGGCTTGACCCCGGAGCAGGGCCAGTCCGTACTTGATCTGAAAGTGCCAGGCGTTTACGGCAAGGAAGAGTTTCGACGTTTTTATCCTGCCGGTGACGTTACCGCGCACATGGTCGGCTTCACCGACCTTGATGATCATGGTCGCGAAGGCGTAGAGCTGGCTTATGAAGACTGGCTCGCTGGCGTGCCCGGCAAACGGCAGGTCATCAAGGACCGGCGCGGCAGGATGATCAAAGACCTGCAAGTGAAGAAAAATGCCAAGGCCGGCAAGACCTTGGCTTTGTCTATTGACCTGCGCCTGCAGTACCTCGCGACCCGCGAGCTACGCAACGCCATTCAGGAAAACGACGCCAAGGCCGGCAGCCTGGTGATCATGGACGTGAAGACCGGCGAAGTGCTGGCGATGGTCAATCAGCCGACCTACAACCCCAACAACCGCCGCACCATGGTGCCGGCCGCGATGCGTAACCGCGCGATCATTGACGTGTTCGAGCCGGGTTCGACCATGAAGCCGATTTCCATGACCGCAGCACTGGACAGCGGCCGCTGGAAGCCGAGTGACAAAGTCGAGGTTTACCCGGGCACTTTGCAGATCGGCAAATACACGATTCGCGACGTGACCAAGACAGAAGGCCCGATCCTCGACCTGACCGGAATCCTGATCAACTCCAGTAACGTCGGCATGAGTAAAGTGGCGTTCGACGTCGGCGGCGAAGCGATTTTCCGCGCCATGCAGCGTGTGGGGCTGGGCCAGTACACCGGCCTCGGCTTCCCCGGCGAGCGTGTGGGCAACCTGCCGAACTACCGCGAGTGGCGCAAAGCTGAAACTGCGACGCTGTCGTATGGCTACGGCCTGTCAGTGACGGCACTGCAGCTGGTGCACGCCTACGCGGCGCTGGCCAACAACGGCAAGATCGTGCCGCTGACCATTTTGAAGACCGACACGCCCGCCGATTCGGTGCAGGCCATTCCGGAAGCAACAGCCAAGACGTTGCAAGGCATGTTGCAGCAAGTCATCGAAGACCCGCGCGGCGTTTACCGGGCCCGTGTGCCGTCTTATCACGTGGCGGGCAAGTCCGGTACGGCGCGTAAGACCTCCGTGGGCACCAAGGGCTACGCCGAGAATTCCTACCGTTCGCTGTTTGCCGGTTTCGGGCCCATGAGCAACCCGCGTTACGCCGTGGTTGTAGTAATCGATGAACCGAGCAAGGGCGGCTACTTCGGTGGCCTGGTTTCCGCACCGGTGTTCAGCAAGGTGATGTCGGGCACGCTGCGTTTGATGAACGTGCGCCCGGACAACCTCGCGCCCGTGCCGCCAGAGCAACAAGCCAACGCGGCCCCCGCCGTCGCTCCAGTCAAGGGAGGACGCGGCTGATGTCCCTGAACCTGAGCAAGATATTCGCGCAGTGCAACCGTGATCTGTTGATTCGCGAACTGACACTGGACAGCCGCAAGGTGCGTCCCGGCGATCTGTTTCTGGCGATCCCGGGCCTGAGGGTTGACGGTCGCGATCACATCACCGACGCCATTGCCCATGGCGCGGCGGCAATTGCCTATGAAGTCGAAGGCGCCAAGGTGCTGCCGATTACCGACATTCCGATGATCCCGGTCAAAGGGCTCGCGGCGCAGCTGTCTGACATCGCCGGACGTTTTTATGGCGATCCGAGCCGCAACCTGAACCTGATAGGCGTAACCGGCACCAACGGCAAAACCAGCGTAACCCAGTTAGTCGCGCAGGCCCTGGATAAGCTGGGGCAGCACTGCGGCATTATTGGCACGCTGGGCACCGGCTTTTATAGCGACCTTAAAAGCGGCATCCACACCACACCTGATCCGATCTCGGTGCAGTCGACGCTTTACGACCTGAAAAGGGCCGGAGCCAAGGCCATTGCCATGGAAGTGTCGTCCCACGGGCTCGACCAAGGGCGGGTCACCGCGCTGGCGTTCGACGTGGCCGTGATGACCAATCTGTCGCGTGATCATCTGGATTACCACGGCACGATGGAGGCCTACGCCGAAGCCAAGGCCAAGCTGTTCGCCTGGAGCGATCTGCGTTGCCGCGTGGTTAATCTGGATGACGATTTCGGTCGCCAGCTCGCTGCTTCGCCGCATGCGTCGCGTCTGATTACTTACAGCCAGGAAGACAGCGGCGCCTACCTGTTTTGCCGCAATGCTCGCTTCGACGACGATGGCGTGCGCGCAACATTGGTGACGCCACAGGGCAGTCACGCATTGCGCAGCAGCCTGCTCGGGCGCTTCAACCTGAGCAATGTGCTGGCCGCTGTCGGCGCATTGATGGGCCTGGATTACCCGCTGGACGACATTCTTAAAGTGCTGCCGACGCTGGAAGGCCCTGAGGGCCGGATGCAGCGTCTGGGCGGCGGCTCGCGCCCGTTGGTGGTGGTCGATTACGCGCACACGCCCGACGCACTGGATAAAGTCCTTGGCGCTTTGCGCCCGCACGCTAAAGGTCAACTGACTTGCCTGTTCGGTTGCGGCGGAGATCGCGACAGCGGCAAGCGCCCGCTGATGGCTGAAGTGGTCGAGCGTCTGGCGGACAACGTGTGGGTGACCGACGACAATCCGCGCAGCGAAGACCCGACGCGTATTTTCGATGACATCCGCAAAGGGTTCTCATCGCCCGACGCCGTTCATTTTGTCGCCGGTCGCGGCCAGGCCATCGCCCAAGTGATCGCTCAGGCGTCGGCAGCCGACGTGATCGTGCTGGCCGGCAAGGGCCATGAGGATTACCAGGAGATCAACGGGCAGCGTCAGCCGTTTTCCGATCTGCATGAAGCCACCAAGGCGCTCGACGCCTGGGAGGCCGCACATGCTTAAGCCGCTTTCGTTCAGCGAATTGCTCGTGACGCTCGACGCGCGCCGGGTCGGTCATGACTGCAGTTTCTCCGGCGTCAGCATCGACAGCCGAGCGATCACGCCCGGCCAATTGTTCGTAGCGCTGACCGGGCCGCGTTTTGACGGCCACGATTACCTTGATCAGGTCGCTGCAAAGGGCGCGGTTGGCGCGCTCGTCGAACGCGAGATTCCCGGCAGTTCGTTGCCCCAGTTGATCGTCGGCGACACCCGCAAGGCCTTGGCCCAGCTCGGTGCGCTGAACCGTAACGCCTTTCTCGACAAGCCGGTCGCTGCAATCACCGGTTCCAGCGGCAAGACCACCGTCAAGGAGATGCTCGCGAGCATTCTTCGTACCCGTGGTCCGGTGCTGGCCACGCGGGGCAACCTCAATAATGAGCTGGGCGTCCCGTTGACGTTGCTGGAGCTCGGGCCTGAAGTTGACGCGGCCGTCATTGAGCTGGGCGCTTCGCGAGTGGGCGAGATCGCATTCACCGTCAGCCTGACCAAGCCTCACGTCTCGGTGTTGACCAACGCGGGTACGGCTCACGTGGGCGAGTTCGGCGGTCCGGACAAGATCGTTGAAGCCAAAGGCGAAATCATTGAAGGCCTGGATGCGCGCGGGGTCGCCGTGTTGAACCTGGACGACACCGCTTTCGAAATCTGGAAAGCCCGTGCCGGTTCGCGCAAGGTGCTGAGTTTCGCGCGCAATAACAGCCGCGCCGATTTCTATGCCAGTGACCTGGGTATCGACGCACGCGGGTGCCCGACATTTACGCTGAACAGCCCAAGCGGATCGGCGCCTGTTCAATTGAATCTGCTGGGCGCGCACAACGTCGCCAACGCATTGGCCGCCGCCGCTGCTGCTTACGCCCTGGACGTGTCACTGCCAGGCATCGTCGCCGGGCTCGACAGCGTGCAGCCGGTCAAAGGCCGTACCGTCGCGCAACTTGCGCCAAACGGCATGCGCGTCATTGACGACACCTACAACGCCAACCCCACATCGGTGGCGGCCGCGACCGATATCCTCACTGGTTTTCCGGGCCGCAAGGTACTGGTGCTGGGTGATATCGGCGAGTTGGGCACCTGGGCCGAGCAGGGCCATCGCGACGTTGGCGATTATGCGGTCGGCAAGGTCGACGCGCTGTATGCCGTCGGTCCGTTGATGGCCCATGCGGTCAAGGCTTTCGGGCAGGATGCCCGCCATTTTGAAACTCAGGCCGAGCTGATCGAAGCCCTCGGCGCCGAGCACGATAAAAACACCACCATTTTGATTAAAGGTTCACGCAGCGCTGCGATGGAAAACGTCGTAGCGGCCTTATGCGGAACACGCCTGGAGAAACATTAATGCTGCTGCTGCTGGCCGAGTATCTGCAACAGTTCTACAAAGGCTTTGCGGTCTTTCAGTACCTGACCCTGCGCGGGATCCTTGGCGTGCTCACCGCACTGTCGCTGTCCCTGTGCCTGGGCCCGTGGATGATCCGCGCCCTGCAGAGCAAGCAGATCGGCCAATCCGTGCGTAACGACGGTCCTCAGTCACACCTGTCCAAGTCGGGCACGCCGACCATGGGCGGCGCGCTGATTCTGTCGGCGATCGGTATCGCCACACTTCTCTGGGCTGACCTGAGCAACCGCTATGTGTGGGTTGTGCTGATCGTCACGCTGCTGTTTGGCGCGATCGGCTGGGTGGACGACTACCGCAAAGTGATCGAGAAGAACTCGCGAGGTCTGCCGAGCCGCTGGAAGTATTTCTGGCAATCGGTGTTCGGTCTGGGTGCAGCCATCTTCCTTTATATGACTGCGCAATCGCCGGTGGAAACCACGCTGCTGATCCCGATGCTCAAGGACTTCAGCATCCCGCTGGGGATTGGTTTCGTCGTGCTGACCTACTTCGTGATCGTCGGCTCAAGCAATGCCGTGAACCTCACGGATGGCCTGGACGGTCTGGCGATCATGCCAACCGTGATGGTCGGCGGCGCGCTGGGGATCTTCTGCTACCTGTCGGGCAACGTGAAATTCGCCGAATACCTGCTGATTCCCTACGTGCCAGGGGCGGGCGAGCTGATTGTCTTCTGTGGCGCGTTGATTGGTGCGGGGCTGGGCTTTCTCTGGTTCAACACCTATCCGGCGCAAGTGTTCATGGGCGATGTCGGCGCGCTGGCGCTGGGCGCGGCGCTGGGCACCATCGCGGTCATCGTTCGCCAGGAAATCGTGCTGTTCATCATGGGTGGGGTCTTTGTAATGGAGACCCTGTCAGTCGTCATTCAGGTCGCATCGTTTAAGTTGACCGGCCGCCGCGTTTTTCGCATGGCACCGATCCATCACCACTTTGAACTCAAGGGCTGGCCCGAGCCGCGTGTGATCGTCCGTTTCTGGATCATCACCGTGATTCTGGTGTTGGTCGGCCTTGCTACGTTGAAACTGAGGTAAGCGCCTTGTCACTGATCGCTTCTGACCACTTCCGCATCGTTGTCGGCCTCGGCAAGAGCGGCATGTCCCTGGTTCGCTTTCTGGCGAACCGGGGCGTGTCGTTTGCTGTCGCCGATACGCGGGAGCATCCGCCAGAGCTTGAGACGTTGCGCCGCGATTACCCGCAGGTCGAAGTGCGTTGTGGTGAGCTGGACGTTGAATTTCTGTGCCGTGCCGACGAGCTGTATGTCAGCCCCGGCCTGGCGCTGGCGACCCCGGCATTGCAGCAGGCCGCCATGCGCGGCGTGAAGCTTTCCGGTGATATCGAACTGTTCGCTCGCAACGCCAAGGCCCCGATTGTGGCCATTAGCGGTTCGAACGCAAAAAGCACCGTCACCACACTGGTGGGCGAGATGGCGGCAGCAGCCGGCAAGCGCGTGGCGGTCGGCGGCAATCTCGGTACCCCGGCGCTGGACCTGCTCAGCGACGATGTGGACCTGTATGTCATGGAGCTGTCGAGCTTCCAGCTGGAGACCACCGATCAACTGGGCGCCGAAGTTGCCACTGTGCTCAACATCAGCGAAGACCACATGGACCGCTATAGCGGGCTGCCGGCTTATCACCTGGCCAAGCACCGGATCTTCCGGGGTGCGCGTCAGGTGGTGGTCAACCGTCAGGACGCGCTGACCCGTCCGTTGATTGGCGAAGGCGTGCCGTGCTGGACGTTTGGTTTGAACAAGCCCGACCGTAACGGCTTCGGTTTGCGCGAAGAGAACGGCGAGAAGTATCTGGCCTTCCAGTTCGACAACCTGATGCCGGTCCGTGAATTGAAGATCCGTGGCGGCCATAACCAGGCCAATGCCCTGGCCGCTTTGGCACTGGGCCATGCGGTGGGTCTTCCGTTTGACGCGATGCTGTCCAGCCTCAAGACATTCGCCGGTCTGGTTCATCGCTGCCAATGGCTGCGTGAGCTCAACGGCGTGAATTACTACGACGACTCGAAAGCGACCAACGTCGGTGCCGCGCTGGCAGCCATTGAAGGGCTGGGTGCGGACATCGACGGCAAGCTGGTGCTGATTGCCGGCGGCGATGGCAAGGGCGCGGATTTCACCCCGCTGAAAGCCCCGGTCGCTGCCCATTGCCGCGCGGTCGTGCTGCTGGGCCGCGATGCGGATTTGCTCGCCGCGACCTTCGGCGATTCGGTGCCATTGGTACGCGTCACTACATTGGAAGAAGCCGTGCAACGTGCTGCTGATATCGCTCGGGAAGGGGACGCTGTGTTGCTGTCGCCGGCCTGCGCAAGCCTGGACATGTTCAAGAATTTCGAAGAGCGCGGACAACTGTTCGCCCGGGCCGTGGGGGACTTGTCATGATTTTTGGCGTGATCAAGCCATACCCGTCTCCGATTATCAGCGGCCGTGGCGTTGACGTTGATTTCCCGATGCTCGCGGGCTGCCTCGCATTGCTGGGCCTGGGCCTGGTGATGATCACTTCCGCGTCGTCGGAAGTGGCCGCCGTTCAGTCGGGTAATGCGCTGTACATGATGACCCGTCACCTGATCTATCTGGTGCTGGGCCTGATCGCCTGCGTGGCGACGATGATGGTGCCGGTCGCTACCTGGCAGCGCCTGGGCTGGCTGATGCTGATAGGCGCGTTCGGCCTGCTGATCGCGGTGATCGTGCCCGGCATCGGGCGTGAGGTGAACGGTTCGATGCGCTGGATCGGCTTCGGCATGTTCAACGTACAGCCTTCGGAAATCGCGAAAGTATTCGTGGTGATCTTCCTGGCCGGTTACCTGATTCGTCGTCAGCAGGAAGTGCGCGAAAGCTGGATGGGCTTCTTCAAGCCCTTCATCGTCCTGCTGCCGATGGCCGGTCTGCTCCTGATGGAGCCGGACTTCGGTGCCACGGTCGTGATGATGGGCGCTGCCGCCGCCATGCTGTTCCTTGGCGGTGTAGGTCTGTTCCGTTTCAGCCTGATGGTCGCGCTGGCGGTCGGCGCAGTGTTCGTTCTGGTACAGGCGCAGCCTTACCGGATGGCGCGTCTGATCACCTTCACCGATCCATGGTCCGACCAGTTCGGCTCTGGCTACCAGTTGACCCAGGCACTGATCGCCTTTGGTCGTGGCGAGTGGTTGGGCGTGGGCTTGGGCAACAGCGTGCAAAAGCAGTTTTACCTGCCTGAAGCGCACACTGACTTCGTGTTCTCGGTACTGGCCGAAGAGCTGGGCGTGGTGGGTTCGCTGGCCACGGTCGGCCTGTTTGTGTTCGTCAGTATTCGCGCCATGTACATCGGCATGTGGGCCGAGCGCGCCAAGCAGTTCTTCGCCGCTTACACCGCCTACGGCCTGGCATTTTTGTGGATTGGTCAGTTTCTGATCAACATTGGCGTTAACGTCGGTCTGCTGCCGACCAAGGGCCTGACGCTGCCGTTCCTCAGCTACGGCGGCAGTTCGCTGATCATCTGCTGCGCCAGCCTGGGCCTGTTGCTGCGCATCGAGTGGGAATCGCGCAACAACATGGGCAGTGAAGAAGCCGAGTTCCAGGAAAGCGACTTTGCCGAGGAGCCCACTCATGGCCGTCGGTAACGTGCTCATCATGGCGGGCGGCACTGGCGGGCATGTGTTCCCGGCGCTGGCCTGTGCCCGTGAGTTCCAGGCGCGCGGCTACACGGTGCACTGGCTCGGGACACCGCGCGGGATCGAAAACGAACTGGTGCCTGCGGCAGGCCTCAAGCTGCACCTGATCAACGTCACCGGTTTGCGTGGCAAGGGGCGACTGTCGCTGCTGAAGGCGCCGTTCATGTTGGTCAAGGCGTTGTTGCAGGCGCGCAAAGTCGTGCGCGAGCTGTCGCCTGTCTGTGCCGTCGGTTTCGGTGGCTACGTGACTGGCCCTGGCGGTCTGGCGGCAAAACTGGCGGGCGTGCCACTGATCATCCACGAACAAAATGCCGTAGCGGGCACCGCGAACCGCAGCCTGGCTTCGTTCGCCGCGCGGGTCTGCGAAGCGTTTCCGCAAACCTTCGCCGCATCGTCCAAGCGCCGTACCACGGGTAACCCGGTGCGTGCCGAACTGTTCTTTGAAACACCCCGCCAGACGCTGATCGGCCGCAGGCCTCGTTTGCTGGTACTGGGTGGCAGTCTGGGCGCAGAACCGCTGAACAAGCTGCTACCGGAAGCGCTGGCGCAGGTGCCTGCCGAGATCCGCCCCGAGGTGTTTCATCAGGCCGGCAAGCATCACGATGAGGTGACCGCCGAGCGCTACCGCGCTGCCGGTGTCGAGGCGCAGGTTGCCCCGTTTATCAAAGACATGGCCCAGGCGTATGGCTGGGCGGATCTGGTGGTCTGCCGCGCAGGCGCGCTGACCGTCAGTGAACTGGCTGCTGCCGGGCTGCCGTCGTTGCTGGTGCCATTGCCCCACGCGATCGACGATCACCAGTCGCGCAATGCCGAATATCTGGCTCGCGAGGGCGCTGCCTTCGTCATGCCGCAAGCGACAACTGGCGCCGCCGAGATGGCGGCTCGCCTGAAAGAGGTTTTGATGCAACCCGAACAATTGAACCGCATGGCCGTTACGGCTCGCCAACTGGCCAAGCCTGATGCCACCAACACCGTCGTCGACATCTGCCTGGAGGTGGCCCATGGTTGAGAACCAGCGCGCCATGCCTCAGCCGGAAATGCGCCGCATCCGTCGTATCCACTTCGTGGGCATCGGCGGCGTGGGGATGTGCGGTATCGCCGAGGTTTTGCTCAACCTGGGTTATGACGTCTCGGGTTCAGACCTGAAAGCATCGCCAGTGACCGAACGTCTCGAGTCGTTCGGCGCGCAGATCTTCATCGGCCACCGTGCGGAAAACGCCTCGGCAGCTGACGTGCTGGTGGTCTCCAGTGCTGTGAACACTTCCAACCCGGAAGTGGCGACCGCCCTTGAGCGTCGCATTCCTGTGGTGCCACGCGCCGAGATGCTGGCCGAGCTGATGCGTTATCGCCACGGCATCGCAGTTGCCGGCACCCACGGCAAAACCACGACCACCAGCCTGATCGCTTCGGTGTTCGCGGCCGGTGGTCTTGATCCGACATTCGTGATCGGCGGCCGCCTGAACGCAGCCGGCACCAACGCGCAGCTGGGCACCAGCCGTTACCTGATTGCCGAAGCCGATGAAAGCGATGCAAGCTTTCTGCACCTGCAGCCGCTGGTCGCCGTCGTCACCAACATCGACGCCGACCACATGGCGACCTACGAAGGCGACTTCAACAAACTGAAGAAGACCTTTGTCGAGTTTCTGCACAACCTTCCGTTCTACGGCCTGGCTGTGGTGTGCATCGACGATCCAGTGGTGCGCGACATCCTGCCTTCGGTCAAACGCCCGTTCATGACTTACGGTTTCGATGACGCCGCCGACGTGCGTGCGATCAATGTGCGTCAGGACGGCATGCGCACGCACTTCACCGTCCTGCGTCGCGACCGCGAGCCGCTGGACGTATCAGTCAACATGCCCGGCAGGCACAACGTGCTGAACTCGCTGGCGACCATTGCCATTGCCACGGACGAGGGCGTCTCTGACGAAGCCATCATTCAGGGCCTTTCGGGGTTCCAGGGCGTTGGCCGACGCTTCCAGGTCTACGGCGAATTGCCGGTCGAAGGCGGCAATGTGATGCTGGTCGACGACTACGGTCATCATCCGCGCGAAGTCGCCGCTGTTATCAATGCCGTGCGCGGTGGCTGGCCGGACCGTCGTCTGGTCATGGTTTACCAGCCGCACCGTTACAGCCGAACACGCGATCTGTACGACGACTTCGTGCAGGTGCTCAACGAGGCCAATGTGTTGCTGTTGATGGAAGTCTATCCGGCCGGTGAAGAACCGATCCCGGGTGCCGACAGCCGCCAGCTGGCGCATAGCATTCGCCAGCGCGGTCAGCTTGATCCGATTTACATCGAGCGCGGCGTCGAGCTGGCGCCGCTGGTCAAGCCGCTGCTGCGCGCAGGCGACATTCTGCTGTGCCAGGGCGCCGGTGACATCGGTGGCCTTGCGCCGCAACTGCTGAAAAGCCCGCTGTTCACGGGCGCAATCGTGGCCCCAACCGAAGGTAAGCTGAAATGACAGCCGCCCTGCAGACCGCCCTGTTCTCGACGCTGGAGCCGCAACGCTTCGGTCGTGTCGCCGTGCTTTTCGGCGGCAAGAGCGCAGAGCGGGAGGTTTCCCTGAAATCCGGTAGCGCGGTGCTTGAAGCCCTGCTAAGCGCAGGCGTCGATGCATTCGGTATCGACGTGGGCGAGGATTTCCTGCAGCGGCTGGTCAGCGAAAAGATTGATCGTGCGTTCATCGTGCTGCACGGTCGCGGTGGCGAAGACGGCACCATGCAAGGCTTGCTGGAGTGCCTGGACATCCCCTACACCGGCAGCGGTGTATTGGCGTCGGCGCTGGCGATGGACAAGCTGCGTACCAAGCAGGTCTGGCAGAGCCTGGGCTTGCCGACGCCGCGTCACGCGGTGTTGAGCAGCGAGGCAGACTGTATTTCTGCGGCGACGGAACTGGGCTTGCCTTTAATCGTCAAACCGGCCCATGAAGGTTCCAGTATCGGTATGGCCAAGGTGACCGGCGTCGACGAATTGATCGCCGCCTGGAGCGCCGCCCGTACCTACGATTCGCAAGTGTTGGTCGAGCAATGGATCGAAGGTCCCGAGTTCACCATCGCCTCTCTGCGTGGGCAGGTATTGCCCCCTATCGGTTTGGGCACACCCCACAGCTTTTACGACTACGACGCAAAATATCTGGCTTCCGATACCCAGTACCGGATCCCGTGCGGCCTCGATGCAGCCAAAGAACAGGAACTCAAGGCGCTTACGGCGCGGGCGTGTGAAGCGGTCGGTGTTGCCGGCTGGGCGCGCACCGATGTCATGCAGGATGCCGAGGGCAAATTCTGGCTCCTCGAAGTCAACACCGTTCCCGGCATGACCGATCACAGCCTGGTGCCCATGGCTGCTCGCGCGGCCGGGCTTGATTTTCAACAGCTGGTGCTGGCGATTCTGGCCGACAGCGTTCAGGTGCAGGGGTAGATCATGCACGGCGCATCGGTTCGTCATCAGCAATCCGCCGCCAGCCGCAAGCCGGTGCCACGTGGCGCCAGCCGGATGGTCGCCAGGGAGCCCATGTCGTCGCGCATGCCGCGGCCGAGCTTCGGTTTCCTGCGCAGCCTGATGTGGCCGGTACTGCTGGTGGTGTTTGGTTTCGGCACTTACGAAGCTGCGCAGCGGTTGCTGCCGTACGCCGATCGGCCGATTTCGCGGATCAACGTTCAGGGCGATTTGAGCTACATCAGCCAGCAAGCCGTGCAGCAGCGGATCGCGCCCTTCGTGGCGACCAGCTTCTTCAATATCGACCTGGCCGGCATGCGCACCGAGCTTGAGCAAATGCCATGGATCGCCCACGCCGAGGTCCGCCGCGTCTGGCCGGATCAGGTGGTGATCCGTCTGGAAGAACAATTACCGGTTGCGCGCTGGGGCGATCAATCCCTGCTGAACAACCAGGGTCAGGCGTTCACCCCGCGTGAGCTGGCCAATTACGAACACCTTCCGCAGTTGTTCGGGCCTCAACGGGCCCAACAGCAGGTGATGCAGCAGTACCAGGTCCTGAGCCAGATGTTGCGCCCGCTGGGGTTCTCCATCGCTCGCCTGGAACTGCGTGAGCGAGGCAGCTGGTTTCTGACCACCTGCGCAGGCAACGCAGGCCCAGGTCTGGAGCTGCTGCTGGGACGAGGCAATCTGCTTGAGAAGATGCGCCGCTTTATCGCCATCTACGACAAGACACTGAAAGACCAGATCACGAACATTGCGCGAGTCGACCTTCGTTACAACAACGGCCTGGCCGTTGGTTGGCGCGAACAGGCAGCAGCGCCGACGACGGACAAACCCGCCGTCGCGAAGAATTGATAAGAGGCAGGACCCATGGCAAACGTGCAAAGCGGCAAAATGATCGTCGGATTGGATATCGGCACCTCCAAGGTGGTGGCGCTGGTAGGCGAAGTCGCGGCTGATGGCACGCTGGAAATCGTCGGTATCGGCACTCACCCGTCCCGCGGCCTGAAGAAGGGCGTGGTGGTGAATATCGAATCCACCGTGCAGTCGATCCAGCGCGCAGTGGAAGAAGCGCAGCTAATGGCCGGTTGCCGCATCCACTCGGCGTTCGTCGGCGTCGCGGGCAATCACATTCGCAGCCTGAATTCCCACGGCATCGTGGCGATTCGTGACCGCGAAGTGAGCTCGGCCGACCTTGAACGCGTGCTTGACGCTGCCCAGGCCGTGGCGATCCCGGCTGACCAACGCGTGCTGCACACCTTGCCGCAGGACTACGTCATCGATAACCAGGAAGGCGTTCGCGAGCCACTGGGCATGTCGGGCGTGCGCCTGGAAGCCAAGGTCCACGTGGTGACCTGCGCCGTCAATGCGGCACAGAACATCGAGAAGTGCGTGCGCCGCTGCGGCCTCGAAGTCGATGACATCATTCTGGAGCAGTTGGCGTCCGCGTACTCGGTGCTGACCGATGACGAGAAAGAACTGGGCGTTTGTCTGGTGGACATCGGTGGCGGCACTACGGACATCGCCATCTTCACCGAAGGCGCGATTCGTCACACCGCGGTGATCCCGATCGCCGGTGATCAGGTCACCAATGACATCGCCATGGCGCTGCGTACGCCGACTCAGTACGCCGAAGAAATCAAGATTCGTTACGCCTGCGCACTGGCCAAGCTGGCCGGCGCCGGGGAGACCATCAAAGTGCCAAGCGTGGGCGACCGTCCACCGCGTGAACTGTCCCGTCAGGCCCTCGCCGAAGTGGTCGAGCCGCGTTATGACGAGCTGTTCACTCTGATTCAGGCCGAGCTGCGTCGCAGCGGCTACGAGGACCTTATCCCGGCCGGCATCGTGCTGACCGGTGGCACCTCGAAAATGGAAGGCGCAGTTGAACTGGCCGAAGAGATCTTCCACATGCCGGTACGCCTGGGTGTACCGCATAGCGTCAAAGGGCTCGCGGACGTCGTTCGCAACCCGATCTACTCAACCGGCGTCGGCCTGTTGCTGTACGGACTGCAAAAGCAGTCTGACGGCATCTCGCTGTCCGGCCTTTCCGGCTCCGGTAGCAGTTATAGCGATGAACCGAAGGCACCAGTGTTAGAGCGTCTCAAGCGCTGGGTCCAGGGGAATTTCTAAGATTCAAAAAGCGGTAGGCAGGCAACAGGCGACATAAAACTAGAGAACTGAAGGAGAGGGAACATGTTCGAGCTCGTAGACAACATCCCACAAAGCCCGGTAATTAAAGTTATCGGCGTTGGTGGTGGCGGCGGCAACGCAGTCAATCACATGGTCAAGAGCAACATCGAAGGCGTCGAGTTCATCTGCGCCAACACCGATGCTCAGGCACTGAAAAACATTGGCGCACGTACCATTCTGCAACTGGGTACCGGCGTGACCAAAGGCCTGGGCGCAGGTGCAAACCCTGAAGTCGGCCGTCAAGCTGCCCTGGAAGACCGTGAGCGCATTGCTGAAGTGCTGCAAGGCACCAACATGGTTTTCATCACCACTGGCATGGGTGGCGGTACCGGTACCGGCGCGGCCCCGATCATTGCTGAAGTGGCCAAGGAAATGGGCATCCTGACCGTAGCAGTGGTCACCCGTCCGTTCCCGTTCGAAGGCCGCAAGCGTATGCAGATTGCCGATGAAGGCATTCGCGCGCTGTCGGAAAGCGTTGACTCGTTGATCACCATTCCCAACGAGAAGCTGCTGACTATCCTGGGGAAAGACGCCAGCCTGCTGTCGGCATTCGCCAAGGCTGACGATGTACTGGCCGGTGCCGTTCGCGGTATCTCCGACATCATCAAGCGTCCGGGCATGATCAACGTCGACTTCGCTGACGTACGCACTGTCATGTCCGAGATGGGCATGGCGATGATGGGCACTGGCTGCGCCAGCGGTCCGAACCGTGCGCGTGAAGCCACCGAAGCGGCCATCCGCAACCCGTTGCTGGAAGACGTGAACCTGCAAGGTGCTCGCGGCATTCTGGTCAACATCACTGCCGGTCCTGACCTGTCTCTGGGTGAGTATTCCGACGTGGGTAGCATCATCGAAGCGTTCGCCTCCGAGCACGCCATGGTCAAGGTCGGTACCGTTATCGATCCGGACATGCGCGACGAGCTGCACGTGACTGTGGTTGCAACCGGTCTGGGCGCGAAAATCGAGAAGCCTGTCAAGGTCATCGACAACACGCTGCAAACCGCCGCCCAAGCCGCACCTGCGCAGCAACATGCCGCTCGCCAGGAGTTGCCGTCGGTGAACTACCGCGACCTGGACCGTCCAACCGTGATGCGCAATCAGGCACACGCAGGCGCAACAGCCGCAGCGAAGATGAATCCGCAAGACGATCTGGATTACCTGGATATTCCGGCCTTCCTGCGTCGTCAGGCTGATTAATGGGTTCTATCAGGGGTATAAGGGTGATTGGTGTTCAGCAAAGGCGAGGTCTGCTATCATCGCCAGCCTTTGTTGATACTAATTCGCGATATGCGCTGAAGCGGCCAATGCCATGATTAAACAACGCACCCTGAAGAATATTATCCGTGCCACAGGTATCGGCCTGCACTCGGGGGAAAAGGTTTACCTGACCCTCAAACCTGCACCTGTGAACGCTGGCATTGTGTTTTTCCGTACCGACCTTGAGCCGGTAGTCCAGATCAACGCTCATGCGTTGAATGTTGGCGACACCACGCTCTCCACGACACTGTTCAACGGTGACGTGAAGGTCGATACGGTTGAGCACTTGCTGTCGGCCATGGCCGGCCTTGGCATCGATAACGCCTACGTTGAACTTTCTGCCTCCGAAGTTCCCATCATGGACGGCAGCGCAGGTCCCTTCGTATTCCTGATTCAATCGGCTGGCCTGGAAGAACAGGACGCACCGAAAAAATTCATCCGCATACTTAAAGAAGTGTGTGTTGAAGAAGACGGCAAGCACGCGAAATTTTTACCGTTTGAAGGTTTCAAGGTCGGGTTCGAGATCGATTTCGATCACCCCTATCTGAAGAACCGCACACAAACGGCTTGTGTGGACTTTTCCAGCACTTCGTTCGTTAAAGAAGTGAGCCGTGCGCGAACATTCGGTTTCATGAAAGACATCGAATACCTGCGTAAACACAACCTTGCTCTGGGCGGCAGCGTCGAAAACGCAATCGTCGTGGACAAGGACGGCGTGTTGAACGAGGACGGTCTTCGTTACGAAGACGAATTCGTCAAACACAAGATTCTGGACGCCATCGGTGACCTGTATCTGTTGGGCAACAGCCTGATCGGCGAGTATCAGGGCTTCAAGTCGGGACACGGCCTGAACAATCGTTTGCTTCGTGCGTTGATCGCTCAGGAAGACGCTTGGGAAGTTGTGACCTTCGAAGATGCCAGCACCGCACCGATCTCCTACATGCGCCCTGTTGCGGCGGTGTAAACAGTCTCTTCTTCTCGTTCTGATGTTTTGAGGCCACCTTCGGGTGGCCTTTTTTGTGGGTCTGTGAAAAACACTGTGTCGCCGAAGCGGAGTGGCCGCTGGAAAGATCATGTGTTGCCAAAGTCGGAATCCCGGTAACTATCTGGCGGGCGGAGGTAACGTCAGGAGTGACGCAATCTGTAGGAGCCGGCTTGCTGGCGAACCCGATTCAACATCCACTCTCAAGACGTCTGAAGGGACGCACTCGCCAGCAAGCCGGCTCCTGCAGGCCGGAAGAGCGCAGAGCTAGGGTCAGTCCGGCTTAATGGAGGGCGATATGAATGTTAGTCCCACTAATTGGCAGGGTCCTTCGGCGTCGCATGCGCTGCCAGCCGCTCCAATGCCGCGCGCAACTTGGGGTCGGTGATGCCCTCTGCCGTAGCGGTGATGGTCTCGGCCGCTGACACCGAGAGGTCTCGAGTCTGAGTGGCCGCGCTTCGGTGGGTTCGGGCAGGCTGGACCTTCAGTTGCAGCCGGGTGAGGTTGGCAAATTCCTTGAACGCGACCAACTGCCGCTGCAGACGCTTCTGCTGATACCGCAATCGGGTGGCCCAGTGACCGTCCGTGACGATCAGCAGCAAGGTGCCTTCGCGCCACGAAGCGACATGGCAGTGCTCGCGCGCAGCTGGTTGCAGCTGACTTTCCAGCAGTCGTTGAAGATGAGCCAGGCGTTGAGCATGGCTGAAAATGGCTTTTAGCGGCCGGGCTTCGCGAAGCAGGACGGATGGTGCGCGAGCCGGTAGAGGACGGAATGCCATAATGGTGAGCCTGATGTTGCCAGCGCGAGATGTTAGCAGAAAGTGCCGAAGCACCTTGGCCGCAGACGACTCAGGGCGAAAAAGCGACGCTCTATCATGAAAAAACATTAATCAAACTTCTCGCCCGCACGGGTTGAAGTCATGAGAAATGCCCCTATTGTACTTCTGCCCCGTAACATTGCTGTGCCAGCATCGTGGAATAACGCCACTTTCCTCACCACCATTTCCGGGTAGAATGCTCGTTCGCATGCGGCCATGAGGGCTGCTCGGGCGACTCACGGGGCCGCCCTCCATCCCTATGTGTGGAAGATCCTTTCGATATGTTTGCACCTTTGTTAAAAAAACTTTTCGGAAGCAAGAACGAGCGCGAAGTGAAGCGCATGCTCAAGACGGTCCAGGTCGTCAACAGCTTCGAAGAGCAAATGGTCGCCCTCTCGGACGAACAGCTGCGCGCCAAGACCGATGAGTTGAAGGCCCGCATAGCCAAAGGTGAGACCCTCGACCAGCTCTTGCCGGAAGCCTTCGCGGTGTGCCGCGAGGCGGGCAAGCGCGTCATGGGCATGCGTCACTTTGATGTACAGCTGATCGGCGGTATGACGCTGCACGAAGGCATGATCGCCGAGATGCGTACCGGTGAAGGTAAAACCCTCGTCGCGACCCTCGCGGTCTACCTCAACGCGCTGTCCGGCAAAGGCGTGCACGTGGTCACGGTCAACGACTACCTGGCCCGCCGTGACGCCAACTGGATGCGCCCGCTGTATGAATTCCTCGGTCTGACCGTAGGCGTCGTTACGCCTTTCCAGCCGCCGGAAGAAAAACGCGCCGCCTACACGTCGGACATCACCTACGGCACCAACAACGAATTCGGCTTCGATTACCTGCGCGACAACATGGCGTTCAGCCTGGAAGACAAATTCCAGCGTGAACTGAACTTCGCCGTGATCGACGAAGTGGACTCGATCCTCATCGACGAAGCCCGTACGCCGCTGATCATCTCCGGTCAGGCGGAAGACAGCTCCAAGCTCTACACCGAAATCAACAAGCTGATCCCCAAGCTCGAGCAGCACATCGAGGAAGTGGAAGGCCAGGTCACCAAGCAAGGCCATTACTCCATCGACGAGAAATCCCGTCAGGTGGAGCTCAACGAATCCGGCCATCAGTTCATCGAAGAGATGCTGACCGAGGTCGGCTTGCTGGCTGAAGGCGAAAGCCTTTACTCGGCGCATAACCTGGGCCTGCTGACCCACGTTTATGCCGGTCTGCGCGCGCACAAGCTTTTCCATCGCAACGTCGAGTACATCGTCCAGGACGGTCAGATCCTGCTGGTCGACGAGCACACCGGTCGTACCATGCCGGGTCGTCGTCTGTCCGAGGGCCTGCACCAGGCCATCGAAGCGAAGGAAGGCCTGAACATTCAAGCTGAGAGCCAGACCCTGGCCTCGACCACGTTCCAGAACTACTTCCGTCTCTACAACAAGCTGTCCGGCATGACCGGTACGGCGGACACCGAGGCGTTCGAATTCCACCAGATCTACGCCCTGGCCGTAATGGTCATTCCGCCCAACAAGCCGTTGGCGCGTAAAGACTTCAACGATCTGGTGTACCTGACCGCGGAAGAGAAGTACGCAGCGATCATCACGGACATCAAGGCCTGCCTGGCCGAGCAGCGTCCTGTGCTGGTGGGTACTGCGACCATCGAGACCTCCGAGCACATGTCCCGACTGCTGGTGCAGGAAGGCATCGAGCACAAGGTTCTGAACGCCAAGTTCCACGAAAAAGAAGCCGAAATCATCGCCCAGGCCGGTCGTCCGGGTGCGTTGACCATCGCCACCAACATGGCCGGTCGCGGTACCGACATTCTGTTGGGCGGTAACTGGGAAGTCGAAGTCGCCAGTCTGGAAGACCCGACTCCTGAGCAGATCGCGCAAATCAAGGCCGATTGGCAGAAACGCCATCAGCAGGTGATCGAGGCGGGCGGCCTTCACGTGATTGCTTCCGAACGCCACGAATCCCGTCGTATCGACAACCAGCTGCGTGGTCGTGCCGGTCGTCAGGGTGACACCGGTTCGAGCCGTTTCTATCTGTCGCTGGAAGACAGCCTGATGCGCATCTTTGCCTCTGATCGGGTGAAGAATTTCATGAAGGCGCTGGGCATGCAGTCCGGCGAAGCGATCGAGCACCGCATGGTGACCAACGCCATCGAGAAAGCGCAGCGCAAGGTCGAAGGCCGCAACTTCGACATCCGCAAGCAGTTGCTCGAGTTCGACGACGTTTCCAACGAACAGCGTAAAGTGATCTACCACATGCGTAACAGCCTGCTGGCTGCGACCAACATTGGTGACACCATTGCCGAGTTCCGCGAAGAAGTCCTCGACGCCACCATCTCCGCGCACATCCCGCCGCAGTCGTTGCCTGAGCAGTGGAATGTGGCCGGTCTCGAAGCCGCACTCAGCACCGATTTCGGCGTGAAGCTGCCGATCCAGCAGTGGCTCGACGAAGACGACCATCTCAACGAGGACACCCTGCGTCCGAAGTTGATGGAAGCCATTCTGGCGGCCTACAACGAGAAAGAAGACCAGGCCAGCGCCGAGGCGCTGCGCACCTTCGAGAAGCAGATTCTCCTGCGCGTGCTGGACGATTTGTGGAAAGACCACCTGTCGACCATGGACCACCTGCGTCACGGCATCCACTTGCGTGGCTACGCTCAAAAGAACCCGAAGCAGGAATACAAGCGCGAGTCGTTTGCCCTGTTCCAGGAGCTGCTCGATTCGATCAAGCGCGACGCCATTCGTGTGCTTTCCCACGTTCAGGTGCGTCGCGAAGACCCGGCCGAGGAAGAGGCGCGTCTGCGTCGCGAGGCCGAGGAGCTGGCGCAGCGCATGCAATTCCAGCACGCCGAAGCACCGGGCCTTGATCAGCCTGACTTGCTGGCCGAAAGCGGTGAAGAGGTAACGGTTGCCGCAGCCGAGGCACTCACGCCGGTTCGTAACGACCAGAAGCTGGGCCGTAACGAGCTGTGCTGGTGTGGTTCGGGCAAGAAGTACAAGCATTGCCACGGCCAGATCAACTGAGTCGCCAAGCGCGGCGGGCTGTAGCTGAACTGTAAGATCACGCCGCGACCGGCTTAGCCGTCGCGGCGTTTTTCAATCCATCGAGCCGTCCCGGCAATACCGCGCGGCATGATTGTCTTTCAAGGAGCGCATTACATGGCTGTTGGTCTTGGTCCGTTGCCGACGCTGCACCCGGTTCCCGGTTTTGAACTTGGCATCGCTTCTGCGGGCATCAAGCGCCCGGGGCGCAAGGATGTCGTGGTCATGCGTTGCGCCGAAGGCTCAAGCGTCGCCGGCGTGTTTACGTTGAACGCGTTTTGCGCTGCACCCGTCATCTTGGCCAAACAGCGTGTACAAGGCGCCGTGCGTTATCTGCTGACCAACACCGGCAACGCCAATGCCGGTACTGGCGAACCGGGCCTGGCGGCTGCCGAGCGCACCTGCGCCAGGCTGGCCGAAATCACCGGCGTGGAGGCCGGCGCCGTACTGCCATTCTCAACGGGCGTGATTGGCGAGCCGTTGCCGGTCGAGAAAATCGAAGGTGCGCTGCAGGCAGCGCTGGATGATTTGTCCGTCGACAACTGGGCTGCTGCCGCGACCGGCATCATGACCACCGACACGTTGCCCAAAGGTGCGAGCCGCCAGTTCGTGCTCGATGGCGTGACCGTGACCGTGACCGGCATCAGCAAGGGCGCGGGCATGATTCGTCCGAACATGGCGACCATGTTGGGCTACATCGCCACCGACGCTGCCGTGGCGCCGGGCGTGCTGCAGGACCTGATTCGCGACGGCGCCAACAAGTCGTTCAACCGCATCACCATCGACGGCGACACGTCGACCAACGACTGCTGCATGCTGATTGCCACCGGCCAGGCCGACCTGCCCGCAGTGACCGAAGCCAAGGGCCCGCTGTTTGAGGCATTGAAAAAGGCGGTCTTCGAAGTGTGTATGGACGTCGCTCAGGCCATCGTCCGTGACGGCGAGGGCGCCACCAAGTTCGTGACGGTCGAAGTCAACGGCGGTGGCAATCATCAGGAGTGCCTGGACGTGGGTTACACCGTGGCCCACTCGCCGCTGATCAAAACGGCGCTCTTTGCCTCCGACCCGAACTGGGGCCGGATTCTTGCGGCCGTGGGTCGCGCGGGCGTGCCGGACCTCGACGTCAGCAAGATCGACGTGTTTCTGGGTGACGTGTGCATCGCCAGCAAAGGCGCCCGCGCCAGCACCTACACCGAAGAACAAGGCTCGCTGGTGATGGCGCAGGAAGAAATCACGATCCGCATCGAGTTGGGCCGTGGTGGCTGCAGCGAAACCATCTGGACCACTGACCTGTCGCACGAGTATGTGAAGATCAACGCGGAATACCGCACCTGACTGACCTTTTTGGTCTGCGCCCAAACAACGTTTATTGCGGGGTTGAACTGTGATCTGTGGGAGCGCCACCCCGGTCGCTCCCGCAGAGACAGCCTCTGCCTCGAGAAGGGCGACTGTCATGAGGGCGGGGTAGCGCCCATGATGTTTCATGAGTCTTAAACGGAGCCAAGACATGAGCCTGCATTTGATCATCGGCGACAAGCGCTATTCCTCCTGGTCTATGCGCCCCTGGCTGGCGCTTGTGCAGACCGGCGAGCCGTTTACCGATCAGGTGATTCGCCTGAATCAAACTGACACCACCCGCCTTATTCTTGAGCATTCGCCGACGGGCAAAGTCCCTGCGCTCAAATGCGAACACGGCACGATTGTCGATTCGCTGGCCATTTGTGAGTACCTTGCCGAGCGCTTTCCAGGCGCCGGCTTGTGGCCGGCAGATGTGGCAGCCCGTGCTCAGGCACGCTCGGCGTGCGCGCAGATGCACAGCGGTTTCGCCGGGTTGCGCTCGCGGCTGCCGATGGATGTGCAGCGCGACGAGGCACTGGAAGTCATTGAAGTCGAGGCTCAGGCGGACATCGACCGCATGGTGATGTTGTGGCGCGAATGTCGTGCGGTGTCAGGGGCAGGAGAGGGCTTTCTGTTCGGCGCGCCGGGCATCGTCGACGCATTTTTCGCACCGGTTGCCGTGCGCTTTCGCACGTATCAGGTGCAATTGCCAGCGGACGCTGCGGCGTACGTCGAAACGCTGTATCAGTGGCCGGCGTTCAAGCGCTGGCTGCAGGCAGGATTGGAGGAAGGTCAAGCGTGAAACGAGTCCATGTAGCTGCGGCAGTCATCCGTGGCAGCGACGGCAAGGTGCTCATTACCCGACGCGCCGACACCCAGCATCAAGGCGGCCTGTGGGAGTTTCCCGGGGGCAAGGTCGAGGCAGGTGAGTCGGTTGATGCCGCGCTTGCTCGCGAGCTGCACGAAGAACTGGGCATCAGCGTGACGTCGGCGCGTCCGTTGATCAAGATCAGCCACGACTACCCGGACAAGCAGGTGCTGCTGGATGTCTGGGAAGTGTCGTCCTTCACCGGCGAGCCCCACGGTGTTGAAGGCCAGCCGTTGGCCTGGGTTTCGCAGCGCGAGCTGGCCGAATACGATTTTCCGGCAGCGAATCGGCCGATCGTGGCGGCTGCGCGGCTGCCCGGTGAGTACCTGATAACCCCGGACGATCTGGAAACGCCGGACCTATTGCGCGGCATTCGCACGGCGGTGGCTGCCGGCATCAAGCTGGTCCAGCTGCGTGCGCCGAACATGTACGACCCCAAATACCGTGACGTTGCCGTTGATGCGGTGGGGCTGTGTGCGGGCAAGGCGCAGTTGATGCTCAAGGGGCCGCGCGAATGGCTGGGCGACTTTCCCGCAGCAGGTTGGCACTTGACCAGCGAGCAGCTGCGCAAGTACGCCAGCAAGGGACGGCCTTTTCCCCAGGACCGCTGGCTTGCAGCTTCATGCCACAGCGCCGAGGAGCTGAGCCTCGCCGAACAGATGGGCGTGGATTTCGTCACGCTCTCGCCCGTGCTGCCGACCTTGAGCCATCCAGACGCTCAACCGCTCGGCTGGGAAAAGGCCCGTGACTTGATCGCCGGGTTTAGCAAACCGGTGTATCTGCTCGGCGGGGTAGGGCCGACGGATCGTCCGCAGGCGTGGGATTGTGGCGCGCAAGGTGTGGCGGGGATCAGAGCGTTCTGGCCGCAGGGCTGAGAACGCCGATGAAATGGCAAGACCGGCATGCCGACCAACGCTGCCGAGTTGCAGCCGGGTCGGCTGATGTACGCAATTCCCTGTAGGAGCCGGCTTGCTGGCGAACACATTCGTTCAGTCACCGCAACGGTGCCGATGTGACGGGTTCGTCCGACCGCGGCCCGCAGCAAGCCGGCTCCTACAGAGTGAGTGACCATTCGATTATCGGGTGGCGACCGCGAGGTGGCAATTCAGGGCCTTGTTGATCTTCAGTTGATCCTGGCGCCGGCCTGCGACTCACTGCGGCTTCTTCGCGGGCTCCCACAAAATCTCCGCCACACCCTCACGACGGGCAATGATTCGCGCCGCCACGAATAACAGATCCGACAGCCGATTGATGTACGCCAGCCCAACCCCGGACAGAGGCTCGACGGCGTTCAAGTGCTGGCAGCGACGCTCTGCCGTACGCGCCAGGCTTCGGCAAACGTGGGCTTGGGCAATCAACGCCGAACCGCCCGGCAAGATGAAGTTTTCCAGCGGCCCCAGCTCCTCGTTCCAGTGATCAATCGCCGCTTCCAGTCGCTCGACCTCCGCCGAGTTCAGCGCCTGATACTCCGGCATCGCCAGCTCACCGCCCAGGTCAAACAGCCGATGCTGGCACGGGACCAGCACATCGATGACCTCCTGCAGTGCGGGGCGGCTCGCGACGGCGGTCGTCAGTCCCGCCAGCAGCACGCCGACGTGGCTGTTGAGCGTGTCGACCTCGCCGATCGCTTCGACCCGCGGATGATCCTTCGGCACACGACGGCCGTCGCCGAGGCCGGTTTCGCCGGTGTCACCCGTGCGTGTGTAGATTTTTGACAAGCGAAATCCCATGGCGCTACTCCCGGTCGTTTTGACCAATGACCTGTGGTGCAGGCATATCTACTGAATTGTCCACCAGGGGCAGGCGCAAGGTGAAGCAGGTGCCCTGGCCGGGGGTGGAGTGCACCTCCATTTGCCCCTTGTGGTTGTTGGTGATGATGAAGTACGACACGGAAAGGCCCAGCCCCGTGCCCTGTCCGATTTCCTTGGTGGTGAAAAACGGCTCGAAGGTTCGCTTGCGCACACTTTCCGGCATGCCGATGCCGTTGTCCTCGACCTGAATTTCCGCCCATGGCGGGTTCAGGCGCGTGCGCAGAATGATGCGCCCCGGCTCGCGGTCGTCCTCACGCTGATGAATCGCCTGAGCGGCATTCTTCAGCAGGTTGAGCAGCACTTGCTCCAGTTCGTTGGCCGTCGCAGGTACCGGGCCGAGCTGAGGATCAAACTGGCGAATAATGTTCTGGCCTTTGAAATCAAAGCCGATGGTCAAGTCGAAATCGTTGCTGGCAATCTCCACCGCCTGATCGATCAGCGCCGGCAAATCACAAGGGGTCAGCTGGCGATTACTGCGTCGGCTGAAACTGAGCATGTGGCTGACGATCTTTGCGGCCCGCGCGCCGGCTGACTGAATGCCGTCGAGCAGCTGCGGCACTTCCCGAGCGATGAGGTATTGATTCACTGCAGCCAGCTCAATGCCTTCCTGCTCGGCCTGCTCCAGATTCTTTGGCAAATCCGGCGATAGCCTACGTCGGATGTTCTGCACGTTGTGCATGATCGCCCCGAGAGGGTTATTGATTTCATGGGCCATGCCAGCAGCCAGTCCGCCCACCGAGAGCATTTTTTCTGACTGCACCATCATTTCCTCCAGCGACAGGCGCTGGGTGATGTCATCGATGCGGATCACCGCGCCCCGGCCAGCGTCGCCGGTCAGCGGGTAGAAGGTCAGGGCGTAGTGACGCGACTCTTCGCCCTTGACCCACGTTACGCGCTCGATCTTGGTCACGGTGTGACGTTCGACGGTCTGCTTGATCTGCGGCAAAAAAGCACGCATCGGCGGGAATGCCGAATAAATGGGTTGGTTCAGCGCTTCATCCAGCGGCGTTCCCGAAAGCGCTCCGGCCTCCTGATTCCACTGGGTAACGTACAGCTGCTCGTCGAGGGCGATCAACGCCGAAGGCATCGAATCGATGATGCTGTTGAGGTAGTTCTGGAAGCCGGTGAGCTTTTTCTCGATCTTGCTGCGCACCTGCACTTCCAGCTCCAGCTTGCGGTTGGTGTGCCGGGTTTCCTCCGCCAGCCCTTGTGCCTGATCGTAGGCTTCCTGGGATTCGTCACGCGCGCGTTTGAGTTGCTGTTCGCGCGCCTGCATGCGCGACAGCATGGTGTTGAATGCCTCGGCCAGCGACCCGATTTCGTCCTGATTGCCGGGGCTTGCCCTGAGCGCGTAGTTCTCCTCGCGGGTGACCTGACGCGAAAGGTCTTCCAACTGATAAATCGGTTCGGTGATGAAACGACGGATCTGCCGGGCCACCCCCGCCCAAAGCAGCACGCTGAAAATCAGAATGCCCAGGCTGGCGGTCAGCGTGCCGGTGTAGAACGCCGTCGGCAGCTCACTGCTGGCGACCAGCAGCAAATGCCCCGAGGCCTGCCCGGCTTTCGGAACCGGGATGACCTGGGTGTTGCGAAACTCTGTAACGCGCCAGCTCTCCAGGTCGCGGTAGTGCTCGGGCATGTGCAGTTTGTCGCCCTGCTGCATCTGCGCCAGCCGCGTACCGCTGGCGTCGTACAAGGCTGCTGCCCGCAAGGGGCCGTAATTTTTCAGCTCCTTGAGCAGGTTTTGCGCGTTCGCCGTCGATGTCAGCGCCTGCTCCGACAGGCCGGGGTTGCTGATCAGCCGGCCGATGGTCTGCAAGGCCTGCGGGGCCATGGCTTCCTGGGAGATGTAATAGGCGGCGCTGATGAAGGTCAGGTTGGCCACCACCAGTACGGTGGTGAGCAACACCAGCAGGGCGGCGAGCAGCTTTTGACCCACCGGCAGATTTTCGAGGCGCTGGCGCAATGGCATGGGGCAGTGTCACCGAAATGAGGAGAGGGCAGGTTAGCGCTGTTCAGCCCGCGAGCAAACCCGTCAGTCGCTGGGAAGGCCTCGCGCCTTGAGGTCTTCGATCAGGCGCAGGCGTAACCGGTTCAGGCCGGGCGCAGGGCAATCAAGCGCGCGCGCCGTGGCGCAGACATGCCCGAGCAAATAGCTGATCTCGGTGCGGCGGCCTTGTGCGACGTCCTGATACATCGAGGAATAGTTGGCGGCGGTGGCGGTGATGACGTGCTGCACCTGCTCCAGCAGGCCTTCTGCAGCGCCGGCCTGGCCACAGCACCGCAATACGCTGCCAAGTTCGGCGCACAGCGCTGTGACTTCCTCGGCGTGTGCCTGCAACGCTCCGTTGCGGCACTGGTGCAGCACGGTCAACGGGTTGATGGCGCAATTGAGTGCAAGCTTGCGCCAGAGGCGTTCAAGGATGCTGGAGGTCCATTGATGTGCGATCCCCGCTCGCTCAAGCTCGTTCAGCCAGGACGGCGCCAGGCTTTGGGTCGCATCGCCCAGCCAGTTGAAACCTTGCCCGGCAAACGCCACGCTCCAGTCTTGATCGCGATAAGCGCCCTCGGTGCTGGACACAAAAATGCAGCGCGCCTGAGGCAGCATCGCGGCGACCGCTTCCTGGCTTCCAAGGCCGTTTTGCAAAAGCAGCACGTCGGCCTTATCGGTGAGCCGATGGGCGATGGCGGCCACTGCGCGTTCCGCGTCATAGGCTTTGCAGGCCACCAGCAATCGTTCAATAGGCCCAGCCGCGCTGACTGACTGCGCGGCTATAGCGAACGTGCGGCGCTCGCCGTCTTCGCTGAGGGTCAACCCGCCCCGCGCGGTATAGGCTGCAAGTCGGGTTTCGTCGCGCAACAGCAGGCACACCGGCAGACCTGCCCGCGCCAGCCGCGTTGCCCAGAGACTGCCCAGACTGCCCGCCCCCAGAATGTGCCAGCACACGGCGCTCAAGAGCAAAGACGCCCAGACGCGATAAAACCTGCAGGAAAGGAAAACGAAATCAACATTGCAGGCTCACATGAACGTGGGAAAAGTCTCGTTATAATGACCGGGCTTTCATACCGTCAAGTCAGGCGTGCTCCATTCACATGTCGAGCCGCGCCGCATCAATTGGAGAATCTAAATGCCCTCGTTCGACGTAGTGTCCGAACTGGATAAACACGAAGTCACGAATGCCGTCGACAACGCGATCAAGGAGCTGGACCGCCGCTACGACCTCAAAGGCAAAGGCAGCTTCGAGTTCACGGAAAAAGACCTGCTGATCAAGATGACTGCCGAGGAAGGGTTTCAGCTCGAAGCCATGATCGAGATCCTCAAGCTGGCTCTGGTCAAGCGCAAGATCGATGTGCAGTGCCTGGAACTCAAGGACCCCTATGCCTCCGGCAAGGTGATGAAGCAGGAAGCCACGCTCAAGGAAGGCATCGACAAAGAGTTGGCCAAGAAGATTGTCGCCCACATCAAAGAAGCCAAGCTCAAGGTGCAGGCTGCCATCCAGGGTGAGCAAGTGCGCGTCACCGGCAAGAAGCGTGATGACCTGCAAGAGGCCATTGCCGCCCTGCGTGGTCATGAGTTCGGCATGCCGCTGCAGTTCAACAACTTCCGCGATTGATCCTGCGCTTTGGCCGGCAATTCAGATTGCGCAGGAACCCGCGAGGCTCCTGCGCGTCGGAATGCAGGTCAGGCTGAAATGACGGGCCGGCCCGGCGCCGTCAGTTCAGCATTCCACGTCGCGACCCCGAGGAGAAATTGATGGACTTGGATTTGAACAGCCAAGTGGACCATCTGGTGAAGGCGTCTCAGGCCTGGATCCCGATGGTCATGCAATACGGCAGCAAGGTGCTGCTGGCACTGATTGTGTTGGTAGTAGGGTGGTGGCTAATCAACAGGCTGACCTCCCGAGTGGGCGCGCTGCTGGCGCTGCGTCACGTCGACCTTGCGCTGCAAGGCTTCATCAGCAGCATCGCCAATATCATCCTGAAGATTCTGCTGATCGTCAGCGTCGCCTCGATGATCGGGGTTGAGACCACCTCGTTTGTGGCCGCCATTGGTGCGGCAGGTCTGGCCATCGGTCTGGCGCTGCAGGGCAGTCTGGCGAACTTCGCTGGCGGGGTTTTGATTCTGCTGTTCCGTCCGTTTCGCATCGGCGACTGGATCGAGGCGCAAGGCGTTTCGGGCACCGTCGACAGCATCCAGATTTTCCATACCGTGCTGCGTACAGGGGACAACAAGACCGTCATCCTGCCCAACGGCAATCTGTCCAACGGCATCATCACCAACACCAACCGTCAGCCGACGCGCAAAATCACTTTTGATGTGGGCATCGATTACGAAGCCGATCTCAAGCAAGCGCTGCAGGTGCTGATGGACATGGCGGATGATCCGCGTGTCCTGCAGGACCCTGCGCCGCAAGCGGTGGTGGCGGCGTTGGGCGACAGCTCGATCACGGTGTCGCTGCGCGTATGGACCAAGACCGGCGACTTCGGTGATGTCTCGAATCGCTTCAACGCGGAAATCCGCGACCGCTTGCGCGCCGCCAACATCGACATCCCGTTCCCGCAACGGGTGATTCGCGTGGTGCAGGAAGAGCAGCCCGCGAAGGCGTAACGCTGATCGTAGAAACCAAAAAGCCCCGACTTTCGAGAGTTCGGGGCTTTTTGTTGATGAGGGGCGGCAGTTTGCGCAAGCGTGAATGGCGATCCGGCTATTGGATTGGCATCTCGTTCTGTAAGACCGGCTTGCAGCGAACGTCGCGAGCGAATATCGGGGCGTAATTCACTTTGTAGGAGCCGGCTTGCTGGCGAAAGCAGTGGGTCAGGTGCCGGCAATCGTGGCGGATAAACCGGTTCGCCAGCAAGCCGGCTCCTACGGACCTGGGTTAGCCGGCGACCGTCTTATAGAACTGAATCCACAGGCTTCGCGGGCTCTTCGCCTTCTGCCGCTTCTTCGCGTGCTTCCCGGCGCGCTTCCTGGGCCCAGTGCAGGGCGATCATGAACAGCGTTGGAACGCCCATCAGAGCGGTTGCCAGGAAGAAGTTGTGATAACCCAGCTTTTCCACCATGACCCCGGAATAGCCGCCGATCAGGCGGGGCAGCAGCAACATGATCGAACTGAGCAGCGCGTATTGAGTGGCGGAGAACTTGAGGTTGGTCAGGCTCGACAGGTAAGCCACGAACGCTGATGTCGCCAGGCCCGAGCTGAAGTTGTCCAGCGAGATCGTGACGATGAGCATTTTCAGGTTCGGGCCCATGTCGGCGAGCATCAGGAACAGCAGATTGGTCGCTGCCGAAGTGATACCGCCAATGAACAGGATCGGCAGTATCCCGAAACGCACGATTGCCAGCCCGCCGAACGCCGCGCCGCCCAAGGTCATCACCAGGCCGAAAATCTTGCTGACGCTGGCGATCTGATCCTTCGTGAAGCCCTGGTCGATGTAGAACACGTTCGCCATCACGCCCATGACCGTGTCGGACATGCGATACGTGGCGATCAGGCCCAACAACAGGAAAGCCTGCCAGCGATAACGCAGAATGAAATCGTTGATCGGCGTCAGCACGGGCGCGAGCCCGCGACGGCCCATGGATGACAGGCAGGCCACGGTCAGCAGGGTGTAGAGGATCGCGCGCAGAAAGGCGCGGTCCTCCATCAGCAGGTCTTTCCAGGTCGTGCCCTGAAACAGCACGCTGGCGAAGTCGGTGTTGTACAGCTGGGTGAACATCGCCGGTACCGACACCAACAGAATGATCAGCACGAACACCGACGCCAACTGGTGAGCAAAGCCGTAGCGGGCCGCTGACAATTGCGTGCGCATGGGCACAGCAGGTTCGCGCATGATCAGACTGGTGATCAGCGCCGGAACCATGAGCAGGCCGAACAGGACGTATGTACCGGCCCACGCCGAGTGCTTGTAGGCAAAACCGGTGGAGCCAAAGCCTTCGGCAAAATACAACGCGCCGGCGGTGGCCAGCAGGGCGGCCACACGGTAGCCGGCCATGTAACTGGCGGCGAGAGTGGCCTGCTGGCTGTCGCTGGCGATTTCGAGCCGGTAGGCGTCGATGGCGATGTCTTGAGTCGCGGAGGAAAACGCTACCAGCACGGCGATCGCGATCAGCCAGGACAGATGCTGCTGTGGATCACAGAAGCCCATGCCGATCAGGCCCAGCGTCACCAGCGACTGCGACAGCACCAGCCATGAGCGGCGTCGGCCCAGCCGGCCCAGTAAAGGCAGGCTCCATTGGTCAAGCAGCGGCGACCAGACCCACTTGAAGGCGTAGGCCAGGCCGATCAAGCTGGCGTAGCCGATGGTTTCCCGGGCAACGCCGGCTTCACGCAGCCAGACCGAGAGCGTGGAAAACACCAACATGTAGGGCATGCCCGCGGCGAAGCCGAGCAAAAGGAGCACAAGTGTAGAGGGGCTGGCATATGCGGCGAGCGCGGCGCGCCAGGTTTTGCGGGGCATGGGCTGGAATCTGCCTCAGGTTACGTAAACAAAGCGCGCACTCTAACCGTTGTGCTCCATCGGGCGCCAGCCATGGCGCACCATATCCACACGATTGTTACGGATGGTCACGCCTTCTGTTCGTAAACGCGCGCGTTGCTCCTCGCCAGACGGCGTTCCGGGCGCCAGGCTGATGCGCCCGCCCGCGCCCAGCACCCGATGCCACGGCAGGCTGCTGCCTTGGGGCAACTGACTCAACGTTCTGCCCACGTAGCGCGCCGCTCGTCCCAAACCGGCCAACTCGGCCAGCTGTCCATAACTGATCACTTTGCCTTCCGGCACTTGATGCAATGTGAGGTAGAGCGCCGTGCGCCGCGCCTCTGCTGGAGTAAGGCCTGCAGGATCGGTGTCCGGCGGTGATTGTTCGATCAAGCATTCGTTCCTGTATAAAGGATGAACGGGAATTTTCGATAAGGAACTTGGGAAATTTCCTACTGTCAGTGATACCTGTGTCGGCGGTCCGCCGATTGCCTAGACGTTGTCCATCCGGATAATGCCCGATTTTCCCCGAACCAGAGCCTTGTCGTTGCTTATGTTGTCCAGAACCCTGTTGTGCGTTGCTATTGCCAGTGCTTCAACCCCATTGCTCGCTGACACCGTCTGGTTGAAAAACGGTGACAAGATGACGGGGACTATCAAGGTCTTCGACGGCGGCAAGCTGTTGCTCAATACCAAATATGCGGGCGACGTTCCGTTGGACTGGAAGGAAATCAAGACGCTGGAAAGTGACCAGCACCTTCTGGTCAAGCAGGACGCTACCACTGGCGAGATTTCCAAGTCGCTGCAGCCAGCCGAAGACGGCAAAGTCACACTGGCAAACGGCGATGCGCCGAAGACAGTCGAATTGGCGAGCATCCAGCAGATCATGAAGCCCAAGCCGGTGGTGACCGATCTGGTCTGGAAGGGCAATATCGACGCCGCACTGGACTTCCAGCGCGCCGAGAACGACACCGACGATTACAACATCGCCTTCAAGACCTCCGCGACCCATGGCCAATGGCGCCATAACGCCAAGGGCGAATACAACCGCGAGTCGCAGGACAGCCTGACCACCACCAACAACTGGGACGCCGAATACTCGGTCGACCGGTTCCTGACAGAAAAATGGTTCTGGGACGGTCGCATCACCTACAAGCGCGACACCATTGAAGACCTCGCGCGTCAGCGCACGGTCGGTACCGGTCCTGGTTATCAGTTCTGGGACGACGAGTTGGGCGCATTCAAAGTCGGCGCGCTGCTTAACCGCACCGATTTCGAATACTCCAACGGCGAAAAAGACAACTTCTATTCCGTGTCCGGCACGTGGGATTACAACCGTTACCTGATCGGCAAGAAGGTTGAGTTCTTCACCAACGGTGAGGTGGGCAAACCCATCAGCGGCGTGGCCGATTACAGCCTCGAGACAGAGGTGGGTCTGCGTTACAAGGTCACCGAGTGGGCATCGCTTAACCTCAAGGCCGAGAAAGACATCATCAGCGGTTCGGACAACGGCGACCTCGACAAGACCCGTTACACCGCCGGTTTCGGTGTGGCCTGGTAAGGTTTTACTGCCGCGCAATCAGGCGCCTGCAGATCGAGTGATCTGCAGGGCCGGCTCGCAGCGTATTTTACTCGAATTCCTCTGCAAATCGTCACTCTCCCTCAATCTGGCACGTTCGCGCGATAGCGATTATCGTGTGACGGGTTGGCGCGCCGTGCGCTTTGCGTTCGTCGATATTTCAAACAGATTCGTTCAGGAGCCCACATGAGCAAGAGCGCCAACCGGCAAGCACGAGCCTTGCTGCTCAAGGAATACCGGGGCGTACTGTCGACCCATTCCCAGTCGATGCCGGGTTACCCGTTTGGCTCCGTGGTGCCTTACTGCCTCGACGATGAAGGCCGGCCGCTGATCCTGATCAGCCGCATTGCGCAGCACACCCATAACCTGCAGCTCGACGGCAAATGCTCGTTGCTGGTGGGCGAGCGGGGCGCTGAGGACGTCCAGGCAGTTGGGCGCGTTACGCTGATGGCCGAGGCCGAGAAAATCACCGACGGGGTTCGCATCGAGGCTGCGGCGCAGCGCTACTACCGCTATTTCCCGGAATCCGAGAGCTACCACAGCGCTCACGACTTCGACTTCTGGGTGCTCAAGCCTGTGCGCTATCGCTACATTGGCGGGTTTGGCGCCATCCACTGGCTGGACGACGTTGCCCTGGCCAATCCGTTCGCTGGCCCTGCCGAGATCGGCATGGTCGAGCACATGAACGATGATCACACCAAAGCCATCGCCCACTACGTCGAACTGGCCGGCTTGCCCGCCACGCCGCCCGCTGTCCTGGTGGGCATCGACAGCGAGGGCATGCACCTGCGCATCGGTCAAAGTTTGTACTGGCTGGCGTTCGCCGAGCCCTGTAATACGCCGACACAAGTCCGCCAGGCCTTGGTCCAGCTGGCTCACGCTGAAAAATGGCCGGCTTTGGAACAGGTCGAGGCTTGAATTAACGACTTTGCGACGTCACGTTAGGTTTACTGGAAGCCTTCTTCCGTTCAGGAACTCATTTTGATGCGCGTTTTTCTTCTGCTTTTATTGCTTTTTCCGGTGCTTGAGCTGTTCGTACTGGTGAAAGTCGGGATGTCGATCGGCTTCCTGCCGACCTTCCTGCTGGTCGTGGGTGGGTCGATGCTGGGCATATTCGTGGTGCGGGTGGCCGGTTTGGCCACTGCAATGAGCGCCCGGCAAAGTCTGGCGCGTGGCGAGTTGCCTGCCCAGCAAATGCTGGATGGTCTGATGATGACGGTTGGCGGTGGTTTGCTTGTGCTGCCGGGGTTCATCAGCGACGTGCTGGGTCTGCTCTGCCTGATGCCTTTCACCCGTCGCCTGATCGTCGGCAAGGTTCGCCGCCGCGCCGAAGCCCAGGCATCGCGCCAGCGAGCGTTTGCCGAGGACATGCATTCCGCAGGTTCCATGCACCCCGGTGCCGCCCGCCCCGAGGCCCGTCGTCCTGAAGTGATCGAGGGCGAGGTCATCGAAGGCGAGTACGAGCCCGTCGATAAAAAGTGACGTTCATGGCTTTAAAGCACGGCACCTGCGGGTGCCGTGCCCGTTTTCGCGTCTGTCATTTCTGCAAAAATTTTCTGTCTTCAGCCTTGTAATCGACCAGCACGCCCTTATGTATGGGTCACCGCAAGGTTTCTGGCGCATTTCGTCAGACCGTATTCTGCGGTTCGCTCGCGAACCGTAACCGGCAAGTCCGGATGTTTAACCCGCCGGTGTCTGCACCGGGCGTTTAAAAACCATAATTAGGAGATCGACAATGAAGCTTCGTCCTCTGCATGACCGCGTCGTAATCCGTCGCAGCGAAGAAGAAACAAAAACTGCTGGCGGTATCGTGCTGCCTGGTTCGGCTGCTGAAAAACCAAACCGTGGCGAAATCCTCGCCGTCGGCAACGGTCGCATCCTGGACAACGGTGAAGTACGTGCGCTGGCCGTGAAAGTGGGTGACAAAGTGGTGTTTGGCCCGTACTCCGGCAGCAACACTGTGAAAGTAGACGGCGAAGACCTGCTGGTGATGAGCGAGAACGAAATTCTCGCGGTCGTCGAAGGCTGAGTTGATTCCCCCTTTCCCGTTACTACAAAGTATTTAAGGAATAACGATCATGGCTGCTAAAGAAGTTAAGTTCGGCGACGCTGGCCGTAAAAAAATGCTGGCCGGTGTAAACGTCCTGGCCGACGCTGTAAAAGCAACTCTGGGCCCAAAAGGCCGTAACGTCATCATCGAAAAAAGCTTCGGCGCTCCGCTGATCACCAAAGACGGTGTGTCGGTTGCCAAAGAAATCGAGCTGAAAGACCGTTTCGAAAACATGGGCGCGCAGCTGGTCAAAGACGTTGCTTCCCGTGCCAACGATGACGCAGGCGACGGCACCACCACCGCTACCGTTCTGGCTCAGGCTATCGTCAACGAAGGCCTGAAAGCCGTCGCTGCCGGCATGAACCCGATGGACCTCAAGCGCGGTATCGACAAGGCAACCATCGCCATTGTTGCCGAGCTGAAGAAGCTGTCCAAGCCTTGCACCGACTCCAAGGCAATTGCCCAGGTGGGTACCATCTCGGCCAACTCCGACAACTCCATCGGCGACATCATTGCTGAAGCAATGGACCGCGTAACCAAAGACGGCGTTATCACCGTTGAAGAAGGTTCGGGTCTGGAAAACGAACTGTCGGTTGTTGAAGGCATGCAGTTCGACCGTGGTTACCTGTCTCCGTACTTCATCAACAAGCCGGACACCATGGTTGCCGAGCTGGACAGCCCGCTGCTGCTGTTGGTTGACAAGAAGATCTCCAACATCCGCGAAATGCTGCCAGTCCTGGAAGCTGTTGCCAAAGCCGGCCGTCCTCTGCTGATCGTAGCTGAAGACGTTGAAGGCGAAGCCCTGGCGACGCTGGTCGTGAACAACATGCGCGGCATCGTTAAAGTTGCAGCGGTCAAGGCCCCTGGCTTCGGCGACCGTCGCAAGGCCATGCTGCAGGACATCGCTGTCCTGACTGGCGGTACCGTTATCTCCGAAGAGATCGGCCTGAGCCTGGAAACCGCTACCCTGGAACACCTGGGTAACGCCAAGCGCGTTGTGCTGAACAAAGAAAACACCACGATCATCGACGGTGCTGGCGTTCGTGCCGACATCGACGGTCGCATCGCGCAGATCCGTCAGCAGATCGGCGACACCTCGTCGGACTACGACAAAGAGAAGCTGCAAGAGCGTCTGGCCAAGCTGTCGGGCGGCGTTGCAGTGATCAAGGTCGGCGCTGGTTCCGAAGTTGAAATGAAAGAGAAGAAAGCCCGCGTTGAAGACGCCCTGCACGCTACCCGTGCAGCCGTCGAAGAAGGCGTGGTGCCTGGCGGTGGTGTTGCTCTGGTTCGTTCGCTGCAGGCGATCTCCGAACTGCGTGGTGACAACGCTGACCAGAACGTCGGTATCGCTCTGCTGCGTCGTGCGGTTGAAGCGCCACTGCGTCAGATTGTGGCCAACTCGGGCGACGAGCCTAGCGTTGTGGTCGACAAGGTCAAGCAGGGCACCGGTAACTACGGTTACAACGCTGCGAGCGGCGAATACGGCGACATGATCGAGATGGGTATTCTGGACCCGGCGAAGGTGACCCGTTCTGCTCTGCAGGCGGCGTCTTCCATTGCCAGCTTGATGATCACCACTGAAGCGATGATTGCTGACGTGGCAGAAGACAAGCCAGCCGGTGGCGGCATGCCTGACATGGGCGGCATGGGTGGCATGGGCGGCATGATGTAAGCCAGCCGTACCCCGATGTAAAAAAACCCCGCTTCGGCGGGGTTTTTTATGAGCGCATTTTGAGTCCCTGTGCCTGCACCGAAGTAAACGATTTTATGCTGCACCTAATGCACCGATTCCAGGCTTTACGTAATGCACTGATCCAGGCTGCACGTAATGCACTGTAGGAGCCGGCTTGCTGGCGAATGCGATAGGTCAGCTACGAGGGTGTTGGCTGAAAACGCGTTCGCCAGCAAGCCGGCTCCTACAAACTGGGTTGGAACGCCAACGCTTGCGCGACTCGATCGTCCCAGATGCTCTGCGTGGACACACATCCCGTGACGCTCTGATTCACCCTGATGCGGCGGTCCCTGAAACTGCTTCTCCGCTCACCACCACATCCTTCTTCGCCGGCCGATACAGCACGGCGTAATACGCCCCCAGACAAAGCAGCCAGCAAAACACCGCCGTCCATATGTTGTGGGAGAAGAAGTGGGCGCCCTGCAGCATGCGGCCGATGGAAAATACGGTGCCCAGCCCCGCCGCGAATATCAGTCCGGCTTTGGCGAGACGCGGCTTGCGGTCGCGAAATACGAAAAACAGAGCGAATAACGTGAAGCCGGTGGCGGCGTGACCTCCGGGCCAGCAGCGTCCGGGTTTGTCGGTTTGAGGGCGGGGGCTGAGCAATTCGCTGTAGGTCTCCTGACCGCCGAATTCCTTCAGGCTCCAAGGGCACTGTACCGACGTCACGACTTTAACCGGCGTGACGAAGCTGGTCGACAGCGCCATGGACAGCACCATGCAGCCGAGTTCGCGTTTCCAGGGTTTCAGCACGCTGACGAAGAACGATGCAATAAAACTCACGAAGGACAACACGCCGATGGCGATCACCGCTTCTTTGGCGCGGTCGTGCAGAACGTCTTCGAGGAAAAAGCTGTGCCTGCCGATGAACTCGCCCGCCGCCGGGTCATAGGCCAGCTTGGCAATGTCCATGTCCAGGGACGTCAATTCCAGCAGCACCAGGACGATCGCCGTCACGGCCGGGATGCCCAGGTAAATCCAGGGATTGATCGGTGGTGAGGCAGGCCGTTCGAGTGCGGATGACATGGCGAATCCCGTGTGTTGGGCGAGGGGAGAGGCTCAGGTGCATTGACCCGCAGCGTGCGAAGTCTGAGCAGCGTGCTGTCGCGGCGTCGTGAACCCGCGGTGAAAAAAACGTTATGCACGGCGGTGCTGGCCCTTGAGCGCACATCGCCGTAAGCTGCCGCCAACTCCGACCTCGTTGAGCGGCGCCTCAAGCCGCATCCTAGGTCTCGCCACACCGCACAGGGAGACATGCGCCATGAGAATTCTGCTGGTTGAAGACAACCGCGACATCCTGGCTAACCTCGCCGATTACCTCGGCTTGAAGGGCTACACGGTTGATTGCGCGCAAGACGGTCTCTCTGGCCTGCACCTGGCGGCGACCGAGCATTACGATCTGATCGTGCTCGACATCATGCTGCCAGGCATTGACGGCTACACCCTCTGCAAACGCCTGCGTGAAGACGCACGTCGCGACACGCCGGTGATCATGCTTACCGCCCGCGATCAGCTGGATGACCGCCTCCAGGGCTTCCGGTCCGGCGCCGACGACTACCTGCTCAAACCCTTCGCGCTGTCGGAACTCGCCGCTCGGATCGAGGCGGTATTGCGCCGTGCGCAGGGCGGAGGCCGGCGTACCTTGCAGGTCGCCGACCTGATTTACGACCTCGATACGCTGGAAGTGACCCGCGAAGGCCGGCTGCTCAAACTCAACCCGGTCGGGCTGAAGTTGCTGGCGGTGCTGATGCAGAAGAGCCCGCATGTCTTGCGTCGCGAGGTCCTTGAAGAAGCCCTGTGGGGCGATGACTGCCCCGACAGCGACAGCTTGCGCAGCCATGTCCACCAGCTGCGACAGGTCATCGACAAACCATTCGCCAAACCGCTGCTGCAGACCGTTCATGGTGTCGGCTACCGCCTCGCCGAGGGGCGTGATGGAGTTTAAGCAAAGCCTTGCCCAACGGATCATCATCGCCTTCGCGTTGATGAGCGCGCTGGTCGCCGGGTGCTTCGCGATGGGCATCGTCGCAACCGTGCACCTGGTCGAAGAGAAATTGATTTCAGCCGGGCTGGGCGGCGATCTGACGCGTTTGCTGTTGATGGACAGCGTCAATGACTGGAGCCACCGGCCCGAGCCTGATCAGCTGTTTTACTTCAGCGGCGGGCCGGGGGACTTCGAGCTGCCGAAGGATCTGCGACATCTGGAGCCGGGCTTTCACGAGGTGTTTCGCGGCCCGCTTTCGTACCACGCCATGGTCGAAATCGTGGATGGTCGCCATTATGTCTTGCTGCAGGACCAGAGCGACTTTGAAGAGCGGGAGCGCGTACTGTTCGCGGTCGTGCTGGTGGGCTTCGTGTTGGCGCTGGCACTGGCGGTGTTCCTCGGCTGGATATTGGCGCGTAGGGTGATGGCCCCCGTCGTGCGCTTGGCGCGACAGGTCCGGCATCGCGATCAACTGCTCGGTCTTGCGCCACCGCTGGCCCCGGATTACGCGGCTGACGAGGTGGGGGAGCTGGCCGTGGCATTCGACGCCACATTGGGCCGTCTGCGCGACGCCTTGACCCGCGAGCGAATGTTCACCAGCGACGTCAGCCACGAACTGCGCACACCGTTGATGGTGCTGGCGAGTTCCTGCGAGCTGTTGCTGGAGAACCCGGCGCTGGACCAGCGCGCCCGGGCTCAGGTCGAGCGTGTGGCGCGGGCGTGCGAAGAAATGCGCGACCTGGTGCAAACCTTCCTGATGCTTGCCCGTACTCAGCGCGATGATCTTGCCCTGCATCCGCAACTGACATTGCAAGGCGCTGCTCAACAATTGATCAGCCTCTGGCGCGAACCTATCGAGCGCAAAGGGCTGTTGCTGGAATATCTGCCCGGCAACCCCTCGGACACTGCCTACAACGCGACCTTCCTGTACGCAGTGATGGGCAACCTGCTGCGCAACGCTCTGCACTACACCGACACTGGCTTCATCCGGCTGACGCTGCGGGAGGGCGGATTCATGGTTGAAGATTCCGGTGTAGGCATCCCGGAAGAAAAACGCGCTGCGATGTTTCAGCCGTTCGTGCGCGGCACCGAACAGCGCGGGGAAGGGCTCGGTCTCGGGTTGTCACTGGTCCAGCGGATCTGCGAAAACCAGGGCTGGACGGTTAGCCTGGACACGATGGAACCCAATGGCTGCAGGTTCAGCGTGGACATGGGCAGACGTCCTGGCAAAGACGCGATACGGATGTCAGCGACAAATGTATCGTCTGTGTAAATCTGGTGAAAATCATCCGTATATGGCCGTATGCTAGCCCTAAGTCCTTGAAAAATCTCGTAACATAACTTCACTTTTTCGAACGTTTTTTTCACATTTGACTGACCTGAGAATCACGCCCCGCTGCTTAGCGTGGCGTGTCATTTCAGGAGATGCAGTCATGAGCAAGCGGATCGAGCTGGATTTTTCACGCAAGTACGACGACGAACACGCGCAAAAATACCTGCGCAAACACAAGGACGGCCTGGCGAGACGCTTGTCTGATCGCCGTGACAAACAACTGGCGCGTCGCGCATTGGCGCTGGCGGGCGAACCGGGCCTGGTGCTGGACCTGCCGTGTGGCGCGGGACGTTTCTGGCCTGTACTGGCTGAAAAGGCCAACCGGGTGATTATCGGGGCGGACAATTCGGCGGCGATGGTCAAGGTGGCGTGCGAGTCGCAGCCTGCGGAGATCGTCAAGCGGGTTCAGCCTTTACAGACCTCCGCGTTTGCCATCGAGATGCCGGACAACGCAGTGGACAGCATTTTTTGCATGCGGTTGATGCACCACATCGGCAAGGCTGAAGACCGCGCCGTACTGCTGAAAGAGTTTCACCGCGTGACCCGGGACAGTGTGATCGTGTCGCTGTGGGTAGATGGCAATTTCAAAGCCTGGAAGCGCAGGCGCGCCGAGGGTTCGCGGCCCAAGCATGATTATCAGAATCGCTTTGTGCTGCCGGTGGCCACCGTTGAGGCCGAATTTGAACAGGCAGGGTTTCGGATTCAGGAGCGCCTGGATTTCCTGCCGATGTACGCCATGTGGCGTGTGTATCTATTACGTAAGAGGTAACAGAATGGCCGTGGATTTCGCAACAGAGTTAACCGTCCCCGCCAAGGACCGCTTCGCCTACTTCTGGAACACGCGCGGTGAGTGGGTCGAAGAGCCCAACGTGCGTCGTGGCGGAGAAAGTGGCGTGCAGCGTGTCGTCTCGGAGAACGGTCGACTGCTGTACGTGAAGCGCCAGACAGGCCATATCTACCGTAGTTGGCTGCACCCGTTCGGTCGCCCGACCGTGCTGCGTGAGCGCGATGCGCTGGAGGGCCTGCGTCAGCTTGATGTGAACGTGCCGCGCATGGTGTTCTGTGGTGCCGAGCGTGACGAGAACAACGAATGGCGTGCATTGCTGGTCACGGCGTCGCTCGACGGTTTCGACGAATTCGAGAACTGGCTGCGTGCCGGCGGGCGCGAGCAGTACGGCGAAGCGGTCTACGAGCAGATGCTCAAAGAGCTGGCCAATAACCTTGCCCGCATGCACAAAGGCCGATGGCAGCACAGCTGCATCTACATCAAGCATGTATTCGTCCGTGTCGTGGGCGAGGGCTCCAACGCCAGGGCCGAGGTTGCGTTGCTGGACCTGGAGAAGTGCCGGCAGCGGCTGACGGCCTATGCCGCGGCGCAGCACGACATGAAACAACTGCGTCGCCACTCGTCGTTTCAGCCTGCGGACTGGACCAAGCTGGTCTACTTTTACGAGACCGCGTTTGGCAGACCCATCAAAGGTTTACAGCGATGAAGTTAGAAATGGCACGAGGTTTGTTTTTGGTGGGGGCACTGGGCGTGACGTCCATTGCGATGGCTGCCTGGGAGCAACCCGGGCCACGGATTTTGAGTGCGGTGCATGGCGAAGGCCATTGCCCATTGCCTCGCGTGGCCAAGGTCAGTGATGCCGCCAGGCCTGACCATGATCTGCTGTTGTTGATGTTCGGGCTGGCCCAGGGAAGCGGCCCGCAAAGCTGACTTGCTTGCTGCACTGACGAAAAGGCTCCGAGGATCGGGGCCTTTTTTGTTGGAGCAGGTGGTTTCGGTGTACGGGGCGGCCTATGCAGAAACCGCACCGGGCTGGAGGCGATCTGTAGGAACCGGCTTGCTGGCGAACGCGCTTGATCAAACACATCGTGGGTGCCTGACCTGACCGGTTCGCCAGCAAGCCGGCTCCTACAGGTTCGGGGCAACGTCCGGCATTCGCGTTTGGGTTGCCATTGCCATTGGCCCGTCGTTGCCGTCGCCATCGCCATCGCCATCGCCATCGCCGCTGCCGCGGTCGCCATCGCCACTACCGTCGCTGCTATCGGCCACCACTGCGGTTGCCACAGGCCTGATACGGCGGTGCATCGGGCGGCTGATCACCGCAGATTCATCACATTTTCCTGAGGCTGCGGTTATCTGTAGGAGCCGGCTTGCTGGCGAACGCGGTTAATCAAACACATCGTGAGTGCCTGACCTGACCGGTTCGCCAGCAAGCCGGCTCCCATCAAACAAAATACAAGCTACTGATTTAATTCATAATTTTCCGAGTTTTTTAACGGCCGTTAGCATTGGCGCGCAGTGATGCGAGGCAGGCCGCAAGGTCTTCCGATCTTGGTAAATGTCCCATCAACTTTAAGGCACACGGGGTGCATGGCGGCTAAGGGATTCACTCTCCCATACGTGGTCACAGATTCCCTGTGCCGACAATGACTTCACGCCGATGCCATGCGGACCACTCTCCTACTCGGGTGCTTACACACCAGTGCGGGCTACGGTCTCTTTCCCGTGGGCACGTCTAAGCGTAGACGCACCCATGTTTGCTGCGCGACAGCGCGGCGTCTGGACGACGGGGGATCTCCTACAGGTTCGGGGCAACGTCCGGCATTCGCGTTTGGGTTGCCATTGCCATTGGCCCGTCGTTGCCATCGCCATCGCCATCGCTGCTGCCGCGGTCGCCATCGCCACTACCGTCGCTGGTATCGGCCACAACTGCGGTTGCCACAGGCCTGATACGGCGGTGCCTCGGGCGGCTGATCGCCGCAAATTCATCACATTGTCCTGAGGCTGCGGTTATCTGTAGGAGCCGGCTTGCTGGCGAACGCGGTAAATCAAACACATCGTGGGTGTCTGACCTGACCGGTTCGCCAGCAAGCCGGCTCCTACAGGTTCGGGGCAACGTCCGGCATTCGCGTTTGGGTTGCCATTGCCATTGCCCCGTCGTCGCCATTGCCATTGCCATTGCCATTGCCATTGCCATTGTCATCGCCCCGTCGTCGCCATCGCCATCGCCATCCCCGCTGCCGCGGTCGCCATCGCCACTACCGTCGCTGGTATCGGCCACAACTGCGGTTGCCACGGGCCTGATACGGCGGTGCATCGGGCGGCTGATCACCGCAGACTCATCACATTTTCCTGAGGCTGCAGTTATCTGTAGGAGCCGGCTTGCTGGCGAACGCGGTTAATCAAACACATCGTGAGTGCCTGACCTGACCGGTTCGCCAGCAAGCCGGCTCCTACAGGATTTGGGGTTGGCTTCCGGCATTTGCGTTCGTGTTGCCATCGCCGCTCTCAGTGCCAGTGCCACCGCCACCGCCATCGCCGCTGCGACTTTGGTCGCGGCTGCCGCCGTCATCGCCATCGCGGCGGTGGTTGCCATTGGCCTCAGGGGGCGGAGCATCGGGTCGCGCCAGTAGCGTGTAGAAGCATGGCAGCACGAACAGGGTGAACAACGTGCCCACCGACATGCCCGTGGCGATCACCAGCCCGATATCGAAGCGGCTGACGGCGCCCGCACCGGTGGCGAGAATCAGCGGCACCATGCCGAAGACCATTGCCGCCGTGGTCATGAGCACCGGACGCAGACGAATCGCGGCCGCTTCCTCGACCGCCTCGCGCGCTGTCAGTCCTTTCTCACGACGCAGTTGGTTGGCGAATTCGACGATCAAAATCCCGTGCTTGCTGATCAAGCCGATCAGCGTGACCAGCCCCACCTGCGTGTAAATGTTCAGCGAGGAAATCCCGAGGAACAAAGGGATCAGCGCGCCACAGATCGACAGCGGCACGGTGACCAGAATCACCAGCGGATCGCGGAAGCTTTCAAACTGCGCCGCCAACACCAGAAAGATGATAGCGAGCGCCAGCCCGAACGTGACCCACAACGCATTGCCTTCCTGCACATACTGACGCGACGCGCCGGCATAGTCGTAGGCGAAGCCCGGCGGCGCTTCCTCAATCGTGATCTGTCTCACCAGCTCGATCGCCTCCGCCTGACTCACCAGAGGAAAGCCCGAGATGATCGCCGAGTTGAGCTGCTGAAACTGATTGAGCTGCCGAGGGCGCGCCCTGTCGCTGACGGTAATCAGCGTCGACAGCGGGAGCATCTTGCCCTCGGTGTTCTTCACGTAATAGTTCGCCAGCCATGCCGGGTTGTCGCGGTAGGCCCGCTCGACCTGAGCGATGACTTTGTAGCTGCGCCCGTCGATGGTGAACCGATTGATTTCCGCCTCGCCGAGCAAGGTTGCCAGGGTGCTGCCGAGATCCTGCATCGACACGCCCATCTGCGCGGCTTTGGCGCGGTCGATGTCGACCACCACTTCCGGCTTGTCGAACGCCAGGTCAACGTCCAGAAACGCGAACTTGCCCGAATCGGCAGCGCGCTTCTTGATGCGATCAGTCACCTCCAGCAACGCCGCATAGTCGCCGGGGGTGTTGATGACGAACTGAAACGGCAACCCTTCGCCAGTGCCCGGCAGCGACGGCAGGTTGAAACCGAAAATCTGCAAGCCGGTGATCCCGTTGAGTTTGGCCTGCACTTCGGGCAGCAGCTCCATTTGCGTGCGGCTGCGCTCATCCCAGGGTTTCAGCAAAAAGCCGCCCACCCCGGTTTGTACCCCGTTGAAACCGTTGATCTGGAACGAGGAGTAATACTCCGGGAACGCTTTGAAGATGCTGATGAACTGGTCGGTATAGCGGTTCATGTAATCGAGGTTGGTCGGCTGCGGCGATGTCGCCATCATGAAGATGATGCCCTGGTCCTCATCGGGCGCCAGCTGCGACTGGCTGAGCTTGATGAATACCGGGATCAGACACAGCACCAGCACCGCAAACACGATGACCACCGGCCGGGTGTTCAGCGTGCCATGCAAAACCCGCTGATAGCGCACCTTCAAGCGCTCGAACGCGTGGTCGAGTTTGTGCGCGAGACCGCTGGGGTTCTCGTCCCGGCGCAGGAGCAGGGCGCACATCATCGGCGAAAGCGTCAAGGCGACGATTCCGGAAATGACCACGGCGCCAGCCAGGGTCAGCGCAAACTCCTTGAACAGCGCCCCGGTCAGGCCCTCCAGGAATCCGATGGGCGCATAGACCGCCGCCAGCGTGATGGTCATGGAGACCACCGGCATGGCGATTTCGCGGGCGCCCTCGATGGCCGCATTAAACGGCGTTTTGCCTTCTTCGATGTGGCGATGGATGTTCTCCACCACCACGATGGCGTCGTCTACCACCAGACCGATGGCCAGCACCATCGCCAGCAGGGTCAGCAGATTGATCGAGTACCCCATCAGCTGCATGAAAAACAGTACGCCGATCATCGACAGCGGGATGGTGATCACGGGGATCAGCACAGAGCGCAGGGCGCCCAGGAACAGGAACACCACGACGATGACAATGAGCACCGCTTCAATCAGCGTCTTGACCACTTCATTGATCGACGCCTGAATGAACAGCGTGGCGTCGTAGGCGATGGAGGCTTTCAGGCTTGGCGGCAGCTGGGCTTCCAGTTCCGGCAAAATCCGTCGCACTTCCTTGATCACGTCCAGCGGGTTGGAACTGGGTGTGCCCTTGATGCCGATGTACACCGATGGCGTGCCGTCGAACGAGCTGACCGTGTCGTAGTTCTCGGCGCCCATCTCTACCCGCGCTACATCGCCCAGCAGCACACGGCTGTCGCCCATCGTCTTCAGCGGGATGGCCGCAAATGTCTCGGGCGACTTCAGGTCAGTGCTGGCATTCACACTGGTGACCACGTATTCGCCCTTGACCTCGCCCGCCGCCGACAGAAAGTTGTATTTGCGCACGGCATCGGTCACGTCGTTGGCGGTCAGGCCGAAGCCTGCGAGCTTCACCGGATCAAGCCACAGGCGCATGGCAAACACCTGATTGCCGAGAATCTCTGCCTCGGCCATGCCCGGCAGCGTCGCCAGCTTGGGCTGAATGACCCGTGATAAATAGTCGGTGATCTGTGGATTGCTGAGTTCCGCGCTGTAAAAGCTGATGTACATCAGTGCCGAGGCTTCTGCGGCTTCCTTGCTCAGAACCGGGTCTTCAGCGTCTTGCGGCAGCTTGTTCTTGACCTCGTTGGCCTTGGCGAGCAGCTCGGTGTAGAGCCGGTCGCTGTTGGAACCGATGCGCGCATAGATGGAAATGACCGAGAAATTCTGCCGACTCACCGAGGTCATGTAGTCGATGCCTTCGGCGCTGGCCAGACTTTGCTGCAACGGCTGCGTGATGTAACCCTGAATGGTTTCGGCGTTGGCGCCGGGGTAAGCCGTGGTCACAGTGATCAGCGCGTTTTCCATCTGCGGGTACTGGCGGATGGTCAGCTTGCTGAACGCCTGAAAGCCCAGCAGCACGATCAGCAGACTGATCACACTGGCGAGTACAGGACGACGGATGAACGGGTCGGTAAAGGCCATTAACGATTCCTTGATCAGTCAGCGCGCGGCTGACTGCTCTGTGCTGGCGTTACGTGTGCTGGCGCCTGATCAGCCACGATGGCAACGGCAGTACCGTTATCCAGTTTAAGCTGGCCTCCGGTGACCACTTGCTCGCCAGCCTTCACTCCCTTGCCGATAATCACCAGCCCGCCGCGCCGCTCGCCGGTTTCGACGAAGCGCCGTTCGACCTGCAGCAGGGGCTCCCCTTTGCTGCTCTGTTCGGGCTGGCCGTCGGCGTTCTTTTTCGGCACGACGACGTACACCGAGTTGCCGTAAAGCGTGTAGGTGATAGCGCTTTCCGGCAGCACCAACTGCGCGGTGTCCTGGCCGAGCAGTACCTGCAGGCTGGTGAACATGCCGGGCAGAAGTTTGCTGTCAGGGTTGGGCAGGGTCGCACGGATCAACACGTTGCGCGTGGCATCTTCCACCTTGGGATTGATCGCGCTGATACGGGCGGTGAACTCGCTGCCCGGGTAAGCCGCAACGCTCACTTGCACCTGTTGCCCGAGCGCGAGTTTGGGCAGCATCTGTTCCGGTACGAAGAAGTCGGCATACAGGCTGGTCAAGTCCTGAAGCGTGGCGATGACCGTGCCACTGGCCAAGTAATCGCCGACGTCGACCTGACGGATGCCGATGGTGCCGCTGAAGGGTGCGAGGATGCGTTTTTTGGCCAGCGAAGCGTTGAGTTGCGCGACGGTGGCGGCGGCTTTTTTCTGAGTGGCAGCAAGCTTGTCGAAGTCGCCCCGGGAGATGGCCGACTCGCCCACCAGTTTGCTGCCGCGTCCGTACTCGACCTGTGCAAGCCCAAGGTCGGCTTCGGCGGTGCCGAGCAAGGCCTTTTCGACATCGCTGTCGAGCTGCACCAGCGGCTGCCCGACCTTGACCTTCTGCCCTGACTCGAACTGCACGGCTTTGACCGTACCGGCGATTTCCAGCGACAGGTCCACACCCTGCAACGCCTTAAGCGTACCGATGGCCGGCAGACGGTTCTGCCAGGGGCGTTCGGCGACAACGGCCACCGCGACATTGATCGGCGGCTTCGGCGCCGTGAACTGCTGAATCTGCTGATAGACCGAGAACGCCTTGTACCCGCCCAAAGCCAGCACCACGATCAGCACCACACCCAACATGATCAACAGGCGGCGACGCAACATATTCCACTTCCTTGGAAAAGCGATGAATCAGGCGAGCACGGTAATCTTGTCGCGGTTTAGTTGCCAGTGGCATTGAAGGCTTTCGGGATCGGCAAGCACCCCGAATCACACCAGATGCAAATGGTTGTCCCACAACCCCGCCGGGAGCTCCAGCGGCTTGGCGACCAGCGCGGTCTCGCGGCAATCGTAGAAACGGCAGCGCCCCTGGCCCGAGGTCACCACAAAGCCGTCCGCCACCGCGCCCACGCCAGCGCAGTCCGGCAGCGGCGCATCCAGTTTCAGCGCGCCGCTGTCCAGATCCCAGATAAAAAAGCGGTTGCCCCTTGGCGCGGTCAGTGCCACCAGCCGCAGCGCGTCATGAATAGCAACGCTGGCGGTGTAATGCGCCATGGCCTGTAACTGGGCTTCAGCCACAGGGAACGCCTGGAACGGTTGTCCCGGCCGCTTGATGGCGAGCAGTTCGGCGGATTCGTGGGAAGGCCCCATGAATTGCTGGCCCGCCACAATAGTGCCATCGCTGGCAATCGCCATGTGGCGCACGCTGTTCATGGGCTGCGACAGCGTCTCCTTGCTCAGCAGCGTGCCGTCGCGCTGCATCAATACCAGGCTCGGTTCCATGGCATCGAGGTTCATCTCGACACGGCTTTCAGCCTCGGTGCGGATGCCGCCGTTGGCGATCGCCAGCGTCTCACCGTCCGGCATCCATGAGACCTGATGCGGGCCTACGCCGTGGGTGGTTATCTCCCCGGTGCGTTGCAAGCGCTCGTTGACGAAGCGGTATACGCCCAACAGGCCGCGCCCCGGGTCAGTCGTGTCGTTTTCAGTGGCGTACAGCCACTCGCCTTCCTTGTGCATAACCGCATGGCCGTAGAAATGTCGGTGCGCGGGCGACGTGATTGTCTGCAGCAAGCTTCCGTTGCGCAGGTCGATCAGATAGCTTTCAGTCCCGGGTCTGCGCGCGACAAACAATGCGATGGGCAAGTGAGGGTGGTTGATGATGTCGTGACAGCGCTGGGCAACCGCAGTGGCGAACACTTGCGTGCCGTCGACGCGGTAGCCCACGGCGAAGTGCTGACCATTGCCGTCATCCCGGGCGGACAGCAACAGCGGGCTTTCACCTTTTTTCGAGAACAGCGTCCAGCCGCCAAACGTGACGGCGCTGAGCAGAAGGCTGCCGAGACCCAGAGCCTGACGTCGCAACATATCAGTCACCATCGTTGGCGTTGAAACCCAGTTGAATGCCCAATGCCTTGGCCAGTTCGCCTTCGTGCAGGCGGTGGACCACGTTAAGGCTGTCGTAGAAAGCATTGAGCTGCTGGCGGCCTTCTTCCGTCGCCAGCAGGTCGCCCAGTGGCGGTTTCAGCGCGGCCAGCTGCCGATTGCTTTCGGCGTAGGCGGCGTCGATTTTGTCGGCCAATGGTTTTTGTCCCTTGGGCAGCAGACCGCGTAGCCCTTTGTTGTCGACACCGGCCCAGACCGTCTGCGCACTCGCCAGGCTTGCCTGCAGGCTGCCAAGGGAGGACTTGCTGCGCCAGGCTTCGGCCTGAAACGGCTGCGGCACGCCCTTGGTATTACGGCCCAGCGGCGTGCCAAGTTTTTTCTTCAGGGAGTCGAGCGCCGTCACTTGCACCCGCAGCAACTCGGCAATGGCTTCATGGGAATCGGCGTAGCGCTGATTGGGGAATTTGCTTAACTGGGCCAGCATGCCGTCGTTGCTGTTCCAGCTGCTCAGGATGTTTTCGGCCAGCGCCTTCTGATGCTCGCCGATGGCCACCAGCAACGGGCAGTAGCGCGCCTTCTGTTCAGCGCTGGCCATGTCGATGCCGGCGTCGAACAGGATGTACTCGTACGCTGACAGGCCTTGCACCACCACACTCGATTTAGCCAGGGCGTCGGTGCTGATCTGCGGCTGTGCGGTCAGCAGTTGCTCGACCTGACGACCGACGAGGTTCTTCTTGTCGGGCCAGAACTGAATCTGCCAGGCGCGATTGCCTTCGGCCAGCGGACCGATCAGCAACGGCTGCAGCTCAGCCCAGGCTTTTTGCGCGTGGAGGAAGTCGGCGCGTGCGGTTTCCAGCCCGGCGTTGCCCTGGCAGTAGGCCAGCGCGCTGACCGCCAACTGGCGGTCGGCATCAACCCAGCGGCTGTAGGTCGGCAGGATGACCTGACTGGCGATGGCGGCCGACGTTACCGCTTGCGGGTCCGAGGGCGCACACGCGCCCAACGCCAGGGCGGCGAGACTGGTGAGCAACAGCTTGGGGCGGAACATGCCCGACTCCTTATCTTCAAAAAACGTTAGAGAGAATTCAAAAACGCCAGCAGCGCCGCGCGTTGATCTGCGTCGAACGCGAGCACCTGACGCTGCGCCGGCAGCGCTTCGCCGCCATGCCATAACACGGCTTCCATCAGGTTGCGGGCGCGGCCGTCGTGGAGGAACTGCGTGTGCCCGCTGACGGTTTGCGTCAGGCCGATCCCCCATAAGGGCGGGGTACGCCACTGTTGACCGCTGGCCTGAAACTCGCTCAGGTTGTCGGCCAGTCCTTCGCCCATGTCATGCAGCAGCAGGTCGGTATAGGGACGGATAACCTGGTTCGCCAGCTCAGGCTCGGCGGCATCGGCGGAGGTGGTGAATTGCGGTGTATGGCATTGCTGGCAACCCGCCTTGAAGAACAGGTTCTTGCCCGACAACACCTGCGGGTCGCCGACATCACGGCGCGCCGGAACACCGAGATTGCGGGTGTAGAAGGTGATCAGTCTCAGGATGTTGTCGCTGACCTCCGGCTCCCCGTTGGGGCCGTTGCCATTGGGCGCGGCGAGGCATGCACTCTGCGACGGCGTACAGTCGTCGACGGGCATCAGGCTGGAGGTGAGGCCCATGTCCCCGGCCAGCGCGTGGGCATTTTGTTGCTTGATGCCAGGCTGTGAGGCTTTCCAGCCAAAGCGCCCAAGGACAGTTTTCTGTTGAGCGTCGTCCCAGACCCAATTGGGTTTGCCGGTGATCCCGGTGCCCTGTTCATCGTTGGGGTTGGCGTTGGCCAGAATCGCCGCTTGAGGGATAGCTTCCAGAAGCCCCAGGCCGATCATCGGCGGGGCGATGCGCGCCGAAGCGCGGGTCTGGGGGTGCATGGCGCCGTAGCCGGTCTGGGTGATTTGCAGGGTAGGGCGACGCAAATGCACCGGGGTGCCATCGCGAAAGTGTACGGTCATCGAGTCGTAATCGACCCGCACTTTGCCCTCGGGCGTCACCCCGGGAATCGCCATGTCCTGGAGCTGCTTGCCATACACCGGCTCCGGCGTCAGGCCCAGTCGTTTGATGTGCTCTGCGAACGCCGGCTCGTCGGGGATGGACAGACGCACCAGCATCGACACGGCATTGTCGGCCCCAGGTTCAGGCGGGTGGCCGCGGCCGTCCTTGATGTGGCAATTCTGGCAGGTATTGGTGTTGAAAAGCGGCCCCAGGCCGTCCCGGGCAGTGGTGGTGGACGGGGCAATCACCCAGGGATTACGAAAAAAGCTGTTGCCGACGCTGAAGTCCAGCCGGCGTGCTGGCGACAGGTTGGCCGAGGGCAGGGAGAACGCGTTGCGATCGCTCTTGATGACGGTGGCGGCGCCACCCGAGCGGGACTCGCCCGGCTCGGCGGCGGTGAAACGCGGGGCGTCATCGCACCCGCTCATGGCGAGTGCCATCGGCAGGAGTAACGATGGACGGAACCGCGCAGTCATACAGATCCTGCAAAGGGCTGGAAATCGGGGCGAGCAAGCTTAACAGTCCCGAGTTTTATGAATAAGAGGGATTAGCATTTGTAGGCCCTCTCGTAACGTGTTGTTACCAATTCATCCGCCAGCCCTGACGTGCCCCTGACGTGTCGAACTAGGCGCCTGCGATCTCCAGCGCCGGGTTTTCCACGAGCAGCTGCATCAAGCGCCGCTCGCCCTGTACAACCTTGAACGAGCGGTAATCGCCGATGCCGTCGAGCTGGCGCTCGCGTTCGCGTATGGCCAGTTCCTTGGCCCGGTCGTAGCCGTAATGCTCCACCCTGAACGACTTGGTGACGCTGCTGCCGTTGCGCAACGTGGTTCGCGCAACCCAGTAGGCGATGCCGGTGTAGCAACGGTAATGAACACCGGGATAGCCGCTGGTGTTGGTGGCGATGATGCGTTGGCGAATATCGCGGCTGAGCTTGGGCAGATGTGCCAGCAGCAACTGATCGCGGCACGCGTCTGCGGCTTGTCGCGCCGGGTCGCGGCCACCGTAGCGGGAGAATGAAAACAGCCTGTTGAAGGTTTTGCCGTCGCGGTAGATCGTCACCTTCCAGGCACGGGGGCCCTTGACGCCAACCAGCAGATGAATACCGTAATCGTTGGCTTTGAGCTTACTGACGCGGCGCCTGTTGTTGTTTCTCTTGGGCACTTTCTGTCTCCTCCTGGATAGGGTGGGGTCAAGGAAGTGCGCATGATCGGCGGCAGGTCAGGCGTGTTCAATCCGACACGGAGCGAACAGGAAATGCCCTACAAATCTTACAGACCGGTCCTCGGACGCGGTTGGTAGAGCGAAGAATTCAGCCTTCGATTGACGAAAAAATGCCGACCCGTGGACGGGTCGGCATAGGGGTGGAAAACGGCCGGAGCGCCGCCGGAGACACGCGCCCCGACGGTCGCCAGCGAATCAGAACGCGTGGTCGGCGTTGTCCGGGTTCAAGTCGGTGATCCCGAGCTTGCCGGCGGCTTGCTCGATTGCACCGGTTTGCTTGACCAGCGCTGCAATGGCGTCACGCACCACCTGGTTGCCCGCCGTGTTACCGGCCGCGATGAGTTGATCGAAGTGTTCGCCCTTGTTGGCGTGGTCAACGATGACCTGCAGTTTGGCCTGGGTTGCATCGAGGTCGGCGCGTACGGTCTGGTGGGTTGCAGCGTCTGCCTTGGCCACCAGCGAGGACAGGCTTGGACCGGTCACTTTGCTGCCGTCGACGCGTGTGTATTCGCCCAGATAAACGTTGCGGATACCCAGCCCGTTGTAGAAGTGCGAGTTGTGGGTGTTATCGCTGAAGCAATCGTGTTCGTCCTCGCTGGAGTTGGCCTCCAGTGCCACCTTCATGCGTTCACCGGCCAGCTCGCCGAGTGACAGGCTGCCCATGCCGAACAGCATCTTGCGCAGGCCGCTTTCGGCGGGCTCTGCTTCCAGCGTGGCGCGGTAGTTATCGGCGACGCCCGGCTTCCAGTTGTTGACCATTTCATCGAGGTCGCTGACCAGCAGGTCGGTGGCGGCCTTCAAATACGCGCGGCGGCGGTCGTTGTGGCCACCGGTGCCACCCGCGCCTTCGACGTAGTCGCTGGCGGGCCGCTCACCGGCGCCCGGACCGGTACCGTGCACATCCTGGCCCCACAGCAAAAACTCAATGGCGTGATAACCGGTGGCCACGTTCGCTTCCGCACCGCCGAGCTCATTCAGGCTGGCGAGTTTTTCCGGAGTGATTTCAGTGACGTCGACTTTGTCTTCACCTACTTGCACCGACGTATTGGCGATGATGTTGGCAGTTGCCCCCGGGTTACCCAACGCATGTTGGTAATCCTTGGCGACGTAGTCGATCAGGCCTTCGTCCAGGGGCCAGGCGTTAACCTGGCCTTCCCAGTCATCGATGATGGTATTGCCGAAACGAAACACTTCGCTCTGCATGTAGGGCACGCGCGCCGCCACCCAGGCCGCGCGCGCTGCCTTCAGGGTTTGGTCGTTGGGGGTGGCGAGAAATGCATCGACTGCCGAGCTGAGGTTTTTGGCAGTGGACTGGGCGTCGCTGAAGACGGCGAACACGATATTGGCGTAATTGGCGACCACCGCTTTGGTCGCGGCTTCGTTGGTCTGGGCTGGCGCTGCAGCGGATGCAGGTGCTGCCGGTGCTGCCGGTGCGGTGGCGGCGGGAGCCGGGGCAGGCGCTGTGGCGGCTGGCTTGTCCTTGCCTTGATCACAACCGGCCAAAGCGATAGCGACAGCCAGCAGACTTGCGGTTGCCAGGGGCATACGAATCATGAAGGAATCCTGCGTCTAGAAGGGTGTGAGCGGTGGCGAACGCCGAAAAAAGCTGCGCCATAATGCGAAGGATTTGCATTCTGTGTAAAGGCCGTTTGCCCGGAGAAGGCAGGGGAGATATTTCAAGCTGTTTCAAGAATGTGAGGGAATGCCGCGGGGCGGGCAGGACCTGCAATGGCCGGTCCTGGCACTGATTGGCAGAAACTCGTTACAACGCTTCGCTGTGCGTACGTTCGGCTTGCTTGAGGTAGACCAGCAGCTCCCGCGCCGGCAGGGGCTTGCTATAGAAGTAACCCTGACCTTCGTGGCAACCCTCGGAAATGATGTAAGCCTCTTGCTCGGCCGTTTCCACACCTTCGGCGATGACCTGCATGCCAAGGCTTTTGCCGAGCTGGATGATGGCGCGAACGATCGTCGCGTCGTCATCGTCGTCGAGCAAATCCTGTACGAAGCTTTTGTCGATCTTGATTTTGTCCAGCGGCAGGCTTTTGAGGTAGCTCAAGGATGAGTAACCGGTACCGAAGTCATCGATGGCGATCAGCGCCCCGGAGCGACGCAAGCTCAGCAGGTGCTGGGCGGCGGTCGTGATGTCTTCCATCAGGCCGGTTTCGGTGACTTCAAGCTCAAGGCTGCGAGAGGGCAGGCGGTAGATCTGCAGAAGGTTATTCACCACCCGCGGCAGCTCGGCATGGTGCAGTTGCACGGTAGACAGATTGACCGCCATGCGCAGGTCGCTGAAACCCTGATCGTGCCATTCCCGCAGTTGCTTGCATGCCTGGTCCAGCACCCACTCGCCGATGGCGATGATGCTGCCGTTCTGCTCTGCCAGCGGAATGAACTGGTCGGGTGGCACGAAGCCGTGTTCCGGATGAATCCAGCGAATCAACGCCTCCACGCCCACCACCCGGTGATCGCGATAGCTGATCTGCGGCTGATAGACCAGATGAAACTGGTCGCGGGCCAATGCTTCACGCAGGTCTTTTTCCAGTTCACGTCGGCGCCGCATTTCGCTGTCAACGCTGGCGATGTAGAACTGGTAGCGATTGCGCGAGCGGGTCTTGGCCAGCGTCATGGTTTGTTCGGCTTTCTGCAGCAGCTTCTCGGTGCTGTCGCCGTCTTCCGGGAACAACGTGATGCCGATGGTGGCGCGCAGGCGGATCTCTTGCTGGTCGAGGGCGAAAGGCGCTTCGAGATCGTCAAGAATGTTTTGCGCCAACTCCGCTGCTTCGTACGGCTGCTCGATGTCGGCCTGGACCAGCGCGAACTGATCACCGCCCAGGCGCGCCAGCGCACCCAACCGGCCGCTGTGACTGCGCAGCCGATCGGCCAGTGCCAGCAGGAGCTGATCGCCGGCCTGATAACTGAACTGCTCGTTGATGCCTTTGAAATCGTCCAGACCGACACACAGCACCGCGACCCGATGCTGCACTTTGCCGGCATCGACGAGAATCTTGTCCAGTTGCTTTTGCAGTTGCAGCCGGTTGGGCAAACCGGTGAGGAAGTCATATTGAGCCATCCGCAGCAAGCTCGATTCGGCCTCGTGTCGCAGGGTGGTGTTGCGCTGGATGGACGCCAATAGCTGGTTGGCGGTGTTGACCCAGACCCCCAGCTCGTTCTTCTCATGCCCCTTGAGCAAGGGCAGTTGATGCTCGCTGGGACGGTCGGGGTTGATGCGCGTCAGGTGCTCGATAATGTTGGACAGCGGTTTGGTCAGCAGCCAGTGATAAACCAGATACAACACCAGCCCCAGCGTCAGCGCGCGCAAGACGCCGGAGATGAAAATGATCATGGAGTTGGTGAGAAAGCCTTCACCATAAGTGGCCGTATCCAGGGTGATGCGCAGGTCACCGTAATACTCGCTGTAGGGGCTGCGACCGACCAGCTGCGTGGTGAAACTGCGTTCCTGGCCCAGGATCAGATCGGTCAGCCAGCGGGTAGGGGTAACTTCAAGGTCGCGGGATTTTTCAGCGAGCAAGGTCTCGTTCGGATGGCCGATGGACGCCATGCGCACGGCCTTGTCCTGAAACAGGCCTTCGATCACCTGCATGCCCATCTCGCGGTCCAGGCTATAGACGGCCTGGGTCGAGGGGTCGCGGAACATGTCCAGAATACGAGCCGCGTCCGTGGCAACGGCCTGGCGCGTTTTGTAGGCGTCGTAGACGATCTGCGCGCAACTGAGCACGACCCCCACGATCAGCGCCGAAAGCAGCACAACGCGAAGCAGCTTCACCGACAAGCTGTGTTTGAGTTCCAGCTTCAAATGGCCATCCTTTATCCATGCTGACAGCGGGCTGACTGCGTGCAATCAATGGCAATGCAGACATTCGGGTTGAGCGCGCGGGTTGCACAAAACCCCATCAATCGGGAAAGCGGTGACAGGTCGGCCATTAAGGCTATCCGTACTGTGTCGGTCGCGTGCGGGTAAAACTTGAGCCCGGAAGGTCCAATCAGCTCGCAACTGATATTAGTCCGCTATCGCTTCCAGACAATACATAAACGACAAACAGAAGGCGAAAAAAAACCCGGACGCGCCGGGCTTTTTTATTCGAGCATTCAAGCATTCATCAGGCAGTGAAGCTTTTGCCTTCGAATTGCTCGGCGACGAACTTCCAGTTGACCAGGTTCCAGAACGCCTCGACGTACTTGGGACGCAGGTTACGGTAGTCGATGTAGTAAGCGTGCTCCCAGACATCGCAGGTCAGCAGCGGGGTGTCGCCGCTGGTGATCGGGTTGCCTGCGCCGATGGTGCTAGCCAGCGCCAGGGAGCCATCAGCCTTCTTGACCAGCCAGCCCCAGCCGGAGCCGAAGGTGCCGATGGAAGTCTTGCTGAACTCTTCCTTGAACTTGTCGAAGGAACCGAACGCAGCGTTGATGGCGTCAGCCAGCGCGCCGGTCGGTTGGCCGCCGGCGTTTGGCGCCAGGCAGTTCCAGTAGAAGGTATGGTTCCAGACCTGAGCGGCATTGTTGAAGATACCGCCCGAGGAAGTTTTGACGATCTCTTCCAGCGTCTTGCCTTCGAACTCGGTGCCAGGCACCAGGTTGTTCAGGTTCACGACATAGGTGTTGTGGTGCTTGTCGTGGTGGTATTCCAGAGTTTCCTTGGAGATGTGCGGTGCCAGGGCATCATGCGGATACGGCAGCGGAGGCAATTCGAAAGCCATGGTAATTCTCCTAATCAGGTCAGTTGCGGTTTGCGCAAGGCCGATCACGGGCGGCCATACAGAACTCACGCCGGCGAGTTTGTACTCTTTGCGGCGCAGGGGCTGGATCATAGCACCGGCCCCGAACCTTAACCACGCAACAACTGTAGGGGATAGAGGTTCCAGAGCATTGCGCGGACAGGCCAGGATATCCATAGCTGATCTGCCCAGATATCCAGATTGACTGAAAATGTAGGAGCGCGCTTGCGCGCGATTGGGGTGTGTCAGCAACGTTTACATCGGCTGTGACACACCATTCGCCAGCAAGCCGGCTCCTACAGATTGGAGTATGCCCAGCGGACGGGAGCGTTGAGGCTGACGCAAAATGTAGGCGCGCTTGCTCGCGATTGGGGTGTGTCAGCAACGTTTACATCGGCTGTGACACACCATTCGCCAGCAAGCCGGCTCCTACAGATTGAACTGACCCCTAAAACTTGGACACCAATCCGGCTTTTCGGAGTGTCCTCATGCGCAAGTATTCAGTGCAGTTCAAAATCACCGTCGCCGAGGCGTACCTCAACGGCGATGATGGGTTTCGTAAGG